>Ga0187867_10001121_pt1 | contig 23251 bp, 17 predicted proteins | sample June2016WEW_13_1_FD_132976 | JGI IMG/M metagenome (GOLD analysis project Ga0187867, IMG submission 132976) | Peatland microbial communities from SPRUCE experiment site at the Marcell Experimental Forest, Minnesota, USA - June2016WEW_13_10 | ecosystem: Environmental > Terrestrial > Soil >...
CCACCCCGAGGATCTGGACGTCGCCCACCTGAGCGTGGCGGCGTGGGATCAGTCGTTTGCCGTGAATGCGCGGGGGACGATGCTCGCCTGCAAGTACGCCATCCCGCTCATGCTCGAGGCCGGTGGCGGGTCGATCATCAACTACAGCTCGGGGACGGCCTCCGCCGGGGATATGCGGTACACGGCCTACGCGTGCTCGAAGGCGGCGATCCACACCCTCACCTACTACATCGCAACCCAGTACGGGCGGCAGGGGATTCGCTGCAACACCCTGGCCATCGGGCTGGTGCGCACGGCGGTCAACGAGGCCACCATTCCCGAACCCTTTGCGACCATCTACCGGGAGCACCACGCGATCGGGAGGATGGGGCGACCCGAGGAGATCTCCGAGTTCGTTCGCTTCCTGGCGAGCGACGCCAGCGCCTTCATCACCGGCCAGGTGATCCCCGTGGACGGGGGCTTCTTCGCCCATCAGCCGACCACGGTGCAGATGGCGCACGCGATGGGAGGCGTGGCCGGGTAGGGGACCGTTTCCGGCGCGGCCGGGCGGGTGGGTGAGAGGTCCTCGCGTTCGAGCGAGGACCGGCGGCGGCGGGAAGGACGCCTGGGCAGCCTCGACCGAGCCCGCCGGCGCGCGACAGGCCGGCTCCGCGTCCCGGCAGGACGCGACCCGCCTGTTGAACTTCCCACTTCCGCCCTGCGACGATCGGGCCATGCCAGATGACGGTGAGGACGCCCTGCATCCCGCCCGTCACCTGCGCGAGGCGCTCGGCCGCGGCCTGCCGCGTCCGGGTCCGCGGTTCGACGCGGCCGCATCGACCGACCCGGGACCCTCAGCCGCCGAGCGTCCGGTCCAGGCGCGCCGGCGCCGCTGGCCATGGGTGGGAGCCCTCCTGACCCTCGCCCTGGTGCCCGCGTTGGTCGCCCTGCCCGGATGGCTCAAGCAGGCGCAACCCGCCACCCCGGCGCCGGCCGCCGGCATCGCGGGCCTCCCGTCCGCGGCTGCCGTCCCCACCGCCGGCGGGAGCCCCGCGGCAATCGGGGCGGCGGGCTCGCCCGGACAGACGGTGGGCGCCATCCGGATGTTCGGCCAGGACGGCGGCTGGAGCCAGCAGCCGGGGGACGGGACGATCCTTCACACCACCAATGGGGAGGACTGGACGGCGGCCACTCCGCCCACCATTGGGCGGGTGCTGGCGGTGGCCTACCTCGGCGCGCAGTCGGCCATCGCGCTCACCGTCCCTCAGGATCCGGTGGGCGCCGTCGTGGTCCAGACCTGGAGCACCGACGATGGCGGTGCCAGCTGGGCCCGGCAGGGCACGCTCCTGCTCGGGGCGCTGACCGACCAGGTGGAGGGCATGGTCTTCGACAACCCCGCCGACGGCTGGGTCAGCATCGACGAGGCCGCCTCAGGGTTCCACGGCATGGTCGTCTACCACACCGCGAGCGGCGGGGATCACTGGGTGGAGGTGGCCAGGACCACCAACGGCTGAGCCGGCATGAGAGCGGAACGGGCGTCCGAGCCGCCGGCCTCGGGCCCCGGCATCCCCCGAACGCCAGGGAGCATCGAGGCTCGGGTGGGGGAGGTGCCTGAGGACGGTCGACGCGGCCGGCGCTCACGCCGGAGCCCGACCGCGGACCAATGGAGAGCACCCCAGCGGCCTCGGGCGGTTTGACGTCGCGGACGGGGTCCCCTTAGAGTCAGCTAATGCACCTACTCGATGGCGGTGGAGCATGAGTGCGCTCCCGGCCTCCGAAGCCGCCCCACTCGAGGTACCGGCGCCCGCCGAGGGCGCGCAGGCCTGGCACGGCGCCCCCGATCCGCGCCGCTGGATCGCGCTCGCCGCGGTGCTGACCACCCTCTTCATGGCCCTGCTCGACGTCTCCATCGTGAGCGTGGCCATTCCCGCCATCCGGGCCAATCTTGCCGCCAACAACGCCGACATCCAGTTCGTCATCGCCGGCTACGGGCTCGCCTACGCGGTGACCCTGATCACCGGCGGACGCCTGGGTGACATCTTCGGCCGCAAGCGCCTGCTCATGTTCGGCATGGGTGGGTTCGTGCTGGCATCGGCGCTCTGCGGGCTGGCCCAGAGCGCGCTGATGCTCGACCTCTCACGGATCCTCCAGGGCGTCATGGCTGCGCTGATGTACCCGCAGGTGCTCAGCATCGTGCAGGTCACATTCCCTCCGAGCGAGCGGGGGCGCGTCTTCGGCTTCCTGGGTGCCGTCATCGGGATCGCCACCATCGCCGGCCCTCTGGTCGGGGGTCTGATCATCCGCGACGACATCACCGGCGGGTCGTGGCGCTGGATCTTCCTGGTCAACCTGCCGATCGGGATCGTGGCCCTGATCGCCGCCGGCCGGGTGGTCACCGAGTCCCGTGCCCCCAACGCGACCCGGCTCGACCTGGTCGGCGCCGCCATCGCCACCGCGGGGCTGGTGCTCCTCGTCTACCCCCTGGTCGAGGGGCAGGTGGCCGGCTGGCCCCTCTGGACCTTCATCTGCATGGCCGCCAGCCCGTTCGTCCTCCTCCTCTTCGTCCTCTACGAGCGATCCCTGCCGGCCAGCGCCTTCCCCCTGGTGCAGCTCTCGCTCTTCGGGATCTCCTCCTTCCGCATCGGGCTGCTCATCTCCCTGACCCTGCTCGCGGGCATCCCGGCGTTCTTCTTCACCTTCAGCCTCATGGTCCAGGTGGGCCTCGGTTTCAGCGCTCTCAACGCGGGGCTCACCACCATCCCCTGGAGCCTCGGGACCGCCGTCGCCTCCATCATGTCGGCCCGGCTGGCGCCGCGGTTCGGCAAGTGGACGATCACCGTGGGCGCCTCCACGATGGTGGTGGGGATCGTCGCCGTCATGATCACCCTGCACCTGGCCGGCACCGGTCTGACCGGCTGGGACCTCATCCCCAGCTTCGTGATCAGCGGCCTGGGCATGGGCACGGTGGTGGCGCCCCTGCTCAACGTCGTCCTCGCCGGCGTCCCCCCGCGCCATGCCGGCTCGGCCTCCGGAGTGCTCACGACCTTCCAGCAGCTGGGTGGAGCCATCGGGGTGGCGGTGGTCGGCGTCGTGTTCTTCTCGCTCCTCACCGGAGGCGCCGCTCCCGCGGCCTCGGCAGCGACCCCGGCGTTGCGGGCACAGCTCACCCAGGCGCACCTCGCCCCGGCGGCGGTGAACGGGGCGGTGGCGACCTTCACCAGCTGCTTCGAGGCGCAGGCGTCCTCCAGCAACCCGCAGCAGGCAGCCCCGGGGTGCTCGTCGACCGCCGGCGCCGCATCGAGCCCGGCAACCTCGGCCTTCTCGGGTGCGGCCTCGTTGGCCCTCGCCAGGGACTTCGTCAGCGCCATGGAGGTGCTCCTCTTCTTCAACGTCGGGTTCTGGGGACTGACCGCACTGCTGTCGCTGGCGCTGCCGCGGGCGCGTCCCCAGGCCGCCCGGGGAGGAAGCACGGCCCACTGACCAGCCGGCCGGGGCCGCGACATGGCAGCATCCCGGCCATGGATCAGCCGGGCGCGTGCGAGACGCGGGCAGCCGGGGCGATCGCCGCCGCGCGGGCCGTGCTCGCCGAGGCGCCCGTCTTCGACGGCCACAACGACCTTCCCTGGGAGATCCGGCGGCTGGCCGGGGGTGACCTCCGCGCCCTCGACCCGGGCACCTCGCTGGCCGGCCGGACCCACACCGACCTGGCACGGCTGAGGGCGGGCGGGGTCGGCGCCCAGTTCTGGTCGGTGTACGCGCCATCGACCCTCCCCGAGGCCGAGGCGCTCGCGGTGACCCTGGAGCAGGTCGACCTGGTCCACCGGATGATCGCGCTCCATCCCGACCTCCTGGTGCTGGCCACCGGGGCCGACGACTGCCGCCGGGCGGTGGCCGGCGGTCGCATCGCCTCGCTGCTGGGCGCGGAGGGCGGCCACTGCATCGCCTCGTCGCTGGCGGTCCTGCGCGACCTCCACCGGCTGGGGGTCCGCTACCTGACCCTGACCCACAACCAGAGCAGCGGCTGGGCGGACTCGGCAACCGACGAGCCCCGGGTCGGGGGGCTGAGCGAGTTCGGCCGGGAGGTCGTCGCCGAGATGAACCGCATCGGGATGATCGTCGACCTCTCGCATGTCTCCGTGACCACGATGCACGCGGCGCTCGACGCGAGCTCACGACCGGTGCTCTTCTCCCACTCGTCGAGCCGGGCACTGGTCGACCATCCCCGGAACGTCCCCGACGACGTGCTGCGCCGCCTTCCGGCCAATGGCGGCGTCTGCCAGGTGACCTTCGTGCCCTCCTTCGTCTCCGAGGCCTGCCGGGTGTGGACCCGGATGGCGGAGCGGACGATGATCGACCGCGGCCTGGACCCCGAGGACCAGGACGAGCGGGCCCGCTTCCTCTCCGGCTTCGAGCTCGAGCACCCCCAGCCGGCGGCCACCCTCGCGGAGGTTGCCGACCATGTCGAGCACGTGCGCCGGGTCGCCGGCCTGGATCACGTGGGGCTCGGCGGGGACTTCGACGGCACCGACGTCCTGCCTCAGGGCCTGGAGGACGTGACCGGGTACCCTCGGCTCCTTGCCGAGCTCGCCGGGCGCGGCTGGACGGGTGCCGAGCTGGCCAAGCTCACCTGGAAGAACGTGCTGAGCGTGGTGGAGCGCGCCTGCGGGTAGCCAGTCAGCGCCCGGGTCGAAGCCGGAGACGGCGCCGGCCGGCGGGCCCCCCGGGGTGATTCAGATCAATGTCTCGGCGCCCTGAGGCTCCGGTGGCCTGACCGGGCGCTCCGGGTCGAGCGCCGTCGCCGGGGGCGGCGGCAGCAGGCCGGGCACCCAGAACTCGACCGCCGTGCCACCCTCATCCGCCCCGGAGATCCGCCACCAGCCCCCCGCCAATCGCGCCCTCTCCTCCATGGCGGTGAGGCCGAGGTGCCCGCTGGGCGACTGCGAACTGAAGCCGGATGGGAGCCCCCGACCGTCGTCGCGGAGAAGCACCTGCGTTCCGCCCGAGACCGTGGTCAGCTCGAGGGCCACGCTTCTCGCCTCGGCGTGCTTGCGCACGTTCTGGAGCGCCTCCTGAGCGATCCGGTACAGCACCGTGCGGGCGTTGGCCTCCGGCTCCTGGGTGATGGCGGTGCGAAGCTGGGCGGTGATCCCCGTGCTGGCGGTGAACTGATCGAGCTGAACCCGGAGTGCGGCGGCCAGCCCGTACTCGTCGAGGGTGGGGGGGTGAAGCTCGAAGAGCAGCTCGCGCAGGCGCCTGACCGATTGGGCGACCAGCTGCTGGAGGGCGTCGACGTTCCCGTCGCCGGCCGAGCCGTCCCGCTTCCTGACCACCTCCAGCCGGAGGTTGATGGCTGTCATCAGCTGGACGACGTCGTCGTGGAGGTCGGCGGCGATCCGGTGCCGCTCCTCCTCCTGGGCCTTGACCAGATGCTCCAGGAGGGAGCGACGCTGGTCGTCCACCCTGGTCAGCTCGATCACGGTCGCCTGCAGCTCCTCGTTGGCCCTTGCCCTCTCGATGACCACCGAGACCACGTCGGCGATCGACTGGAGCCACTTGAGGTCGCTCTCCGAGTGCGAGCGAGGGACGAACGAGTGCAGGAAGAGGGCGCCGTAGGGGGACTCGCTGCCCCGGATGGCCACCATCACCGAGCTCCGGATGCCGCGTTCACGCAGCGGCTCGCTCAGCGTGACGTCGCTCCTCGCATAGTCAGGTACGGCGAGGGGGACCGTGGCGGTGAGCAGTCTCTCGGTGAGGGGCGAGTCGCTGACCCTCCATTCGCGTGGCAGAGACGGCGAGCCGAAGGAGGTCATTCGGACCATCCGGTCGCCCTCGTAGCGGTAGACGGCGGCCAGATCTGCGTTCAGGGTGCGTGCCGCGACCGAGGTGGCGCTGGTCAGGATGACGTCGGGCGGGTCGGTGGTCAGACCCCGGCGAGCGATGCCGGCCAGCCCGCTCTCCTGGGCCGCGTACGCTGTCAGTCGAGCCTCTCGGTTGGTGCGCTCGGAGACATCCTGGAAGATCACCAGCGCGCCGGTGGCGCGCTGCTCCTCGATCAGGGGGACCACGGAGTACTCGACCTCGAGCGGCGTCCCGTCCGCCCTCCAGAACTCGTCGCGCCCCTGTTGCCGCGTCCCCTCCGTGAGTGAGCTGTGGATGGGGCACGACTCCTCGGGGTACGGTGCCTCCGACGGGAGGGTGTGATGGACGGTGGCAAGCCAATCCGCTCCCAGCAGCTCGGCCTCCGTCCGGCCCAGCATCTCGCTGGCGGCGCGGTTGACGAGGCGGCACCTCCCCTCCATGTCCACGACGCAGATTCCCTCGCCGGCCGAGTCGAGGACCGCCGCCTTCTCCTGGTTCAGCTTCTTGACCGCGCGCGCCCAGGTCCGGTTCTCGAGCAGCGCCACCAGCTGCAGGGTCAGCAGCAGGAGCACGACCACGAAGGCCAGCGCGGTGAGCACGGGGTCCACCGGGAATCCGGAGACGAGCTCGTAGACGGCGGCGGTGATCGCGCCGGCCAGCCCGATGTAGGGAAGCACCAGCAGCAGAATCCCGCTCCGGGCCGGCTCCGGCACCGCCCCGGCCTCGTCGGCCGCCGACAGCGGGGCACAGCCGATCCACGCGTAGCCCAGCAACCAGCCGGCATCGATCCAGTTGGTCACACCGAAGGTGCCCCGCAGGGTCATGTAGGTGAAGGTGCTGTCCGCCACCGTGATGGCCACGAACCCGAGGCCCAGCAGCACCAGGCCGTATGGCACCGGCCGCATCCGGTAGACGAGGGCGAAGGCGATGAGGCTGAGCAGGAGCACGTCGGTGACCGGGTAGACGATGTCGAGGACGTCGCCCAGTGAGTCGAGGCCGCTGGAGGCGATCAGGGGTCGGAGGACGAACGCCCAGCTGACCATCAGGAGGGAGCCGGCCAGCACCAGCCCCTGGAGGACGCTGAGGCTGCGCAGCTTCGCCCACGGTCCGCGCCAGCCCAGCACCGCCGCGAAGGCGAAAGGGATGGCGGTCAGGTACCCGACGTCGGCCAGGGACGGGAAGGGCACCGGGTGGCCCATGACCACCTCGATGACGAACCAGATGAGGTCGCCGGCAGCCGCGCAACCACAGGAGGCGGCCACCAGTCCCCAGGTGAGCCGCCGCTGGTCGCGGGACCGGGTCGCCGCCACCGCGCAGCTCACCGCCGCCACCCCCGGCACGGCGAACTGGAGAAGGTCGTCGGCGACCAGGGTGAGGTGGACGCCTCCCCAGTCCATTCCGAACCACAGCGACGCGAGCAGCGCGAGGAGGAGAGCCGCGGCGGGGCGGAGCAGCGGTCGGTGCCCCCACCTGGCCATCGACACCATTCGAGATCCAGGGTAGGGGGGCGCCCACCGATCCCGGTGACCCCGGTGTCGCGGAGGAAAGCCGGCCGGGTGACGGTTCACCGGCCCCCTCGTCCCACGCCGCTGGCTGGTCGCACCGCGAGCTGCGGGGGATGGCCGGCCGAGGCCCCGTGGCATCAGGAGATGACGGTCACCGGATCGGTCGTGATGTCGGTGTTGTAGTTCTGCATCGCGGCCCAGAGCGCGGCCAGCGAGATGGTCTCCGCCTGGGGCCCGTTGTAGCCTGCGACGGAGCCCGCGCTCTCCGCATAGGTCACGGTGTCGGAGGCGGCCGTGCCCGCGGCGAAGTTGTAGCCGAAGACCGCGATCATGTGCTGCGCCTGATATCCGTCCCACCCCGGCAGGGTGGCGGTCATGACATGAACGAGAACCGGGCTCCCGTGGCCCGTGGCGGCGAGCCGTCCCTGCCCGGAGAGATCGGCCTGGAGCTGGGATTGGAAGACCGCCAGCGAGGTGACGTGGGTTCCGGTGTACGCGTAGGCGGCCGTCCCCGTGATCTGGTCCAGGTATCCGTTGATCGCCGCCACCGCGTTGACTCCGAGCGTGCCCGACGACTCGACCACGTGCGCGGCGACACCGATGGCATCGAGGGAGGGGACGGCGCTGGTCCAGGTGGAGAGGAGGACGGCGATCGCACCCTCGGCGCAGTAGTTGCGATGCGCATAGTCGTTCGGTTCCAGGACGAGCCTGACGGCGAGCTGAACCGTCGGGCTCGGCGTCGGCGTGGATGTCGGTGTCGGCAACGGCGTGGCGGTCGCGGGAACGGCCGTCCCGATCTCTCGAGCCGCGGCTCTGGATGTCGCCGACGGCCCATCCGAGGTGGCCCCCGGCGGTGAGCCCTGGCCGCAGGACGCCAGGAGCAGGAGGAGCGGGGGGATGACGACCGCGATTCGCCCGCGGGCCCGCCGGCTCGCGGACCGCACCCTGCCGCGGCCATCCGGGAGCCGGTTCCGCCCCGGCGTGGGGTCGATGGCGCAGTGGTTCACCTCTCCCATGGTCCCTTGATCGACCTCCGCGGGGCCGCCCTGAATACGCGGGCAGGTGCCCGCGCCGACCGCCGGGCCCTCCCTCAGGCCTGCGCCGCCGGCCGGAGCGGGGTCCCGTGACCCTGACGCGGGGCGGCCGCCCGACGCGAACCGGCTCGTCTGGCGCATCCCCCGAGGGGGAGCGGGGCGGCTCGGACTGCCTCCGACGATCTCAGGCCGGCAGGCGGCAGCGCAGCATCAGGAACATCGGCACCCGGTTCCAGCGCGTCTCCCGTGGCGAGGAGGGGGCGGGCTCGACCAGCCTCTCTACGACGAACCCGGCCGCCTCGAGGGCGGAGAAGTACGTCTCGAGGTCGTACGCACGGCCACCGAACTCCATCGACAGCCCATCCCGCTCTGCGACCACCTCGAACCGCCGCGTGCCGAGATACGAACCCTCGATGACGAAGGGCGCGCCGTCCTCATCCGCCGCGAAGCGTCCGGCGTTCTCGAGGGGGTGGGTCACGCAGACCGCGAGCCGTCCGCCTGGCTCCAGCACCCGCGCCGCCTCGCGGACCGCTGCCGGCATGTCGTCGACGTCCATCAGCGAGTTGTAGGCGACCGCCAGATCGAAGGCGCCGGCCTCGAAGGGGAGGGCCTCGGCGGCCGCGGTCAGATAGCGACTCGCCGGGTCGGCGTCAGCCGCAGCCGCCACGAGTGCGGGGGAGACGTCGACCGCGGTCACCGCGTGGCCGCGGGCCACCAGGTCCCGGGCGACCCGGCCCTCGCCGCACCCGATCTCGAGCGTCGCCCGCCCCGGGGCCGGGACGATCCGGTCGAAGAAGTGATCCCGGTACCACCGGTAGACCTCCAGGTCGGGGCCGCGCGCCCAGGCCCGCCATTGATCCGCGCGGGCGTCCCACTCCTTGCTCACCGGCTCCACCTCCCGAACCCCTGACCAGCCGAGCGATCATCCTCTCCAACCGCCGCCATATAGTTGGCCGGTGAAGCGGAATCCGGTGAACGGCGTCACCCCGCAGCGGAGGGTGGAGACGGCGACCTGGTTCGCGGAGCCACGTGTCGCGGCCCCGGTCGGGCCCGACGGGGGGGCCGGGTGACGGAGACGCAGAGCCCGGACGAGCTGGGGGACCTCGAGGAGCAGGAGCGCCGGCTGATCTTCCCGAGCTTCGGCTACGGCGATGCCTGGCGTCTCGGCACCCGCCTGGTCGACCTGGCCCGCGAGCGCCAGGCGCCGGTGGCGATCGACATCCGCCTGGGAGCCCAGCAGCTGTTCCACTGCGCGCTGCCGGGCTCGAGCGCCGACAACGACGCCTGGATCGACCGCAAGCGGCGCGTGGTCGAGCGCTACGGCGCCAGCTCCTACCTGGTCGGGGCGCGGTTTCGAGGGCGCGGCACCGCCTTCGAGGAATCGTCGCGGCTCGACCCCGACCACTACGCGGCCCACGGAGGGTCGTTCCCGATCCGCCTCAGCCCCGACGGTCCCGTGGTCGGGGCCATCACCGTCTCCGGACTGCCCTCCGCCGAGGACCACCGGCTGATCGTCGAGGCCCTGGAGTCGTACCTGGACGAGGGGCGCCGGCCGGACCAGGCCCCTCGATAGCTCCCGGCGAGCAGCCGGACAGTTCCGGGGTTCGCGATCCGCCGCCCGGAGATCCACTGCCCCCCGGCGGGCCGTCCCAGAATGCCCCGGGACGCTCCGAACGTACAATCGCGAACGATGCAGAGTGGCGCCGCGGATGCCCTGGCCGTCGTTCACGAGCACATCCTGGTCTGCACCGCGTGCCCGCTCCACGCCCGCCGCACCCAGGCCGTCCCCGGGGTCGGACCGGCCACCGCCAGGATCATGGCGGTGGGGGAGGGGCCCGGGGAGAACGAGGACCGGGTCGGCAAGCCCTTCGTGGGCGCCGCCGGGAACGTGCTGACCAAGCTCCTGGAGAGCATCGGGCTGCGCCGGGACGAGATCTACATCACCAACGTCGTCAAGTGCCGGCCGCCCGGCAACCGGGACCCGGAACCCGCCGAGATGGAGGCGTGCTCCGCCTTCCTCGACGCCCAGATCGAGATCATCCGGCCCGACGTCATCCTGATCCTGGGCCGCCACGCCCTGGCCCGGCTGCTCCCGGGCTCGGGGGGCATCACCGGCCTGCACGGGCGCAGGGTGGTCCGGGGCGACCGCCTCTACGTCCCCCTCTACCATCCCGCCGCCGCCCTCTATCAGGCCTCGCTGATGCGCACCCTGGAGGAGGACATGCTCAAGGTGCGCGGTTACCTGGACGAGGCGGAGGCGCACCGCCGCCAGGTCCCCGCCGCCGCCTCACCCGAGCCCTCGGAACCGGGGCCCCCGGCGGAGCCCCCGGCCCGCGACCAGCTCAGCCTGTTTTGACACTCTCGAGCGCACCCCTCCCACCCGCGACCCCCATGCCGGCCGGGGTCGACCGCCTCCGCCTGGTGGCCCTGGGCGGGCTCGGCGAGATCGGCCGGAACCTCCTGGCGATCGAATGCGGCGACGACATCGTGGTCGTCGACTCCGGGCTGATGTTCCCGGAGACCGAGATGCTCGGGGTCGACCTGGTCATCCCCGACGTCGGCTGGCTGGTGGAGCGCCGCGACCGGGTGCGCGGGATCGTGCTGACCCACGGCCACGAGGACCACATCGGCGCCCTTCCCTACGTCCTTCCCCGTCTCGACGTTCCCGTCTTCGGCACCGCGCTCACCCTCGGGATCCTGCGCAACAAGCTGCGCGAGCACCGGCTGCTCAGCAGCACCCGGCTGACCACGGTCACGCCCGGGGACACGGTGCAGCTGGGCGCGCTCAGCGTCGAGTGGATCCACACCACCCACTCGGTGCCCGACTCCTGCGCGCTGGCGATCCACACCCCGCTCGGGGTGATCGTCCACACCGGTGACTTCAAGGTGGATCAATCCCCGGTCCACGGGGAGCCACCCGACCTGGCCCGCCTGGCCCGCCTGGGTGACGCCGGCGTCCTCCTCCTGCTCAGTGACAGCACCAACGCCGAGGTGGAGGGGATGACCCCCAGCGAGAGCTCGGTGGGGCCGGCGCTCGCCACCCTGATCAGCGGAGCGGAGGGGCGGGTCCTGGTCGCCACCTTCGCCTCCAACATCTCACGGCTCCAGCAGGTGATCCGGGCGGCCGAGGACGCCGGCCGTCACTGCCTCTTCATCGGACGCTCGATGCTCAACAACGTGAGGGTGGCCCAGGAGCTCGGCTTCCTCGAGGTCGCCCGGGGCACCGTGGTCTCCCCCCGCCAGGCCGACCGCCTCCCCGACCGGGACCTCTGCGTCCTCTGCACCGGCGCCCAGGGCGAGCCGCTCTCGGCGCTGAGCCGGATCGCCGGCGGCGAGCACCCGCTGGTCTCCCTCCACCCCGGTGACACCGTGGTGCTGAGCGCCAACCCGATCCCGGGCAACGAGGAGGCCGTCCATCTCACCGTCAACAACCTCGACCGGCTCGGGGCCCACACCTACCGGGGCAGCGCCCACGGCCTCCACGCCTCGGGGCACGCGGCCCGCGAGGAGCTGCTCCTGCTGCTCACCCTCTGCCGGCCCCGGTACTTCCTGCCGGTCCACGGTGAGTACCGCCACCTGGCCGCCCATCGCGGGCTGGCGATCGCCTCCGGGGTGACCCCCGCCAACGTCGCGGCGGTCGACAACGGGAAGGTGGTGGAGATCGACGCCGACGGCCTCCGCGTGCTCGACGCCCGGGTCCCGGCCGGCTACGTCTACGTCGACGGGCTGAGCCTGGAGAACGCCACCGACGTGGTCTTCCGGGACCGGCGCCAGCTCGCCGAGGACGGCCTGATCATCGTCCACCTGGCGGTCGAACGCTCCACCGGGGCGGTGGTGGGGGGGCCCGAGCTGATCGCGCGGGGGTTCGTCGAGGACGGCGACGGCGCCGCCCTCTTCGAGGAGGCCCAGCAGCGGGTCCGCCAGACCCTGGAGCACCTCTCCCCGGACGCCGGTTGGGCGGTCTGGAAGGGGGCTGTGCACGAGGCCCTCAGCCGGTTCCTCTTCAAGCGGACCAACCGCAGGCCGCTGATCCTCCCGGTGGTCACCGAGGTCTGAGGCCGCCGGCGCCAATTGCGGCGTTTGTTATGCCGGGCCCGACAGCCTATCCTCCAATTGGTCTAGAAGGCTGTGGAGGAACGGGCTGCATGAGCACATTTGGAAGACCACTCGCAGTGCTGATTGCAACGTTGGCTGCTGTCGTGCCGGTTGCGACGGTGGCGGCTGCACCAGTTGCTTCAGGGGGCGCCGCGCCGGCGGCGGCGAGCGTCCTGTACAACAGCACGGTCACCGTCAGCCGGGTGGGCAACCTGCCGAGCGTCGGCGGCGAGGCCTACGCGTTCGCCGAGTTCGGCAATCAGATCACGCTGACCCGCTCGGCCAGGGCCGGCACCGTCGTCATCACCCTCAGCTCGTGGGGGTGCCAGGCGGGGACCTGGTTCAGCGACGACTGCGTCACCGCGGCGGGTGCGAGGTTCACGGAGCCGATCACCCTCAACGTCTACGACGCGCCAACGTCCACGACCCCGCCCACGGTGGTCCCCGGTGCCCGCATCCTTTCGGTCACCAAGACCTTCTCCATTCCCTATCGCCCGTCGGCGAACGCCACCAAGTGCACGGGCTCGAGCGCCGGTGCGTGGTATGACAGCTCTCTCGGCTCCTGCTTCAACGGGCTCGCCACCAACATCACCTTCAACCTCACCTCGCTCCGCCTCAGCCTCCCCAAGAACCTCGTCTTCGGGATCGCCTACAACACGAGCGACTACGGCTACGCGCCATACGGCGACAGCACGGCGTGCCACAGCACGGCCGAGGGCTGCCCGTATGACTCGTTGAACATCGGCCTCTCTCAGGACCCGACCAACGTGAGCCGGGGAAGCGACCCCAACCCCGGCACCATCTTCCAGAACTCGCCGCTCACCGGCGAGTACTGCGATGGCGGCACCGGTGGCACGGGCGTCTTCCGCCTCGATTCACCGGGCGACCCGTGCTGGGGCGTGAGCACCTCCGATGAGGCGCCCTGGTACATCCCGGCAGTGGAGTTCAACGCGAGCTGAACCATCGATGCCTGGCCCGGCGGTGGGTTCGGCCACCACCGGGCCGGCATCCATCAGGTGCGTGGCGAGCCTCCCTCTGGGGTGCGAGCCCGGACCCGGCTGACGCCGCTCGATGGCCGAGGCGATCAGCCACCGGCGCCAGCTCGCCGAGGACGGCCTGAGCATCGTCCACCTCTCCCCGGACGCCGGGTGGGCGGTCTGGGAGGGGGCCGTGCACGAGGCCCTCGGCCGGGTCCTCTTCAAACGGACCAACCGCAGACCGCTGATCCTCCCCGTGGTGACCGAGGTCTGAGGCCCGGCTCAGGCGGCGGGCTCGGCCGCGGTCAGGAAGCAGGCGGCCATCGACACCTCCGCCGGATTGCCCAGCGGGTCGAAGTCCCCCTTGGTCCCCAGGTTGACCTCCCACCAGTAGATGCCGCTGACCGACGCCGCGGTGGCGGCCTGGCAGGCCGCCTGGTAGTACTGGGCCTGGAAGGCCTGGTCGGTCGGGCCGGGCGCCTGGCTGTCCCAGGGGTGGTCCTGCTCCCCCTGCTGCGGGGCCACCCCGACCTCGCTGATCACCACCCGCGCTCCCGCGGCGGCCTGGTCGATGGCCGCAAGGTACGGCTGCCACGCCTGGGCCATGCCGGCCACGCCGGTACCGTTGGCCACCCCGAGGTCCCAGTACGCGTCGACGCTCACGAAGTCCAGCGCCTTCCAGAAGCCGTCGCGGAGCGAGCCCGAGGTCTCGGAGGTGCCGTTGACCGAGTAGGTCACAGCCCCCCCGTAGGCCAGCCGCACGGCGCTGATCAGGTTCTGCCAGTCGGTGGTGTACCCCTCCAGGGAGTACAGCTCGGAGCCCACGTCCAAGACCTGGACGTGGGTGTTCGCAGCGATCGTGGCGTAGTGGGAGATCAGGGTCGTGTAGCTGGAGAACCACGCGCTGACCGATGCCGGCGCGATCGCCCCCCGCCACTCGGGTGCGAGCGACGTCTGGTCCTCCAGGGGTCGCAGCATCACGCTGAAGCCGGCCGCCTCGACGCTGTCGATGAGGCCCTCCAGCTGGCTGTCCGGGGGGGTGCCGGAGCCGCTGCCCACCGAGCTCGCGGTCAGGCTGGCCTGGTAGAAGGGGAAGGTGATGGCGACGCTGTTGACCCCGTCCCTGCGCAGCTCGGCGAGCAGCTGGGAGAGCCCCGACTTGTAGCCGGCGTCGGCGTAGAAGAGGAGGTCGACGCCCGCCTGGTAGGCCGGCAGGGGCACCGGCGACGGCGCGGGGGTGGGAGCCAGGGAGGGGGTTGCCACCGGGGCGGTGGCGGGCAGCAGGGGGGCCGACCCCGGAATCGGCGTGCCCGCCGACGTCGCGGCCCCGCAGGCGCTGAGCAGCAGCGCGCCGGCTCCGATGGCGAGACGTCCGAGCCGGCTGGGCGACCACAACGTCCCCCGCCCGCCCCGGCTGGATGGCCGGTCCGGGCTGGGCCGCCGGATCAGGTTGGCCGTGTTCATGAGGATCCGCGAGCTCCGCCGCGCAGCCCCCCGCGTCGACGACACGGAGCGTAGTGCTTCCGGCCACGCTCCGGAGCCCTCGATGACAGGCGGCGCAGTGCTTCCGGTCACCGTCGTGAGCCCTCCGCGGCGGCTGCAGACGTCCGCGGTCCGGAGCTGCTGACACGATCGCGGCTCTGGGCGCACCCGGCGCCGGGCCTGGACGGCCAGGGGCTTTCCATCACGCCGGGCGCCATGTAGGCTGAGACCACTCGACCGTCACCACCACGTCACGCCGATGTCTGAGGAGCCCATGCGCCGCGCGCATAGCATCGGTGTGTCGTCAAGGGCAAACCCGCTGCGAGGCGGGGGCGCAAAGCCACGGGGCTGGTAACACCAGTCAGCCGGGCCGCCGACCGGTTTGCCGACGGAGTCCCGCCGACCTACCCAGGGCGCTCGGTGGAGGAGTCCGATGCGCTGGCGGGCCGTCTTGCATCCATCCCGAGCTCTCGGCGTGGCCGTCCTCCTGGCGGCCATGGGGCTCACCGCCGCCTCGGGCCTGGTGGCCGGAGCCAGCGGCGTCCCCAGGTCGGAGCAGGCCCTGCTCACCCGAACCGGTTCCCGCGCCGCCGGCGCCGTGGGCGCCACCCTCGGGGCCCCCTCGGGGAGCTCGACCTCCACCGCGGCCGGCAGTCCCCGGATCACCGGGGCCGGCAGCGGCACGGCACGCACCGTCGGCGGCGGCAGCTTCACGTCCTCACCGCCCGCGCTCGGAAGCGCCAGTCCCGCGCCGACCGACCCGCCCACCCCCAGCTCCACCCCGACCCCGACGCCGACCCCCACGCCCACGCCGACGAGCCGGCCCCCGGGCGGTGGTTCCTCGGGGTTCGTCACCCGCTGCGGCAACCAGCTCTGCCTGGACGGCAGCCCCTGGACGTTCACCGGGGTCAACGCCTACGAGGCGGCCACCGATTGGGGCGTCAACGCCGGCTGCGGGACCGAGCTCACGGACAGCCAGCTGGATGCACTCTTCGCCTCGCTGGCCCCCAATGACGTGGTCCGGTTCTGGGCCTTCCAGGCCCTGGCCACCAACTACACCACCAAGCAGCTCGACTGGACCGGCATCGACCGGGTCATCAACGCCGCCTCCGAGTACGGGATCAAGGTGATCCCCGCGCTCACCGGCGAGAGCGGCGGCTGCGACGACAACGAGTGGAAGGACGCCGGCTGGTACGACGGCGGCTACAACGACGTCTACGACAGCAGCGCGTGGCCGAACAGCACCCCACTCTCCTACTCGGCCTACATGCAGGCATTCCTGGCCCGGTACAAGGACAACCCGACGATCGCGATGATCGAGCTGGTCAGCGAGCCGTCGCCCACCGAGTCGGGCTACGTCTGCGTCAACGAGGCCGCGGCCGCCCAGGCGCTGCGCTCCTTCTTCGACACCGAGGGCGTGGAGGCCCACAGCCTCGATCCCAACCACCTGATCGAGTCCGGTTTGCAGGGGGTGGGGCAGTGCGGCACCCAGGGCAGCGACTACAGCTACGTCATGGACAGCGCGGGCGTCGACGTCGCCAGCTACCACGACTACGGCTCGGACTCGTCGCCGGTCCCCACCGACCTCGCCACCACCCTCTCGGCGGCCGCCGCCTCCGGCAAGCCGCTGATCGTCGGTGAGGTCGGCATCGAAGCCCAGAACGATCTCGCGGGTTGCACCTCGTACGCCACCCGGGCCACCGAGATGAGCGCCAAGATGTCGGCGCAGTTCGCGGCGGGCATCAGCGGCTTCCTCCCCTGGGACTCGGTCCCCAGCAACCCCGGGGGCGGCAACACCTGCTCGTACGACATCGGTCCGGGCGACCCCCTCATCGCCGATATCGCCGCCTGGTGATCCGGCGGCGGATGCCCGCTGATCAGTCCGTTCCCGGGTCACCCCGAGCTCGAGACCCGGTAGAGGCGCCAGTTGCTGTCCAGATCGCTGTGGTCGTAGAACGTCCGCACGAGGGTCCCGATGCCCTGACCGGTCGCATACGCGTTCGGGTACGCTCGGTTGATCGCGTCCAGGGTTGCGATCCCCCGATTCTCGGGGATGAGCACGTACTCGATACCGTTGGCACCCGGGTCGTCGAGGACCTGGAGGAAGTCGCGGTCCGACGTGATCACATACTGGTCGGGGTGGGTGGACGTCATCGGGATGATGTAGCCGGTGAAGTCGTCCAACAGAACGCTCGCCTCCGGCAGGCGTAGTGCGTCAACGTACCGGCTGATCTCCTCCTCCACGTTTGGGCGCACGGCCGCCGCTCGCTGCCTGGCCGTCAGCGTGCCTCGGTTCAGGAGCGCCTGGACCGCGTAGGCCTCTCTCGTGTCATAGCTGGGGTTGACGATCGCGACGAAGGCGACGGGGATGGTCACGGCCATGGCCAGGCCCGCGATGACCTTCGGGAGGCGGCCGGGCGACCGGCTCGGAGCCCTATGCGCAGCGGTCTCCGCGCCCGAGGCATGGCTGGCTGCGCGCGCGTCGCACGCCGCGGAGGACCGGCGATCCGGCGCGATCGCGGCGCCCACAAGGGAAACCGTCAGGGGGACGGCGAGGATGAAGTAGCGCATCTCGTAGTCAAGCTTCCCGCTGACGAACGCCCAGCCCATGAACGCGACCACGGTGCCCAGCACCACCGGCACCCCCAGCGCCGGCCAATCGCGTCGCCTGATGATCACCGCCAGCCCAGCGATCGCCACCAAAGGTAACAGCGGCTCGAGGCCGAGGGTCCACGTCGCGGCCGTGCTCGCCAGATGGGCGATCTGCGCGAGGGTTTCGTGGCCTCCCAACCCCTGGGTTTGCAACTGCACCTGGTTGCCATAGTTCGAGGAGAACTGGTCGAATGCCGAACCGGTGATCAGCCAGCTGATCGCCGCCCAGACGGTGAATGCCGTGACGAATGGCGCGATGACGATCGTGACATCGACCGCCGCGCTGCGGAGGCGATGCTGCAGCCCACCCTTGGTGGCCTGCAGGGTCGCGAAGCTCACGACCACGAGCACCGCGACGGCGGCCGCGGCCGCCTCGTAGCGGGTCAGGTATCCGAGGGCGAGATACAGGCCCGTCGCGACCAACGCGCCGGTCTGACGCTTTCGAAGCCATTGGTCGAGCTGTCGCGCCGTCAGCAGCAGGAAGAAGATGAAGGGAGCCTCGCTCATGCCGTTGGCGGCGTAGAGGAGGATGAGTGGGTGCAGCGCAAAGCCGGCGGTCAGCACCCATTGCATGCGCCGCCCTACGCCGATGTCGCCGAGCAGCCCGAGGACTTGGGCCACCGCGCCGGCCATGAAGAGGGCGGAGATGATGGTTCCGGCGAAGGCGCCTGTCACGAGGAAGGGCCAGATCGGCCGGAGCGCCACCAGCGGGAGAAGGGCCAACTCGGGGATTGGGCTCCAGACGAAGCCGATGGCCGCGAGATGGGGATCCGCGCTGAACAGGATTCGGTTGGCGATCGCTACGCGGGAGACGCCGTCGCCGCCCAGTGAGTCGGCGCTGCCGGTGAACGCGACGAAGGCGCCGGCGGCCAGGTAGAGCGCGAAGCAGCCGAGGAAGCAGAGGGTCGCGGTCGACGGGCGCCGCAGCACCCTCCGCGCGGAGCGGGCGCCGGCACGGGCGCCGGGCACGGCGATCGCCAGCATGCTCAAGCCCCCTGCTCCGGCACCGTGGCATCGAGGCCGTGGACCGTCTTCTCCCAGAGAAACGGTGAGACCAGGATCTGGAGGAGGGCCCGGATCGCCGCCAGCGACATCAGGGCCCAGTACACGGGCATCAGCAGGGCCGCCCTGAGCAGCTCCGACCTGCCGCTGGCCCGCACCGTCACCAGGCCCGCGTAGTAGGCGAGGAAGTTGCCGACGATCAGGCAGAGCATCGCCGGGTAGAAGACCCAGTCGGGGAAGAGCCCCTGGACGAAGGCGGGGCGGACCGTGAACCAGACGGCGGTGAGCGTCCAGAGCGCGGGGTTCAGCACCGACGCCAGCGTGGTGGCGCCGACCTGCAGGTTGAATCCCACGAAGCCCCGGGTACCCAGGTCGTGCCGGAGACGGAGTGGATGGCGCATGTGAACCAGCCAGGTCTGGCCGTAACCCTTGACCCAGCGGGAGCGCTGCCTCACCCAGTTGACCACGTCGCTGTTCGCCTCTTCGTAGGTGGTCGAGTCGAGGATGGCGGTCCGGTAGCCCATGCGGTAGAGGCGCACCCCGAGGTCGCAGTCCTCGGTGACGTTGTGGGGGTCCCAGGCCCCCATGGCCCGGAGCAGGGCTGTCCGGATGTGCATCGAGGTCCCGCCGAGCGGCACCGGCGTCCGGCCGCGGGCGATGGCCGGGAGGGTGAAGCCGAACCAGGTCAGGTACTCGAGGCTGAACCAGGCGGTCAGGATGTTCTGGGCCGGGTTGTGGTACTGCAACCGGGCCTGGAGGCAGGCCACCCGGGCGTCCGCCCGCGCGAACGCCACCACGGCCCGGCGGAGCTGGAGCGGGTCGGGCCGATCCTCGGCGTCGTAGATGGTGAGGAGCTCGCCGCGGGCCGACCGGAGGCCGAAGTTGAGGGCCTTGGGCTTGGTCCGGGGCTCGGCGGGGGGCACCAGCACCAGCTGGATGTGGGGCGCGGGATGGGCGGCCGTGACCGCCTCGCGGGTGGTGAGGTCGTCGGCCTCCAGCAGCAGCTTGACGTCCAGCCGATCCGTCGGGTACTCGATCAGCTCGAGCGCTCGCAGCGTCGAGCCGATGACCTCGGGCTCGCCGTAGGCCGGGACCAGGACGGTGTAGAGGGGGAGGTCGCCATCGGGGAGCGCCCTCGCCTCCTCGTCGCTGACATGGGTGCCCAGCGAGGGGTCGAGAAGCCGGCGGAACATCCCGATGTTGCGGGCCAGCATGGCCGCGTAGAGGGCGGTGACCGCGGCGGCCACGGCGACGCCGGCGCTCAGCGGGGAGACGACCAGACCCACCACCAGGGCGAGGACCACGATCGCCCCCGCCGCCATCTGCCCGCGGCTGACCACCCGGCTGGCGGAGAGCTCGGGCTGCCGCATCCGCAGCCCGTGGACGCTCTCATCCAGCGCCGAGGGCTCCGGCGGGTCGGGGACGGGGGGGGCCGGGCTCCCCGGCCCGGTCATGTCGCGTTGCCGGCCGGGGCCTGGTGACCGGTGGCGTCGACCACCTGACGGGCAAAGGCGACCAGGTTGGTCTCCGAGGTCGCCGGGCTGCCCTCCGTGGTCTCGTTGAGGACGATGCGCTGGTACCAGAGCCCATGCGAGGTCTGGACCGGCCACTCCCAGTAGACGGCGGTCCAGCTCTCGATCCCCTGGACCTCGTACACCACGGTGTGCCCGACCACGCCGCCGCCCAGGTTCGCGGTCGACTCGGCGGCCACCGGGTAGTCGTGGAAGTGGTAGCAGTCCTCGACGGTGTACGCGGAGAAGCTGCTCAGGTCGGAGGTCGAGATCACGTCGAGGGTCACCGGGGTGTCCTGCTCGGAGGTCGCCGAGGTGAGCCGCGTCCCGGGCAGATAGAGATACCGGTACCAGGTCGAGGTGGAGCCGAACTCGAGCTTCCCGAACGTGTACGCGCCGACCGTCGTCACCGACCACCCGGGGATCCGCGAGCTGGCGACGGTGAAGGCCTCGACGCGCGGCGGGCCGAGGTCCTGGGCGAGGAGCTGGAACTGGCCCATCCCCGCTTCGGCGACGGCGACCGCCGCCCCCGCAGCCGCGAGGATGACGAGCGGGATGCCGGCCCGGCGCACCGCGGGACGAGGGGTGGGCCGGGGTGGTGGGGCGACGGCTCCGGCCGCGACCACCGCGGGGACGCGGCTTGGCGGTCCGAGGATGGTGAGGTGGAAGCGGGGGAGGGCCAGGATCATGGCCAGCACGCCGAGGGAGAAGACGACGAGACCGGCGACGGGGTGGAGGACATTCATGGCGAAGCCCTCGCCCCACAGGCCCCCGGCGGCGAAGATGAGCAGGATCCGGATCAGGTCGAGGAGCCAGATCAGCACCATCCCGAGCACCAGCCAGAGCAGCTTGAGGTGGCGCGGGCCCCGCACCAGCGCGGCCGCGGCGATGCCGACCAGCAGGAAGCCCAGCACCGAGTTGACCCCGGCGCAGGCCGAGGCCACGCTGAGCACGAAGGCGCCGCTCCCGTGCGTGATCTGGAAGAGCGATCCGTCCCCGTACGCGAGCGGCAGCGCGAGGGGCACCACGCGCAGCAGGGCGTGGAGCGCCGCCAGCGTGATGTTGGTGAACTGGTCGAGCCAGCCGTTGAGGAAGAGCGTGTAGATCGGCGGCCAGGCGAGCAGCAGGAAGGCGACGGGGAAGCGGAGCCGCCAGAGCATGCGGCTCCCGAAGGCGAGGGCGATCGCCCCGGCCACGAACAGCGGCAGCGAGATCATGTCGAACCGCCACAGCCAGAAGAAGGTCGACATGAACGCCGGACCGACGGTGACGATCAGCACCGCGACCGCCAGCAGCGGCACCCCCACCAGATAGTCCAGGTATCGGTCGTGGATGTCCCGCTGCGGCCGGCCGGGGAGGTAGAGGAGGCCCGCGATCAGGAGCAGGGAGATCAACGGCACCAGCCCCAGGTAGGCGAGCGGGGTCTCCTCGCTCAGGCTCGAGAGCAGGGTGCTCAGCGAGTACTGGTAGGCGACCACCACCAGGGCGGTGACCACCACCGCCCGGAGGAGCAGCCGGCCGGGCTCATGCCCCCTGGCGAACCTTCTCCACCAGGGTGCGCTGAACCCGGCCGCTCCGGCCCCTTCCATGACTTCCCCTCTCATGCGCGCGGTGCCGACGGCGTCAGGCGGCACCATGGGATGTGATGACCCTGCGCTCAGACGTCCTGAGCGCCGTTCCGCCGGCGGCGGATGGCCACGGTCGAGAAGGCGCCCGTGAAGAGCGCGAGACCTGCGATCGGCAGCGCGACGGCGAGCGGCGACTCCGGAACGATCGGCGGGTTGCACGCCGCGTAGCTGTCACTCTTGGTGGTGGTGCCCGCCCAGCTCCCGGACGGGGTGGTGGACGCGATCTGGATATCCATCAAGGTGTAGTTCGAGGTGTCGAAGTAGCTCTTGGGGATCCCCACGATCTGGTACGGGTAGCTCAGCGTGGACTTGGACGTGTCCACGGTGACCTCGGCGCCGGTGGCGACCCATTTGCTGGTCCCGGAGGTCTCGGCGAAGACCTCGAGGGTGATCGTCCCGGTCTGCGAGGCATCGAGCTTCAGGGTGCCCGAGACGTCGTAGTCGAAGCAGCTGCCGTTGACCGTGATCCCGGTGATCTCGCAGGCCACCGCCACCGCAGCCGTGGTCGCGAAGATGGCCACGGCCCCGAGAGCTCCCACGCCCAGGAGCCGGCGGCGCCGCCAGCTCTGCCGAGAGCTCGTTGTCCCTGTCGCCCCTCTCATCGAGGACCCTCCTTCCACCCGACGGACGCGGCCTCTCGGAGGTCGGAGTGGAACATCCCCTCGCTCACCCCCCAAGGCCACTGATTCGTCACGCAGGTTACATAAAACGTCATACGCTTCAAAAGGGGCATGCGACCCTGGACCTGCAGTGCTCCCGGACCTGAAGCGCGACGGCCTTGCGGCCCATCGATCGATGGGTCTCTCACCCCTACCCCCACCGGGCCGATACCCGGACATAGGAGTCGCGTTCCCAGGTCGGGCCTTCGCGGGGGCCGAACGCCCATTCGGAAACGGTCCTGCCCTGCTACGATCGACGCGGCCCGCCGCCGCTCCCCACGTCATCACACGAGGCTTCAGCACCGTCATGCCTCCCCGGACCCAGACCCGCCCGCGCTCCCGCCCGGCGCGTCCCGCCGCTCACCGTCCGGCGGCGCGCCGCCCCACGCGGCAGCCCCGGCCCCCTCTGATCAACTCGGACCAGCGCCGGGAGCTGAGCGGGATCGGCCTGGTCGGACTGGGGATCCTGCTCGCGATCGTGCTCGCCCTTCCCGGGGGCGGTTCGATCGCCCGCCCGGTTCACGACGCCCTGCTCGGATCGCTCGGGATCGGCGCCTGGCTGATCGCCGGCGGCCTGGTTCTGACCGGCGCCCGCCTGCTCGGCCGCCGGGCCTGGACGGGCGGGGTCCTGGCCGCGGCCGGAAGCGTGGTGGTGGTGGTGGCCATGCTCGGCTTCTGCGGGCTGGTGATCTCCGGCAGCGCCGGCTCGATCGGCCGGCACCTCAGCAGCGGTCTCGCCGACCGCCTGGGTGGGCCCGCCACCGGCGCCCTGATGCTGGTGCTGGTCTGCGCCGGCCTGGTGCTGGCCGTCGAGCTGCGGGTCGCCCCGGCGCTGGGGAGGGCGCGCGACTGGCTCTCCAACCGCACC
>Ga0187867_10001122_pt1 | contig 23246 bp, 14 predicted proteins | sample June2016WEW_13_1_FD_132976 | JGI IMG/M metagenome (GOLD analysis project Ga0187867, IMG submission 132976) | Peatland microbial communities from SPRUCE experiment site at the Marcell Experimental Forest, Minnesota, USA - June2016WEW_13_10 | ecosystem: Environmental > Terrestrial > Soil >...
CAATACGGACGAGATGAGGAAGCACGCGGGCAGCTTCGACTTCATTCTCGACACAGTCTCCGCCGTGCACGACGTCAACGCCTACCTCAATCTACTGGGCATGGGCGGCAATCTGACGATTGTCGGCGCTCCCGCGAAGCCGCTGGGCGTGTCCGCCTTCTCGCTCATCGTCGCCAACCGCAGTTTCTCCGGCTCGAATATCGGCGGCATCCCCGAAACCCAGGAGATGCTGGATTTTTGCGCGGCGCATCACATTACCGCGGATGTCGAAGTGATCCCGATCCAGAAAGTCAACGAGGCCTATGACAGACTAATCAGGTCCGATGTGAAGTACCGCTTCTCCATCGATATGGCTTCTCTCAAATCGGAGTGAATCGAAGATGGGATCAATCCCCGAACGAGCCGACTTCTTCCCGCTCTTCCACCCGCTCCACTGGAACCGGTTTCGGGGCCGGCTTGGGCGCAAGCTGAATCGACCCCAGCGGCACCAGGTCGGGCGTAGGCTGTTCCTTCAACACGTGCTGCCGGTACAGCTTCGCCATGCGGGCGTTCTCTTCGTCCTGCTTGATCTTGGCGGCGCGGGCGCGCAGTTTCTCTTCGCCGGAGTTCTTGGCGATGCCCAGCTTGTCCAGATCGTGTTGCACGTCGTTGGTGATGATGCCGTCGCGTAGCACCATGGAATGGTCCGCGCTCTGCATCGCGACTTTCTTGCCGCCGGCGAAGATCTCATGCCGGCCGTGCTCTTCGTACCACTTGGTGAGCGTGGCGGTCATGTGCATCTTCTCGATGATGTTGCGCCAGCCGATGCCGGTGTTGTAGGCGCAGAACGAAATCTCGCCCTCCTGCGTGGCGTAGGGGATGATGCACTGCTCGGTGCGCCGGAAATCGTAGTTGAACAGATCCTGGAACCACATGCCGGCAATCAGCAGGAAGTTCCAACGGTCCTGCCGGCGCTTTTCGATATCCTGCATGGTGCGGTCCGAGCCCACCTTGCCGTAGTTCTTGCCCGTGGCGCCGAAGGTCTTGTCCAGTTTCTTCATCAGGTCGCTCAGCTTGAAGTGCGTGGGCGACTTGAAGGGATCGTAGTTGCGCGCGGTGGCCAGCGCCATCCCGATAATCGAGAGCCATTTGCCGCGGCTGGCATCGTTGATGCGGGCTACGTCCTTGGCCAACTGATCGGCGTTCCAGAAGGAAGTCACGGGCGCCGATTCGCCGGTCTGCTTATCCACCATCACGGCCATGCCTACGCCGCAGTTCGGATGGCACCCGCAGCTCAACTGGCCCCATTGGTAATCCGGGCCGTGCACCAGATCGGACCAATCCGAGAAGGTGCTGATGAAGGATAGCGGGAACCAATCGCGGGCCGGCTCGCCCAAGCCCGTCTGGTTCTTCACGTCGTGCGCCAGGTGCGCCAGGGTGTAGCGCTGGGCCATGCGGCGCTCGTCGGTGACGGCTTCGTCGCGGCCGGTAAACGAAACCGGCTGGAACGAAAGGAACGGAATACGTTTCGGATTGTCCAGCGCGAACTGGATCACGCGGCCCACCTGCTCGTTGTTGATGCCGTTGATCAGCGTGATCACGGGCACGATATCCACACCGTTGGTGTACAGGTTCTCGATGGCGCGCAGTTTTACGTCGAACAGGTTGCCCACCTTACGGTGCGAGTTGGCGGCGTTGCCTATGCCATCGAACTGCAGGTACGCGTAACGCAGGCCGGCGTCGGCCGACTTGCGGCAGAACTCGGGGCTCTTGGCAAATTCGATGCCGTTGGTGGCGGCCTGCACGCTGGTGTACCCGACCTTTCGGGCATACGACACGGCGTCCAGGAAATACGGCGAAATGGTGGGTTCGCCGCCCGAGAATTGCACCGACATCTGGCGCTTGGGCTTGATGGAAATGGCGTTGTCCAGCAGCGTTTGAATGTCTTCCCAAGTCAGTTCATGTACGAAGCCGACCTGGTTGGCGTCCATAAAACATGGATCGCACATCATGTTGCAGCGGTTGGTGAGATCGACGGTGAGCACAGAGCCGCGGCCATGCGTGATGGTGCTGGAACCGTGATGATGCAGGTGGGAATCGTTGTGCGCGCGGATGTCGCGGCCGGGGAAGCACTCTTCCAGGTGCTTGAAGAAGGCCGTGTCGATCGACATCACGTCCTCGAAGTGGCCGTGGATCGGGCAGTCCTTGACCATCAGGATCTGGCCGTCGCGCTCGATCACTTTGGCCTTGATCTCGCCCACTTTTTCGTTCAGCAGGAGGGACAGCGGCTTCTTGCCGCTCAGGATCTCCTCGCGGGCCTCGGGGACGCACCGCGGGCACAGCGAGTCGGTCTCGCGCGGCCAACCCAACGGGGGCTTGGTCTTCTGGTACGACTTCAGCAGCGGCTTTTCGGACCACTTGGGAGTGAACGACGGGTTCTGCTTGATTTGATTGGCTTTATCAAAAACGGTCCACGCGGCTTGGGCGGCGTAAGTGAGAGCTTTCTCCACGTACTTGATAGGCTTGTGCATCCGTTTTGAACTCCTCTTGTGGGTTGCGCACATCCCCGCAACCACCGGTTTAAGATAAACGCGCTCGCGCAGCACGGCCTCGCCGCGTGCTCGATTGTTCCAGTATAGTTAATGCCGGTTAACCAATACCACCGGTGGCCATCAAACTGTTGATTTCCTTGGTTGTACGGTAAGTTCGGCTGTTGAACGGAGAATTTCGGCAATTGAGCGGTCGGCGGCTGTAGATTATTGAAACCGCTAGGGTTAACAGTACTTCGGCAGGAAAGCTCCGGGAAGCCCGCTTCCGGCGGCCTCGACGACCCGCTAGTGGTGCCTGGATTTTGCGGTGCGGAGTGGGTCGGCGGCCGGGCCTGCGCGGGATTCAACCGTCACCTTCTTCCGCCAGCACATGAGTCATTAAGAAACGCAAATAATACTTGCACCGTACCTACAGGGTAAGTTAGAATCGAATTGCGTGAAACCAGTTATCCATTTCGGTACTAAGCCGCAAACCATGCGGCAGGGGCGCGTCAATGCGGACGCGTGGGAGGCTACCTAACCGGAACCTGGGATAACATTCCGATCTTCAGGAAAGGGGGTGGCCACTAAGTGGTCACCCCCTTTTTTAGTTTTTCGGGAACTTGGGAAACGGCTTAACCCGCTTGCCCTGGTCCCCGACCAGTTCTTTGACAACTTGAGTAAGTTACAAGCGGGCGTGGTACATAGGGTGTGCCCCGGGGCAGAGTAGCCGCACGGTAAGGGGCCGACCATTCCGGCAAAGCTCACCGGTAGAGCAATCGGCCGATTACCGATAGGGAGATGGTTCGATTCCATCTGCCGGAACCAGTTCTTATTGCGGAGTAGACTGGAGATGGTTCCAGCTTGGCCTCATAAGCCAAAGACGTGCGTTCGAATCGCACCTCCGCAACCACTTATATGGCGTGGGTAAGTCGAGTTACCGGCGGGATAGCCTACGTGGTCACGGCGTCTGGCTGAAGCCCAGATCATCTCCGTTCGATTCGGAGTCCCGCCACCAGTTATGTTGGCCGTGGCCGAGTGGCTCAGGCGCAGGGCTGTGACCCCTGCCACGAGAGTTCGATTCTCTCCGGTCAACCCAGTTCTGCCGTGGCGCACGCACTCGTGCGTGCCGCGTCCCCACTCCTGGGGACGCTGGCCTTTAAGCGGGTATCGTTCAAGGGACAGGATAGAACGCTACGAACGTTCAGATTGCCGTTCGAGTCGGCATATCCGCGCCAATCCGGCCTTCGTCCAATCGGGAGAGGACGCAGCGCTCCGAACGGTGAGATTCCGGTTCGAATCCGGAGGGCTGGACCAGTTTTGCGCGGTGGTAGCCGAGCGGCAAAGGCACCCGGCTGTCCATCGGGACCAGGAGGGTTCGACTCCCTTCCACCGCGCCACGCGTGGGGCAGACGATCGTTCTCTGTCGTCTGCCTTATGCCGCCGGTGGCAGAACCACAAAGAGCGATGGTCTGCCCCACAGAGTGGCCGACCAGTTTTTCTGGGGTAGCAAAGCGGCAATGCGCCCGGCTGTTAACCGGGAGACGCGCAGGTTCGAATCTGTTCTAATCCTGCCCCCAGAGCCATGCCGGGCAACTCCGCTGGTCGCGGAGACTGGTCCTACAAACCAGCACAGTTGAGTTCGATCCTCAGGCCCGGCACCAGTTCGAAGGGAGCGATGCCTAGGTGGCGAGGCACCGGACTTTTAATCCGGCCAGGGTCGGTTCGAGCCCGACCGCTCCCACCAGTTGCGGGCGCGTAGTCCAAGGGATCAGGGCACCGGTCTTCTAAACCGGCAATGGCAGTTCGAGTCTGCCCGCGCCTGCCAGGTCAAGTACCCGCTAATCCTGCTCACGGTTCACGCTCTCCAGGAAGTCCGCGAGCGTCCGGCCAGGGACCTCGTCGAACTTCTCTTCGCTCATTTTCAGGCTGCGGATGCGGTCGAGCCGAAAAACCCGGAAGCCTTCACGAGCCTCGCACCACGCCGCCACCGACCACGTGGTGCCCCAAAAATTGAGCGCCAGCGGACGCACGGTCCGTGCCGACGCGCGCTCCGCCCCATTCACGTATTCGAGGTGCAGTTTGCGCCGTTGCAGGATGGCCTGGCGCACCGTTTCCAGACCCGCCGCAGCGTCTTTCGGCGCCAAAAAACCCGGAGCGAACAGCTTGGTGCGCTCTATCTCTTCACGCCGGGCCGCCGGCAGCGCTCCTGCAATCTTGGCCAACGCCGATCGCGCGTGGCCTCCCAATACCGGCCCTCCCCACGTCTCGATCACGCGGGCACCCGCCACCAGCGCCTCCACTTCATCCATGGTGAACATAATGGGCGGAAGATCGAAGCCCGGCTTCAACCGGTATCCCACGCCAGCCTCGCCCTCGACGGGAATGCCGGAAATTGCGAGGTCGCGGATGTCCCGGTACACCGTCCGTTCGGAAACTTCGAGCCATCCGGCAAGCTGCGCCGCGGTGGTCAGGCGCCGCGCACGCAAATGTTGGACGATCTGGAACAACCGGTCGGCGCGCCGCATCTCAAACTATCCTGACACAACGGTGTCAGCAGCACTGCGGCATACTCGACTGGTGGACACTCAATCGAACGAAGGCCGGATCGACTACATCGAGTTCCCGGCCACAAACATCGCCAAAACGAAGGCTTTCTATATCGGCGTCTTCGGCTGGAAATTCACCGACTACGGCCCCGACTATACCAGCTTCGAAGACGGGCGGATCGCGGGCGGGTTTTACAGCAAAGACGCTGTAACAGCCGGCGGGCCCCTGGTGGTCATCTATGCGGCCGATCTGGCCGGCATGCACGCCAAGGTGAGCGCCACAGGCGGCGCAATCGTCAAGGAGATCTTTTCATTTCCCGGCGGCCGGCGGTTCCATTTCGCCGATCCGTCCGGCAATGAGCTCGCCATATGGTCCGACAAGTAGGACAGGCCCGGCCTGTCGACCTCTTACGCATCCCCGGTGTAGGGCCGTCCATCGCCGCGGACCTAAACCGGGTGGGAATACGGGAGGTGGCCGAGCTCAGAGGCCGGAACCCCGAGTCCCTCTACACCGACCTGTGCCGCGAAGTGGGCCACCACGTGGACCGGTGCGTTCTGTATGTATTCCGGTGCGCGGTGTATTTCGCTTCTGAAGCCGAGCATGATCCCGAACTGCTGAAATGGTGGAACTGGAAGGATCGCTAGTGGGGCAGCCCGTAAACGACTACATTTCCGTCATACGTCGGCAGCAGAACCTTGCCATCCGCCACCACCGGCGGACAAAACTTGTCATAGGTGTACAGGTGGTCGCCCGGCCGCGGCAGATTTCCGGGTATGGTGCTCTGCCATAGCAGTGTCATCTTGGGGTTGCCGTTGGAGTCCGTGCCGGCGAACGTCTGCGCGTCGTACGCGCGCAGCACGCCTTCCACAATCTCCTGGTTGGCATTGGCATTGTTGTCGTGGCCCTGCCAATTGCCCTTCACGGGAACCGAGCCCCAAACAATCCCGTTGTTGCCTCCATTCGCCGAAAGCGTGATCATGCCTCCGGGCATGGAGTCGAATACGGTTGAAAACGCGGAAGCGGTTTCCTGGCTCTCCGCTTGAAAAGTAATGACTCCGGCCGGCGTCAGCGTCCATGCGCGCAATGGCGCGTTTTCGCCCCAGACGAACAGCATGGTGCCGTGCGTAGCGCTGGCCCAGGATAACGGCGACCCATGCAGGTGCTGCGTGAAGCCCGTGGGAAAGGCATTCACGCTCACCAGCGGATTGAGCGCGAAAGTCCCCGGAAAGTACGTGAAGAAAATCGCGTTCAGCAGCGGTGCGTTGTCGGCCAGCGCGGGCTTGGTCTGATCCACCAGCTTCTTGCCCAGATTGCCGTTATTGAATATGTAGAGGACGCCGTCCTTGCCCGCGCCCACCAGCAGATTCGTGCCAGCCGGCAAAACCGGAGCCGCCGAGCCCAAATCCTGGTCGGTGAAGTCGTATCCGTTGGCGGCCGCCTTCGGGCGGTTGCTGTCCAGGAATGGCGTGAACCAATCCACCGCCTTGAGCTTGCCGGCGTTGTTCTGCAGCCGCACAAAGCTCTCGGCAAAGTCTGTGGAGCCGTTCCATCCGCCATTGGCGGTCATCACGTATATGTTGCCCGCAGCGTCGGCCGCGGGACCCGCGCCCGCTCCCCAGATGCCGCCGCCATGGCTCTTGGGCGTGGTACACCAGGAGGAGGTTTGTTTGAAAGTTCCCACGTCGAATGCCATAAGCCAGCCGTGGTCGGTGGTGGCAGTCTCGCTGGTCATGCCGCAACCCATATACAGCGTCTTCGCCGTCGCGCCGGTTAGCGGCGACAGCAGCAGCGCCGCCCGCTGTTTTTGGTCCGGCGAATTGAAGGTGGCGGCGCCATCCTTGCCCGTAATGACGAGCGCTGTGTGTACCGGCTGTCCGTTGACCACGTTCAGGGCGTTCAGCTTGTGAACCGCCTTGGCGCGCGTCCCGTCGGTACTGGACCAGTTCACCACGTACAACGTCTTGGTATCGTTATCGATTACGGGCGTGCTCAGGATGCCCCAAAGACGATTGATTCCAAAGAGGTCGATATCGGTCGAGTGTTGGCCGTTTGGCGTATTGCCGGTGATGACCGGCTTGATCGGCGTCCCCAGATTCGTCTTCCAAAGCTTTGCGCCGCTGTTCACATCGAATGCGTAGACGTTGTTCGCCATGGTGCAGACGATCACGGTGTCGTGCGGTCCGTCGGACATCGCCAATTGGGGAACATAAAGAGGTTGCGCCTCGATGCGGGGATCGTCGCCGGCGTCCGGCGTCAACACGCGCAAGACCTGCAGACCGCCCACGTTCGCGGGCGTCAGGGTCGTCTCTTGCGTATTGGCGCCCCAACGGGCGTCGTTGTACGATCGCGTGAGCACCGGCTGGGCACAAAGGCTCCGGATCGAAAAGACGAAGAAGAGGGCCACACAGCAAGGGACACGTCCATTCTCAGGTCTCATGGTTAATAGTGCTTCCCGGAATCGTTTTGTTTCAAGCATCGATTGCTAACCGCCCCTTCTCCTTTGCAGTCTAATGGATAGCTTGATGGAATTGAGCGATAGCGTGGCAGTCGCGCAGGCGCGCGCCGGAGACTCCGGCGCCTTTCGCGTCCTGGTGGAGCGCCACAGCCGCAATCTTTTCCGTCTGGCCTACCGTATGACGGGCCATCAACAAGACGCTGAAGACGTGGTGCAGGAGACTTTCCTCCGCGCCTACCGGCAACTCGCGAAGTTCGACGACCGGGCCAGCTTCGGCACCTGGCTCTACCGCATCGCAGCCAACTGCTCGCTCGATCTGATCCGCGCCCGCAAACGCCGCGGCGCGCAAACCGAAGCCACCCCCGAAGAGGGCGCACCCGATCCCATGCAGTCCCTGCCCGACCCGGCCCCCGCGCCCGACCGGCTGGCCCTGAGCGGCGACGTGGAGCGCCAGGTGACCGCGGTCCTCGATGGCCTCAGCGAAATGGAACGCACCGCCTTCGTCTTGCGGCACTACGAAGGCATGTGTATCGACGATATCGGCCGCACCTTAGGCGTGCAACCCAACGCCGCCAAGCACAGCATTTTTCGCGCGGTGCAAAAACTGCGCCGGGCGCTGGAGCCCTTAGTGAGTTCCGCATCATGAATCACCTGACCGAAGAACAATTCGTCCTGTATTACTACGGCGAAGGCGACGGCTCGCCGGCAGTGCGCGCCCATCTGGACGCCTGCGAAGCCTGCCGCGCGGAGTACGCCGGCCTGCAGCGGGTGCTGAACGTGGTGGATTTGGCGCCCGTGCCGGAGCGCGACGCCAGTTACGGCGAGCAGGTCTGGAATCGGCTGCAACCGTCGCTGCGGTGGGATAGGCGTCCGGGGCTGCCCTGGTTAAAGCTGTCGTGGTGGCCGGCGGCCGCCGTGGTCTCGACGCTGATGGTTGCGGCGTTCCTGGCCGGACGCTACTACCCGAAAGCGCCGTCCGCCACCCAAACCGCGAGCGCCGGCCAGGTGCGCGAGCGCATCTTGCTGGATGCAGTGGGCGACCACCTGGAGCGCTCCCAAGCCGTGCTGCTCGAAGTAGTGAATGCGCAACCCGGCCATCCGCTGGACGTGGCCTCCGAGCGGGAACGCGCCGGGGATCTGGTCGCCGAAAACCGGTTATACCGCCAGACCGCCGCGCGTACGGGCGATACCCGCGTAGCCAGCGTGCTGGACGATCTGGAGCCGGTGCTGCTGGAAATCGCGCACGGGCCGGACCTCCTCACGCCGGAGGAAGTGGAGAACCTGCGGCAGCGCATCGAGGGCGACGGCATCCTGTTCAAGGTGCGGATCGCCGGGTCCACGGTGCGCCGTCACGAAGAAAAGGCCGCGCCTGCAGAGCATAGCGCCGGCCAAAGCAAACTATAGGGAAAACAAAATGTCGAAAATACGTTTCTTGATACCGATCCTGATTAACGGCGCCATCGCGCTGGCGCCCGCCGGCCTAGCCGTAGCGCAAGACGTGGCCGCGCCGCAAAGCGAGAGCTTCTTCCAGAAGCCCGCCAACGACGGTGGCCTCCTACAAAAGGGCAAAGCGGCCATCGACGCAAGCCGTTGGGACGATGCCGTAGCGGCATTCAACTCCGTGGCTTCCGAAAAAGGCGCGCACGCCGATGAAGCGCTTTACTGGAAGGCGTACGCGCTGAACAAACTAGGCCGCCGAGCGGAAGCCCTGACGACCCTCGCCCAATTGCGCAAGTACACCGACAGCCGCTGGCAGGACGACGCCAAGGCGTTGGAACTCGAAATGCGGCAGGCTTCCGGCGAAAAGGTCAATCCGAACTCCGAACCAGATGAAGACCTGAAGCTGATGGCCCTCAACGGCCTTATGAACAACGACGCCGAGCGCGCTATTCCGATGCTCGAGAAGCTCTTGCAGGGCAACCAGTCTCCCAAGCTGAAGGAGCGCGCGCTATTCGTGCTGTCCCAGAGCGACAACGCCAAAGCCCGCCAGATCCTGCTGCAGATCGCCCGCGGCGGCTCGGGTCCCGATTTGCAGATGAAGGCCATTCACTATCTGGGCATCATGGGATCGAAGGAGAACCGGCAGGTTCTCGCGGACCTCTACGCCAGTTTCGGCGACGCGAACGTGAAGCGCGCCGTGCTGCACAGCTTCATGGTCTCCGGCGACCGCGACCACCTCTTGCAGGCTGCCAAGTCGGAGAAAGACCCCGAGCTGCGCAAGGAGGCCATTCATCAGCTTGGCATCAGCGGCGGGCAGTTGGAGCTTTGGCAGCTTTATCAGGCCGAGTCTTCCGTGGAGGTTAAGGAAACCATTCTGCACTCCATGTTCGTTGGCGGCAATACGGACAAGCTCGTCGAAGTGGCCCGCGGGGAAAAGGACGTGCGGCTGCGCAAGGCCGCCATCCATAGCCTGGGCATCATGGGCGAGCATAGCGGCCCCGCGCTGGTAGCCATGTACGGTTCCGAAACCGACCCCGCCCTGCGCGGCGAGATCGTCAACGCCCTGTTCATCCAGGGCAACGCTAAGGGTATGGTTGAGCTGGCGCGCAAGGAATCCAACCCCGAAATGAAGAAGATGATCGTGAGCAAGCTCTCGATCATGGGTTCCAAAGACGCCACCGAATACATGCTGGAGATTCTGAACAAATGAAACCGATCGGTAGGACAGGCCTCCTGGCCTGTCTGCTTTCTTGCTTTTCATTGACGCAAGCCCAATCCCCGCTACATAACCGCTTTCGCGAGCAATACGCGCAGCCGCAACCGGCCTGGATCGGCTACACCGTACCGGCCGTCGCCGGCCACGAACAGAACTGCGACTATGGCGACGGCTTTGGCCGCGGCGTGCGCCCACCCGGACCGGTCCACCTGGAGCCGCCGGATCAGGTGCAGATCCTGTTGCGCATCGAGAATAATCGTGTAAGCAAGATCCGCGCAATCTCCGGCGATTGCCAGCTCGATGCGGACGGTGTACCGCTGCGTTGGATTCGCGACGTGCGTCCCGCTGAAAGCGTGGCGTTCCTGACCGGGTTCGTCACGGCGGAAAGCGACCACGTACGCGATGGCGCAATCGCGGCCATCGCGCTGCACGCGGATTCCGCGGCGGATGAAGCTCTGGAAAAGCTCGCCGCCGCCGGCCAGCCCGAATCGCTGCGCGAGAAGGCCGTCTTTTGGCTGGGCGCGGCGCGCGGACGGCGGGGATACGAGCTATTGCGTCACATCGTCACCGAAGATACCAGCGAAGGAGTCCGCGACAAAGCGGTCTTCGCGCTTTCCATCTGCAAGGAGCCGCAGGCGGTGGATACCATGATCGCCGTGGCGCACAACGATGCCAGTTCGCACGTGCGAGGGCAAGCGCTGTTCTGGCTGGCGCACAAGGCCGGCCAGAAAGCCGTCGGCGCGATTTCAGCAGCCATCGATAACGATCCGGATACGGAAGTGAAGAAGAAGGCGGTCTTCGCCCTGCAGCAGCTTTCCAATGGCGAGGGCGTCCCGATGCTGATCCAGGTGGCGCGCAACAACCGCAATCCCGCTGTGCGCAAGCAGGCCATGTTCTGGCTGGGCCAATCCAACGACCCGCGCGCGTTGGCGTTTTTCGAAGAAGTGTTGAAGCCCTAAGCCATCAGAGAAACTTCGCGACACGCTCGCGGAACCGCGTATAGATCCACGAAACACCCAGCAGAATGACGCCCAGCACGATGAACGAGAAGATGCGGGGCAGCGTTTCCAGGTGCCGCAGGTCATACACGAACAGCTTCAGGATGCACGCCAGCAGCAGCGCGAGGCCGGATATGCGCAGCACGCGATCGCGCATCGGGAAGCCCGACGCCAGCAGGATCACGCCCTGGATTCCGCAGGCCACCGTCAACAAGCTGCCCGAAATCCGGTAGTACAGCAGCATCGTGGTCAGCGTCGTGGCCAATAGCGAGAAGTACAACCGCCGCCAGCCATCGCGCTCCGTCACGAACTGCGCGCCGTAGAAGCAGGCGATCGCGGCGGCGGCCGGCCAAGCCACCGCCGAGGTATCCGGCAGATTAGCCAGCTCCAGAACGTAGGCCAGCGCGGCCGAGACCGAGCCCTGCCACCCGAGCACCTCCTGCTTCCATTGCCACTCTGCCAGCAGCAGCGCCAGCGCTGCCGCCGCCCACGAAGCGGCGACCATTTGGGCCGGCAACAACGCCCACAACGCCACCATTCCGAACGCCAGTCCGATGGACGATGCTCCGAGAGGCGCCAGGCCGCCTTCCTCGCGGCGCGCGCGGACGGCAATTGCGTAAGCCGGCAGCGCGGCCCACAGGGGCATCAGGCGCAGCTCCCACGGACCCGTGTTGTGCAGCCCCACTACATTGAATAGCCAAACGCGGAGCGCGCCCGCCAGCGCCACTGCATATGCCATGCGCCGCAAGTCGCCAGGCAGGCGCCGCAGCCCCAGTTCCAGGAGCAACACTGCCAGCGCCATCCACCCGACGCCCAGATACGTGCTTGGAACCAGCCGCCACAATAGAGCCATCAGCGCGGCCACCGTCAGGCCTGCGCCCGCCAGCCGCAGCAGGCCGCGTTCGTCTTCCGCAAAGCGATCCGCTCCGGACCACAGCGCGCACAGCGCCGCCGCATAGCAAACGCCTGCGGCCACTGCCAGCGGCAAGTCGCGCGTTTGCAGGGCTGTTCCGGCGATTCCCACTGCGAGCAGCAAGTATCCTTGCGAGCGAAAATCGAACAACCGCCGCCACCAGCCGAATGTAAACGCGCCAACCGCCGCAGCCTGCCACGCCACACTGCGGTATGGCTCGTGGGTTTTCCTGCCAATGACCAGCGCCAGTGCCGCCGCCCCAGCGTATCCATAAAACTGGTCCGCCGCGCACAATGCGCGGTTCGCGTAGAACACCACCGCATCGAGCGATGCCACCGGCAGCCACTGATCGGCGGGCAGCACCCACATGTCTACGACCAATAGCCGCAGCGCCTCCACGCCGAACAGCGATGTGCCCAGCCACCGCAGATACGGCGCACGCAGCCTGACCCCGGCCAGGTAGAAGAGCTCCGCCTCCACCACCAGCGCCGAGGCGATCCACTGGCGATCGAGCTTTTGAAAGATGGCGCCCGCTGCCAGTGCCGCAGTCAGGGTGGCGGCGCCGTGCCACTTGCCGGATCGAATGCGCGCAACCGCGCTGACCGCGTATGCGCCCGCCGCTGCCGCCAGCAGGATCCAAAGCCGGTCCGGCGCCGCGGTCTGCCACTTCAGCACCGATAGCCCCAACGCGCCGGCGGCGTTGAGCGGGAGCAGCCAAGCTTCCGGATGCCACACGTCATAGATTTCAAACAGCAGCCAATAGACGGCGAAAATGGTCTGCGCCTGCCACAGCGGCGCGCCAGTGTCGCCGCGAATGACGACGACCGCATAGGTAGCGATCAGCCCAAACAGCGCCATCCTGGTCCATGCGAAACGGTGCGTCACATAGAGCAGCGACGCCGCCAGCGGGACCAGCGCCAGGAAGGGCAGGGAAGTCATGTCCGTAATGGCCAGCGTGCCGAAGGCCACGAAATAGGCCAGTCCGGTGACCGTTTGCGAACGGTAGCGCAGCGATTGCACGATCATCCCGGTGGCCACTGCCAGCAGCATGATCGCGCCCGCCACGGGGCTATCGATGACGCGCGCCGCTTCCCCAGCGTGCATGGCGTAGACCGTGACGTACAGTCCGGCCCAGCCGCCGCCGAGCAGGCCGCGGGCGAAGATGCGGTAGCGCTCGCGCGATTCAAAAACAGCGCCGGCCGCCAGCAGAGAGAAGCTTGCGGCCAGACAGATGGCGATACGCCCAGCCGGTCCGAACTGCGTGAACGAATAGCGCAACAGCAGCGCCAGCCCGATCACCAGCACGAATACGCCGAGCTTGTTGAGCCAGTTTCCACCCAGGACGGTTTCCCATTCGCGCGGGGCAGCGGCAGGCTTGGGCGTCGGCATCACCACGCGCGGCAGCTCGGGCGGAAGTGGCGGGGCAACGAGGGGGGGCACCGTTCTCACTGGCTGCGGCTTCGGCTGCGGCGGAGGCGGTGGCGCGACGGGTGGCGCAACGGGCAGCGCCACTGTCGGGGGCTCTGCCGCCCGATGCTCCTGGGCGTAAACGCGCCTGGTCAGCTCCGCGATGCGGGCATCCATCTGCGCCATGCGGTCCCGCATCACTGCCCACCGGATGAGCAATACGACAATCAAACCAAGGACGAGGATGATTTCCATGTCGCACTCTCCGCCGCCACCAACTCTTCCGCGCGCATCTTCAATCCGCGCAGGTCCAGCTTTCCCGAACCGAGTTGCGGAAGCGACTCGACCCGATACAGATTCTCGCGCTTGGGAATCCACAGCCGCGGCAGCTCCGCCTCAGTAAGCCTCTGCCATAATTCCGCCGGCTCCATCTCGTGGACGTACAGCGCCGCAAGCCGCTCGCCGCGGCGGTCGTCCGCCACCGAGGTGACGGCGCACGGCGCAGCCCCCAGCACCACGGCAATGGCATCTTCAATCCTCAGGTGCGGCACCATCTCACCCGCGATTTTGCTGAACCGCGAAAGCCGGTCGGTGATGCGAATGAACCCTTCGTCGTCGATGGCGGCGATGTCGCCCGTCACGTACCAACCGTCGTGCAGCACTTCGGCCGTCCGCTGCGGTTCACCCAGGTAGCCGATCATGCGGTTCGACCCCTTCACCAGCAGCAGTCCGGGTTCGTTGGGCCCGAGCGGCGCCAACGTGGCCACGTCCACCACCTGCGCAGCCACGCCCGGCAGCGGATGTCCCACCGTGCCGGGTTTGTTGCCCGTTTGCGAATCCTTGCCCGCGTGGAAATCGGGAGCGTTCACCGCGACCACCGGCGACATCTCCGTGCAGCCATATCCTTCCAGCAGCTCCACGCCGAACTTCTCGCGAAAGGCCGCAGCGATGGGCTCGCGCAGCTTTTCCGCGCCCACAAGCACGAATCGCAAAGTGGCGAACTCTTCCGCGGAACACTTGCGCGTGTACCCGGAACAGAATGTCGGCGTCGAGAGCAGGAACGTCGCCTTGTACTTCGCGGTCAGCTCGCCCACCGCCTTGGCATCCGTGGGATTCGGATGGTATACCACTCCGCATCCCGCAATCAGCGGAAACCAGATGGTGACCGTGTATCCGAACAAATGAAAGAAGGGCAGCACGCCCACGATGCGATCGCGCTCGCCGATCCAGAAAAGCTGCGCCATGGCGTCGATATTCGCGAGCACGTTGTAGTGCGAGATCATCACGCCTTTGGGAATGCCCGTGCTGCCGCTGGAGAAGATGACGGTGGCCAAGGATTCCGGACGCGCCGCGCCGCCGAGCAGACGCGCGGGCACGCATCGCGCGGCCAACAGCGCGCGCAATTGCGCCATCTTGCCGGTGCGCGCCAGGATATCTTCCACGAAAACCATGCCGTCTTGCTGTGCGATCTTGGCCTTGGCCAGAAACACGCGCGAGGTAACCACCGTGCGGATTTCGCAACGCTCGCGCGCAGCGGCCATGGCCTCCGGCCCCGCGGTGAAATTCAGATTCACCGGCACACGCCCCGCCAGCGTGATGCCCACATTCACCAGCGCGCCCGCCACGCTGGACGGCAGCAGCACGCCGATCGTTTCTTCGTCCCGCCGCGTGCGCGCCCAGTTCGAGACCAGCACGCCGCCGGTGAGCATGCGCCCGTAGGTCAGCTCGCGGCCCGTGGAATCGGCCATGGCGAAATGGCTCCAGTTGCGGCGCGCGCTGCGAATCAGCCGGCGCGGCAGCGTATCGCCTGCGGTTTGGCGGTGCGCCGTGGCTTCCGCCGCCAGCTCCTGGATGGCCTGCCGCACCTCATGCGCCGTGGAATTCGCGGGCATCGGATTGCCGAACGAGACCGTCACCGGATACGGGATGGCCTTGGGCCACTTCCAGAAGAAACGCCCGCGCTCGAAGCTGAAGATGCTGCCCCACAAGCGGTCCAGGTGTACGGGGATGATGGGAACATCCAGACCGTCCATGATCTTCTCCATGCCGCGCTTGAACGGCAGGATGTTCCCCGTGCGGCTGATAGCGCCTTCGGCGAAAATGCAGACCACGTGCCCGGCGGCCAGTTCCTTCCGCGCCGAGTGAATCGCCTCGACGGCGTCACGCCCGCCGCCTACCGGAATCGCGTGGGTCTTGCGGAAGAACCAGTTCAGCGCCTTCAGTTCGTAGTACGGCTTCCACACCATGAAGCGGATGAAACGCTGCACGCAGGCTCCCACCAGAAAGCCGTCCACGTGCGACATATGATTCGATACCAGCAGCGCCGGCCCGCGGAAGGGCACGTTCTCCTGACCCACGATGCGGATGCGGAAGATGGTATGGGTGACGAACCACAGCAGGAAGCGGATCAGGAAATCGTCCACCACGGTCACGATGTAGATCGTGATCGCCATGCTCACGAAGCCGAATATCAGAATGATATGCGGCGGGCTGATGTGTACCACGTCATGGCAGAGATAAAACGTTGCCGTGGCCAGCAGCATCGCCAGCGTGTTGTATATGTTGTTGGTGGCGATGATGCGGCCCTTCTCACCGCTCTCGCTGCGCTGCTGCAGGTAAGCGTTCAAGGGCACGAAAAAGACGCCCGCCGCGATACCCAGCATCGATAGCATTACAACCGAAGCGGCGTAAGAGCCGCGCGCGGCGTACAGGCCCAGGCTGAACACGACCATAAAGATGGAGCCGAGCGGCACCAGTCCGATCTCGACTTTGTCGCCGGAAAGCCGGCCCGCGAGCATGCTGCCTGCGCCGATGCCCAGCGAGAGGCAGGTCATCAGCAGTCCCACCAGGCGGTCGCTGGCGTGCAGCGTCTCGTTGCCGAGGAGCAGCAGGTCCATCTGGAAGAGCAGCGCCAGGAACCAGAAGTAAGAGATGGCCATCACCGCAAGCCAGAGCGGGCGGTCGCGCAGCAGGTGCTTCGTGCCCGCCGTGATTTCGGCGAGGGGATTCAGCCGCCACGGCGCCCGGACACCCGCTGCGGGCACGCGCGTAATGCGGAAGCTGGTGAGGCAGCCAACTACCGCCACGGTGGTCAGCACCACGCCGATCTTCCATTCCGACGTCTTCCACGCGGTGAACAGGAACGGGCCGACCGACGTGCCCAGTACGATCGCCACCAGGGTAGTCATCTCCAGCAGCGCGTTGGCGCGCGACAGGTCGCGGTCGGAGACCAGTTCGGGCACGATGGAATATTTGGCCGGGCTGAAAACGGTGTAATGGACGGCCATCAGGAAGAGGACCACGAACATCAAGGTGACGCTTTGCGAGAAGAAGACGACGATGCCCAAGGCCATGACGAAGATCTCGAAAACCTTGACGCCGATCAGGACCTTGCGCTTGCTGATGGCGTCGGCCAGTTGGCCCGCGTAGCCGGTGAACAGCAGCGACGGAAGCACGAAGATGGCGCCGGCCAGGGCGAGGTATTTGCCGCTCTGGTCGGACTGGGCGACGATGTGGACCGCGCGGAGGGAGACGATGATGCGGTAGGCGTTATCGTTGAACGCGCCGAGGAACTGGGTCCAGAGGAAGGCCAGGAAGCCGCCGTTTTTGAGTACGTCTTTGAATCCGCCGTGTGCCATGACTGGTTATAGTGCACGGCGCGCGCCGATGCGCCGGTGTTGGAAAGATACCACGGGTCAATGGGTTAGCGATAGGCTGCTGTGGGATAGCAGAGAGTGGCATGCATTTTATGTATGTGCCTTGTGCATTGAACGCTCAGGAGGTGCAGGCAGCTTCTTCCGCAGCTCCGCCACGATCTCTTCGGCAATCGGGCGAATTTCGGAGGACAGCTTTTCAAGCGGGCTGCGGTCGCCTGTTTCGAAGTAATCCATCGCGACTACCAGCGGGAGCAGTTCGTCGTCGAGCTTCGATTCCCGGATCAGGGTGCGGAAGAGGCGGACCTTATCCCGATCGATCAGCGCCCCGAGACCGGCGACTATTTCGGCGGCCGGCAATATCCCGATCTTGTCGTGCCACAGCCTCCGAGCCTCGTCGAAAGAGCCGAAAGCCACAAGGAGAATGAAATGATGTAAAGGTTTGTTGAAACTGTGCCGCGACGCAAGCAGTGTCTCATGGAACTGCCGCCACTCTGGGGTCTCCTGTCGTGCCAGCGCAGCCTCACACACAGCAATTGCAACGTCAAAGTCTCCTAGTATTGCTGAAGAGCTGGCGAGAAGGATCTGCGCCCTTGGCTCTAACGCAAATTCATCCGCACGCGGCGTAAGTACGCTAATCGCCTCGCGGAATCGGTGCAGATTGAACAGAACCTCGGCCTTCAACAGCACCTCTTGGGTCCTCTCCGGAAAGGACCGAGCACACATTTCGAGATCTTCAAGAGCTTCCTCATCCCGTCCGATCCCATGCAGAGCGGCCGCGCGGCCAAACCAGAGATCTGGGTGAGCGTGCAGCGGAACGACCTTAGGATCGAGCACGTCGACAATCGAATCGAAACCAGAATTGTTCCCAAGGTGGGCCATCCATTGCTGGCGCCGGGTGATCTCCGACGTGGCCTGCGGGGCAGTGACAAGGCCACCGTTCGTGAGTCGCAGTATCGTGGCGGGGCACAACTGCGTCAGGCCATCGCTGCGCACGATACCTCGGACCCGATCTGTGTCCCCCGCATCGAGGCAATCGTTCACCAGTCGATCCGTCGCACTACCCCTGAACCGCTCATCCATCGCGTCCGCAAGATACTGCCGGTAATCCAGCGTCTCGGTCGCCAGAGCCTTCTCTCCAACTTTCACCAGTTCCGCAAACCGCGCGGCTAGGCGCTCGGTCTCATCCAACATCTCCCGGCTCGAATACCACGCCTTCAGGAATTCCACCAGCCATGCCATCCGCTCCCGGCTCTCCCTACCAAACCGCATCTGGTGCCAGATCGCGTACAGCGGCTCCGCCAGCGAATACCACGAACTTCTTGCCCGCACGTTCGCCGCGCGCACGTATCCCAAGCCGGACAACCGCTTCAACTGCGAGGTCACCTGATTCACCGGCAGCCTGGTTTCCGCCGCGATTTCGGTGGGCGTCAGACCGGAGCCCGTGCGAGCACTTACCCGTGCAATGTGATCCAGAATCTTGCGCTGCTGCGGCGGGAGGCTCTCGATCTTCGCCTTATAGTAAGGCGTCACTTCATCCAGCAGCTTTTCCAAACCGCGCCGCACGTCGATCAGATCCGCGCTGGCGATGATCCGGTAAAGCATCAACACCAGGCGGGGATTGCCGCCCGTGAAATAATGCAGCACCTTGATGCGCACCTCGTTCTTCTGAAGCTGCTGTTCGAAATCCGTGCGCTTGTCCGCCGCCGCGCGCCGCAACAACAACTGATTGATCTGGCCGCCATCCAGCGCATCCAGATTCCACGTCCCGAAAAAGTTGTAGAGCGGCTGATCGTAGGAGCGCGCTTCGTGAAAGAACGACGTCGCGCCTCCCACCAGCATGAACGTGCCGTCGTTCATCAGCGCGTCACGAAGGCGTGCATTCTCGGTGGTATTGCCGATCTGGCCGAGCACCATGTCCAGGTTGTCCACCAGCAACAGCAGGCGTTTGCCATGCTGGCGGCTCCAGTCTTTCAGAGTGGCGAGCGCGGCGCCGGCCAGATCGACAGAGGGCCCGTACTCGCTGCGGAGAGCGTCGCCGCGCGCCGCCAGTTCCGTGTCTTCGGTCTGGTAAGCCAGGTGCCCGATCGCCGCCAGCCAGAAATCCGCCAGATCGGTTATAGCGTACGACTCCTCTGGAAATCGCACCGGCTGCCAACTATTTTGGAGATCGCTTTCCAGCACCGCGAATCGCAGCATCAGCAGCATGGTGGTCTTCCCCATACCGCGCGCGCCAATCAGCAACACGTGCTGCACCCCCGCGCCTTGCGGCTGCCGCCGCACGAGGGCCAGCAACTCCTTCAGCATTACCTCGCGGCCCACGAAAGTCTGCTTAATTTCCACGGCGGGCATTTGCTCGGGGTTGTAATAGAGTTCCATCTTAGCCCTCCATCCCGTAATACCGCAGCCACCAGTCGCGCAGCAGTTTGCAGGAGAACTCGAAGGAATTCTGCACGCTGTTGAACCCGACATAAAAATCGTTTTCAAGATTCGCCATCAGGCCGTTGAAGCGCTCGACATCCGCCCCTTCGAGCTCCTTACGGTAGATCTGATAGGCAGTATCGCGCTTCACCGCGCCGAGATTCGCTGTGGTGCGCAGGATGGCCTTGGCCGCCCCTTCCTCGCCTTTGTAGTAGGCGCGCAGGCGGCCGTAGTAATGGTCAAAATAGGTCTTGCAATCCGCTCCCAACACGGTGTTGTGATACAGCGCCTCGACTGTCGCGGGCGACGGCGTGATCCCACTCCCTTTGTAGGACCTCTCAATCTCCCAAAACATGATTTGCAGGAAGTACGGGACCGGCGTACCGATGAGATTAAGCACCTTTTTGCGGACGGCGGCGGACAAAGGAATATCGTGCGATTCCGACAGCGCCAGGAGGAATTGGTCCGCCACGGGATCGGGAAATGGCTCCAGTTTCAGATGTGCGAAGTCGTTCATGGAGGCGATTTCTCCGAGAGTGTTGAGCACGTTCCCGATGCCGATCGACCCGGCTACCAGGAACCGGACGTTTTTGATGTGCGGCGATTGGCGCAGATGGCGCAGCCACCGCAGCAAGAGGCGCGCATCCTCGCGGTGGGCATCCCGGTGGGCCATCTCGTCGATCATCACGGCAAATTCGTCCAAAAGGAACACTACTTTCGTTTCCGGGATACGGGCGATCGCATCGAACAGTTCTTCACCGCTCGTTTGCCAGCGTGGCCGAATCTGTTCCTTGAGCTTGAGTTTCAGCTTATGGAGTTCGATCTCTTCCACGTTGGCGCGAAAGCCCTGCCACGCCTTCTTCGGCACGTAACTGAGCGCGGACGCGACCTTCGACAGGGCATCGTCGCGCGAGAGTTGCACGACCAGAGCCGTCAGCAGATCGGCGGGTTCCAGGAAGTGTTCCAGGTCGCAACGTACCAACCGGTAATCCCAGCGCGGCTCGTCCATGAGCCGGTACATCACGCTAGTTTTGCCGAAGCGGCGGGGCGAGGCTAGCAGGACGTGGCCGAAGCTGAGCTTTTCCCAGACCAGATCGACGAAGGCTTCGCGTCCGTAACAGTCTGCGCCCCGGACTGGCGGCCCGACGAAATTACAGGGCATGCAACAATTATGTCGCACAACAAACTTGTTGCGCAAGTGGGAAATTGGGTTCGTTCGGTAATTTTTATTGGCGAGGAGGCGGCTTTCGACTGCGCGCTTCTGGGGCCGGCAACGTGAACGATCAAAGCCCAAGTAATTGAATCTACAATGCGTACCGTCCAGGGGCGTTGGTGGAAGGTGAGGAAGTCCTCCTGCGACTATGGCTCATACCCGACAATAGCATGCGCCTGTAGGCGGAGCCGCATAGCATATGTCGAGTGCGATTTGTTTTCAATGGGCTGCGGGGATTCTGAACCGTGGGAACGCCGGTTGTGTCAAGATCAAGGAGCGGACAGGCCGGGAGGCCTGTCCTACCTGATATGCCGTTCCTCAACCCACAACAGCGCACCTTCCTCACCGCAGTCTCCCAACTCGCCTACGCCAACCCCTTTCTCCCGGAATGGGTGGATTTCGAGCGCGCCGTGCTGGGAGACGAATTCGTCGCCGGCGAGCCCGTCTGGAGCCAGCACGTCCGCGATCCCGAACTACCGCGCGCGAATGTGGGACGCGTCGTCGAGCGCCTGGAGCCACTCGCCGCACAACTCCAAGCCCGCCTGCGCGAAGGCGCCGACGCCCGCGAAACCGATCTGGTGCTGTACGAAGACACGATCCTGCACCTGCTCTATCAGCGCTATTACCGCCATTTCTTCGCCGCCGCTTTCGGCACCGCCGCGGCGCAAAGCGATCCTTCACGCTGGCGCTTCTACAACAATTTCCTGGCTGATTGGCGGCGTTTCTTCCAAATCGACGGCGTGCGCTTCCCCACGGGACACGATCCCCGCCACACTTTCGCCTGCTTCCGCCAGATCCAGTGCGCCTTCGAGCAGGTTTTCCGCGACATCATCGGCAGTTCCATGCCGGCGGCCCGCCTGCGCGCGTCCATCTGGCAGTCCATCTTCACACACGATATCCGCCGCTACCGGCGCACGCTTTACGCGCGCATGGGCGAGTTCGCCACCCTGATCACCGGCCCTTCCGGCACGGGCAAGGAATTGGTGGCGCGCGCCATCGCGCAATCGCGCTACGTGCCCTTCGACGATCAGCGGCTTTCCTTCGCCGACGATTGCGCATTCTATCCCATCAATATCTCCGCCCTTTCGCCCACGCTGGTTGAATCGGAGCTATTCGGCCATCGCCGCGGATCGTTCACCGGGGCGATAGCCGATCGCAAAGGGTGGCTGGAAACCTGTCCCGAGCTGGGCTCGGTATTTGTCGATGAGCTGGGCGATATGGATCCGGCCATTCAGGTGAAGCTGCTGCGCGTCATCGAGACCCGCACCTTCCACCCCGTCGGCGACACCGCCGCCCGCCAGTTCCGCGGCAAGCTGATCACCGCCACCAATCGCGATCTGGCCGCGCTGATTGCCAAGGGACGTTTCCGCGAAGACTTGTATTACCGGCTCTGTTCGGACCAGGTGGTGACGCCCGCGCTCGCCGAGCAACTTGCCGATTCTCCCGGCGTGCTGCGCGAGCTGGTCTTCTATATGTCCCGCCGCGTGGCCGGAGACGAGGCCGAAACACTGGCGCGTGAAGTACTGGACTGGCTGGGCGCGAATCTGCAGCCGGACTACGCCTGGCCCGGCAACTACCGCGAACTCGAGCAGTGCGTGAAGAACGTATTGATCCGCCGCAACTACCAGCCGTCCCGGCCCCGTGCGCGCAACGCGGTCGAGCAATTCGCGCTGGAGGCCCGCGCCGGACGCCTTTCCGCCGATGAGTTGCTCACCCGCTACATCACTATCGTCTACAGCCGCACGGGCAGCTACGAAGAAACCGCGCGCCGCCTGGGCCTGGACCGCCGGACCGTGAAGGCGAAGGTGGATCGCAACTTACTGGGAGAACTGAAGGGCGCATAAAAAGAACGGGGCCGTTCTGCACTTGGCAGCCCGGCCCCGAGGGAAGAAATCGACTAAACCCATTTAGCGGTGTCCGCCGCCGCCGTGCCCGCCGCCACTGCCGCTGCTGTGGCCGCCGCCACCACCGCTGCTGTGGCCGCCGCCACCACTGCTGTGGAAGCTGCCACTCGAATGGCTGCCGCCGCTGGAGCGATAGCTGGGCGCGCTGCGGGTTCCACCGTAGCTGCCGCGGTAGGACGGGGCCGCGCGATACGCGCCGCTGCCGCCATAAGACGGGCTGGAGCGATAGCTCTGCACACCGCGGCTGCCGGCGTAATTGCCGCCGTAAGACGGAGTCGAGCGATAGGCGCTGCCGCCGCCCTGGCCGAAGCGATTCCAACCGCCGGTGCCCGACGCCGCGCCGACTCGGGGCGCCGAATTGTACCGCGATGCCGCGGATGCCGCATAAGCAGACCGTGCGCTGGTGGCCGAAGCTGCGCCGTAGCGGCTATTGAGCGCCCGGTTCGAATAGGCGACGCCCAGCCGGTGGTTGGCATTGTGCGCCCACACGCCGTTGGCTCCATATCCGCGCCCGCCGAAACCGGACCGGCCGAAGAAGCCGGCGTTCAGAAAGAGCCCGTGACCGAACC
>Ga0187867_10001123_pt1 | contig 23217 bp, 20 predicted proteins | sample June2016WEW_13_1_FD_132976 | JGI IMG/M metagenome (GOLD analysis project Ga0187867, IMG submission 132976) | Peatland microbial communities from SPRUCE experiment site at the Marcell Experimental Forest, Minnesota, USA - June2016WEW_13_10 | ecosystem: Environmental > Terrestrial > Soil >...
CTCCACCAGCCCGACGAGATGCGCGAGGTCGGCCAGGGTCAGGCCCCGGTGCAGCAGCGGCGCGTCGCCGATCTCCAGCGCGTATCCCGCCTCGACCAGCTCGGGGGCAGGCCCGCTGGTGATCCGGGCTGCGGTGCCGAGGTAACCTTCGGGCGCACGGACTGCGTTCATCGCGCCTCACTTCCGGATCCGTCAGGCACCGGCCCGGCCAGCGCCGCCCCGGCGAACAGCGTGGGAGCGCCGCCGCTGACCAGGAACACCTGCGGACCGTGCACCAGGCCCGCGCGGCAGCCGGCGATCAGGGCGGCCATGGCCTTGGCCCCGAACACCGGGTCCAGGAACACGCCCTCGGTCGTCGCGACGAGCCGCGCGGCTGCCATGCCCGCCGCCGACGGGACGCCGTAGCCCGGCCCGATCCAGCCGGCCCGCACGTCCGGCCGCGGGAGGTCCGCGTGGATGCCGGCCAGCGCGGCCGCCGCGCCGGCCAGCTCCCGGACCCGGCCGGCGCACTCCCGGGCCGGGCGGCTCACGGTCACACCCACGACCTGGTAGGGCGCGGCGGTGAGGGCCGCGCCAGCGACCAGCCCGGCCTGGGTCCCGCAGGATCCGGTGGCCAGCCACAGCCCCGCCGCCGGCTCATCCAGGGCGGCCAGCTGGGCAGCCAGCTCCACGCTGGCCCGGACGTAGCCGAGCGCGCCCAGCGGAGTCGCGCCGCCGCGGGGCACCGGGTACGGCCGCCGGCCCGCGGCGCGCAGCTCCGCGGTGACCGCGGCGATGCCCGCGTCCACCGACGACCGCTCCGCCACCCCGGTGAACCGCACATCCACCCCGAGCCAGCGGTGCAGCCGCATGTTGCCCTCGGCCCGGCCGGCCTCGTGCGCGGCGCCGGTGCCGTAGCACACGACGTGCGGCTCGAGCCCGTACCGCAGGCAGGCCAGGGCAGCCAGCATCGTCCAGTTCGACTGCGGGCCGGCCCCGGTCACCAGGCTGTCGCAGCCCTGCGCGAGCGCGTCGGCGATGAGAAATTCCAGGCCGCGCAGCTTATTGCCGCCCAGTCCGGCGCCGGCCAGGTCGTCCCTTTTCAGCAGCAACGAAACCCCAAGCTCGCGTGATAGCCGGGGCGCGGGGTGCAGCGGGGTGGGGGCGAGGACCAGGTCCACGCGCGCCCGGTCCGCCAGGTGACCGCCAGCCCCGGAGCTGCCTGCGTCAGTTCCGGGCCCGGCTGTTCGCGGCCCGGCGGCCACCGCGGCACTCCCGCGCTCCCCCCTGCCCCCCGCGCTCACCGCCATGCTCGTGCGCACTCCCGCCGGACCCGGTCCACGAACGCGGCGCACGAGCCGAGCGAGGACCGGACCTCGAGCAGCTTGTCGAGTTCGGCGTCGGGGATCGCGTCCAGCCTGGTGTCCGCGCGCAGCGCGGTGCGGAAGTCCTGCCCGGAGTCGATGCCGTGCATGGCCGCGGCGTACACGCTGTCGTGCGCGGAGTGCTTGCCGAGCCGGTCGGCCAGCGCCCGCATGACCGGCTCGGACAGCAGGTAGCCGCGGTGGCTGTCGATGTTGGCGAGCATCCGGGCCGGGTCGGCCCGCAACCCGTCCAGCATCCGGGCCGCGGATCCTGCGCAGGCCGCGAACGCCATCGAGGTCTCCGGCACCACCAGCCACTCGGCCTTCCACGCCCGGCCGTCCCGCTCGTGCTCGGACAGCATCCCGTCCAGGGCCACGGTGGCCTGTGCCCGGATCACCCGCGACAGGGTGACCAGGTGCTCGGAGATCTCCGGGTTGCGCTTGTGCGGCATGGTGATCGACCCGACCGTGCCGGGGGTGAACGACTCCCGCAGCTCCCCGATCTCCGGCCGCTGCAGCTGGTAGACCTCGTTGCCGATTTTGCCGGCCGTCGCGGAGATCGCGGCGAGCAGCCAGATGAACTCGGCCACCCCGTCCCTGGCCGTGATCCAGGGCACCACCGGGACGCCGAGCCCCAGCTGCCCGGCGAAGCCCTCCAGCAGGTCCAGGGCCCGGTCGCCCCAGAACTCCATCGTCCCGAGCGCCCCGCCGAGCTGCACGACCTCCCACCGGGCCCGGCCCTGCCGGAGCCGCTCCAGGTGCCGGTCGAGTTCCGCGGCCCACACGGCCGCCTTGAAGCCGAACGTGATCGGGAGCCCGGGCTGCCCGTGCGTCCGCCCGCACATCGGCGTATCCCGGTACTCCCCGGCCAGGACGAGGGCCCGGTCCCGCATTCGCGTCACGTCCCGCTCCGCGATGTCTCCCACGGCCCGGAACACCAGCGCAAACCACGTGTCAGTCAGGTCCTGCACGGTAGCGCCGTAGTACACCCACTCGCGTGCCTCCTCCGGGAGCAGGTCACGCAGCGCGCGGATCAGTCCCATGGTCGAGTGCCCGGTCTCGCGCGTCAGTTTCGCCACCAGGCCCAGGTCGATCAGCCCGACGTCGGCGTGGGCCCGGATCGCCTCGGCGGCGGCCGCCGGCACCAGGCCGATATCCGCCTGGGCCTGGGCCAGCGCGGCCAGGATCTGCAGCCACGCCTGAGTCCGCCCCTCGTCCGAGAACAGCGCGGAGGCCTCAGGCGTGGTCCACAGGTGGCCGAAGATGGCCGAGTCGGTGGGGTGGGCGCTGGTCATGCCGGATTGCCCCCTGGTGCCGGGGCCGCAGGGGGATCAGTGCGTGCCGGGGCGGCTTGCCCTGATTCCCCAGCGGACCCGGCTGTGGCTACCGGCTGGATGCCGCACAGCGCCCGCAGCGCCGCCCGCACCTCGTCCAGGTTCGCGCCCCATGGCACGACGGCTGTGGTGCCGTGAACCTCGATGCCGCGTTCGAGCAGGCAGCATTTGGTGAGCACCCGCTCCCCGGTCTGGCCCGCCCCTGCCCTCGCTTTCGGGCAGAGATCGACCCGGGACGATTCCGTTAGATAAAAATGCTCGTGGAACTGGCGCGAGCGCTCGCAGCCGATGAGCAACCAGTCGTCGCGGTAAGGCGGGTGGGTGTCCAGGAAGCTGACCTGCTGGCCGCCGGGCATGCCACTGCCGCGGCAGGGGAGCAGGTAGTGCGGCGCCGGGTTCGCGGCGACCAGTTCGCCCACGTCCACCGCGTCCAGGGCGAGGTCCACGGGGGGCAGGTCCTCGTCGTAGGCGACGACCTGCTCGGCCATGGCCAGCAGCTTCGGGGGGTGCGGGGGGATGACCTCGGTGACCCGGACCTGGACCGGGGCGGGCCGCCAGATGAAGTTGACGTGCTCGAACTTGCCCTGCACGACGTAGGCGAGCACGCTATCGCGTTCGTGCTTCAGGGCGACCGTGGCGAGCGAGGAGGCGTTGCCCACGTCGGCGTCCGGGTCGGTGATCCAGGCCGTGCTGTCCGGGCCGGACAGCACGCGCAGCTCCGCCACCGGGGAGAACAGCGGGCCGGGATCGGCGGGGCGGACCGCTACGAGCGCGGTCTGCGGACCGTTGCGGAGCACCAGGAACGCGGTCCGCCGGTAGATCTCGCGGTCACCCAGCAGTTCCCCGATCCCGGCCGTGGTGAGAGGCACGTCGACGTCCTGCACGGACAGGCCCCGGTACGGCCGGGTGATCGTGTTGGGTGCGGGCTCGCGGATCACGCCAGTGCTCCGATCATGTGACCGCGCCGATCAGGTGACGGCGCCTGGGGTCAGGGCGCCTGGGGTCAGGGCGCCTGGGGTCAGGGCGCCTGATCCCGCAGCACCTGATCCCAGAGCAAGGGCGGAAACGGTGTCCGCCCGCAGCCCGAGCCGCAACGTCTCCAGCGACAGCACGCCGGGCGGCGCGACGTTGCCGAGGTTCACGTCCGCCCCGAGATGCCGGACGAACCAGGCCTGCTGGCTCTTGTCCGGAGCCTCGAAGATCACCTTGTCCTGGGGGATCCAGTCCAGGATGGCCGTCACCAGGTCCTCCCGGATGCCCTGGTCCGCGTGATACAGACCCACGGTGCCGCTCTCCCGGCCCTCGGCGATCACCCACGTGGCGCCGGCGTCGAGATCGCGGGCCATCTCCTCACCCCACTCCGCCGGGGTGGGCGGGTGGTTCCCCTCTTTCGCGCCGGTCTCCGCGAGCACCACGAAGTCCGCGGCCAGCTCGCGGACCAGGGCGTGCTTCCGGCTGGCCGGCAGCGCCCGCAGCCCGTTGGACACCTCGATGTGGGTCATCCCGACCTTGAGCGCCCAGTCCCGCAGCTCACCGATCCGGTCCTGCAGCGCGGCCACCTCGAGCAGGGTCCCGCCCGGCGAGACCGGGCAGTCGTAGTCCGCGCAGATGCCGACCCGCTCCTCCAGTGCCGGATCGACATACCCGATGCCCCAGCCCACCTTCACGATGTCCACCAGGTGCCCGGCCTGGCCCAGGAAGGCCCGGGTGCCCTCCGGGGTGAGCCCGCTGTCCAGCACGTGGGTGACGCCGCGGGACCGGGGTTTGGCCGCCCGGGCCGGCAGCTGGAGGAAGGTGGGACACTCGGGCACGGTGCGCCTCCCGCTCTATGGTGTGGTCGAACCATAGGCACGCGGGCACCCGAGTTTCGTTGTCCTGGCAGGGTGAGGTTTCCCCGTTTCGTTGGCCCCGGCCGACGCCGTACTTCCGGCGGCAGTTCCGGAGGTAGTTCCGGAGGTAGTTCCGGCGGCCTGAGGCCGGGGCCAACGAATCCAGCCCGCTAACCCTGGACTTCGGCCCGGACCATCGCGGCGCCGTCAGCCAGCGCGCGCAGCTTGCCCGCGGCGATCATCCGGGGCAGGTTGATCAGCCCGCAGTCGGTGGACAGGCCGAGCCGGTCCGCAGGCACGTACTCGAGGACCTGCCTGATCCGGTCGGCGACCTCGTCCGCGCTCTCGGTGACCGTGGACTTCACGTCGATGACCCCGGCCACGAACGGCTTGGTCCAGTTGTTGTCGGTCAGCGGCTTGAGGTCGTCCGGCCCGGTCCGCCCCACCTCGTAGTTCAGCGCGGTGATGTTCGCGTTGAGCACGTGCGGGAAGATCGCGTGAGCCCGTTCCGGGGCCGGGGCGTCGGAGGCCCGCTTGTCCAGCACGAACGCGCCGAACTCGGTCTTGGTCTCGTCCGGGAAGTAGGCGGGCGTGCCGGAGTAGTTGCCCCAGCAGGTGTGCACCCAGAACTCGCAGTTCACGCCCTCGACCGAGGCGTTGAGCGCCTCGATCTCCCAGTCGCCCATGCCGTACGGCCAGACGAACTCATCCAGCTGGATGATGTCGCAGCCGTTGTCGGCGAGTTCCTTGAAGTCCTCGTTGAACGCCTTGGCCAGCGCCATGGCGACTTCTCTGGTGTCCTTGTAGTGCAGGTTCGTGGTGGCCGCGGCGATCACGCCCAGGCCTGTGTAGGACACCTTGACCGGCTTCCTGGTCGCCTTCCGGACCGCCCGCAGGTTGACCAGGTGGAACGGGACTTCCCGGCTGATCTCGCCGACGCAGGTGGGGGAGAACAGCGTGGAGTAGATCGGCAGGCCGATGGGTGGCCCGGAGAGCCGGTAGCCGGACATGCGCTCCAGGTAGTAGTACAGGATGGTGCCGTACGGGGAGTCGCCGCCGTACACCTTGCCGTCGCTGATCACGTCCAGGCCCGCCGCCTCCTGGTCGCGCACGATCGCGCCGACGACGTCCTCGAACGCTTCCTTGCTGATCGAGTCGTGGATGAATTCACCTTTGGGCAGCGTCGCGAACGCGTGCCCGTCGTACCACCGTGGATTCGGGTAGTTGCCCACCATCGTGGTGGGCAGCAGGACGTCCTGACCGCCGATGAGCATCGTCGCTCCTTCCGGTTGCACTGCTCTGGTTGCACTGCTCTGGCTGCACGGGCGCAGCTAGGTGCCAGGAGCGTAGGCCGGCTGATCAGCGAGTTTCTTCCCTACCCGGGGACCGTTCTCGGCCCGCCGGTCCCCACGGCGGGGCAGAAATCTCCCTCGGCAACAGGATCCGGGCCCGCCAGGGGAAGGCCCCGAACCTGCCGCGCGCGGTGCCGCCCAGGGCCTGGGCCAGCGCTGCCAGCGACACGTGAGCTGCTGCCGCATCGCCTGCTCCCTCGGGGATTCCCTCCACCGGAGTGAGCGTCAGCAGGATTTCGAGCATCTCGTCCCCAGCCTGGACAAGGATGTCAGCCCGGCTGGGCGGAGCGAGGTCGGCCAGGGCGAACAGGGCCAGCTCGAGGATCTCCGCGATGACGGGTGCCTCGGTGCGGGACGCCGCAGAAGTGCGCTGGAACTGTGCGGTAACAGGCGAGAAAGGCAGCCAGGCGGTGCGCCGCCGGACGGTACCACACAGGTCGGCCTCCGCCTGGATGGAAAGAATGCCGTCGTCAACAAGCTGGCGCACGGATCCGGCGGCCGCTTCCAGGTGGTGCCGGAGTTCAGCCACATGCGGCGCCAGGTCACCCGGCGGCAGCATCGGAAGCGCCTCAAGGTTCAGCAAGGCGGCCGTGAGATCCTGGAGCGGGCCGTCATGCATGAAGTCCGCGACGGCGGCGCGCTCGCCGGCGCGGAGCCTCCGGACGATGCCGAGAAGCTGCCATACGGCGGGTAGGGCGGCCGGCGCTCCCTCCGGTCCACGGCCCTGCGGTGCCCCGTTTACCGCGGTCGCAGCCGGCGCACCCAGGCCAGTAGTGGCGGCATCTGGGTGTCCCGCGGAATCTGCCGGCCGCAGCGCCCCCACCGCGGCGATCAGCGCATCTGCCCGGAACGGTTTGGTGAGGCATACGACACCCCCCGGGACCACGCCCGGCGACCCGCCGGTGATCAGGACACACCGGCCGGCTGCCGCCGGGTCCCCGGCCACCAGCGCCTGGATCAGCGCGGTTCCCCGTTCCCTGCCCAGGTGGGCGTCAACCAGGAGCACGTCATACCCGGCGGGGTTCATCGACCGGGCTTCCGGCGCCGAGGCGGCGACGTCAACGTGGTACCCGGCTCCGGTCAGCACCCGGCGGATGACGGTGCGGATCGCCTCCGTGTCATCCACCACGAGCACTCGCCGCCTGCCTGGATCCACCGCCACCGTGCCTCCCGGTCGACGCGCTCGATGCTGAGGCCGCTAGCTTACGCTGAGTAGCGCATTGAACACAAATCGTAGTAACATTCGCATCGGGAGGTAGTTGCTCCCACTGCCGCATCGGCTGATGGCGGTTGGAACGGGGGGTCGGTCCGATGAGTGAATCATCCGGCGTAGAGGGTGACGGCGATCGTGCGGCGATCCGCGTGTTCTTGCTTGATGACCACGAAGTGGTGCGCCGCGGGCTCAGGGATCTGCTTGAGGCAGAAACTGACATCGAGGTAGTCGGTGAGGCGGGAACCGCCGAATCGGGGCTCAACCGCATGCTGGTGCTGCGGCCCGATGTCGGCCTGCTCGATGTCCGCCTTCCGGACGGGGATGGCGTGACGGTATGCCGTGAGATACGTTCCGCGCTCCCCGGCACGGCATGCCTGATGCTCACTGCGTACGGGGACGACCGGGCGTTGCTGGGCGCCATCATGGCGGGGGCGGCCGGCTATGTGACCAAGCAGGCGTCTGGCAGCGAGTTGATAGGCGCTGTACGCGCGGTTGCGGCCGGCCGGTCGACTCTCGATGCTGATGCGGCGCAACGGGTGATGCGGCGCCTGCGCGAAGGAGCCTCGGGCGAAGTTCCCGTGTCGGCCCTTTCCGCACAGGAGAAACGGGTCCTGGACTTGATCGGTGATGGCCTGACCAACCGCCAGATCGCTGAGCACATGTTCCTGGCGGAGAAGACAGCCAAGAATTACGTGTCCTCGGTACTTACCAAGCTGGGAATGCACCGGCGGTCGCAGGCAGCGGCCTTCGCGGCGCGGCTCGCGGGCGCATCGGGTCAGTAATCCCGGTCCGCGGCTGGCCGAGGGGTCTCACCGGAAGCCGGGCGCCCCTGGCCAGGATCTACTGGGTGACTGAGAACTTGCTGATCGCCAGGCCCTTCCCGCCTGACCAGATTTCGAAGCCAGCCTGGACGCACCACAGCAGCCAGGACGCGCGGAGCGCGCCGCGTTGCTCGGCTACCGCCATGAACGGAGCTAGCCGCAGCTTTGCCGCTGCCACCGGAGTGGCCCGCCGAAACGAGATGTAATGGCGGCCGGGAGCAGTGGTGTGCGGCACCATGTACCATTTTGCGCCGTCGATCTCGACGGTCGGATACAGCCGCACCCACCACGCCGGCTTGCTGTACTGGAGCCAGATCATCACCTCAGATGCCCCGACTCCGACGTGGGGGCCGAGCCACAGGTCTAGGGACGCGTCCCAGACGCCGCTGTTCCGCGGTGTCACGGTCTTCCAGCCCACCGTGTAGTTCCCGAGTGATCCTGCCTGTTCCAGTGCGCCCTCGCCGCTCGCGGGGCACGCTCCCTCGAAGCAGCCGGTCCCAATGTAGGGGTAAGCCCGCACCTTCGACGAGGCCGCGCTTCCCGGGGAGCGGGTGACAGTGAAGGCCGCGCGCCGGCCCGGGTCAGAGAGGCACATCCCCAGGTCGTTGTGGTTGACGCTGGGCTTGTTCCTGATGACGTACTGCTGGCCGCCCGCCCCGCTGACCTGCAGCGCCTGCCAGGGCGTGCAGGTCGTCCCGTCCGTCGACGCGCTGGCGGGCGCGGCCCCGGTGAGGGTGAGGGGCACGGTCGCCGCGACGGCCAAGGCCAGCAGTTTTCTCACCGGCAGGCCGACTGGACGAAACGTCATGCCAACTTCCCTTCTGCGAGTCACGGCATCACCATAACCAATTTAATGCCAGTGAAGCCAATACTTCTCTCGAACGCTTTGTGCAGCGCGGGTCCGCCGAGGATGGCAAGCCTGGATTTGGCCCCGGAATGCGGCGTAAAGGACGGTCCGCGCCGTCCCTCATTCAGGTGATTGCGCAGGGTTTCACCGCACATCACCGGAGTCCCATGCTTCCCTGGCGCGCGGGGGATCGTGCCGGGACCATACACGCCCTTTAGACGTGAGATCGCCGCATGAAACCCTTAGTGTGTGGTCTGCGGGCTCATGGTGCAGTCTGCGGATAGTTTGGCGGGGATCTGCCGGCCTTGGCAGGCACCCCCGGATGGCCGGGCATTCATGTACCCTCAGTGCACGATATGCGCGACGCGTGGAGGCCGCCCGGGTGATATAGGACATTTAATGCCAATAAGTTAATCGCCGCCCAGGGCCAGGGCATTTAGACGCTGAAACGATGGAGAGCATGGTGCAGACTGCCGCAGAGATCATCGCAGCGATGCATGAGGCGGTGCCGCGGGGCAGGCAGCGCCTGACAGGCGAAGAGCGGCAGCGCCTGGCCAGCCTTACGCAGGCGCTGCTCGCCAGCAAGCCGGAGGCGCAAGGAGAGTACGGCAGGTTCCTGGCCGCGGTCCGCAAAGACATCGACCTGGCGGGGCCCGTCCTCGCGGGATGCCTGCAGGGCAAGCGGATACTGGTCACCGGCGGTTCAGGGTGTATCGGTTCGGCGCTGATGGCACAGCTGGCGCGGTTCTCCCCCGCCCGGCTGGTAAGCGTCAGCCGCGGCATCACCCAGGGGTGGCCGCGGCTTCCGGGCGCTGAGTATGTCCATGCGGACATCAGGGACGCAGACCAGCTAGCCGCCGTCTTCGACCAGGCGGGATGCGACATCGTTTTCCACGTCGCGGGCCAGCGGGACCCGGGCCTGGCCGAGCGCGAGGTGCACCGCACCGTGACCACGAACGTGCTCGGCACCTGCAACGTGATCAGCGCCGCCGCTTCGTTCGAGGTTCCGCACGTGATCTTCGCATCGACCGGGAAGGCCCTGCGTCCCTATTCGCCCGAGGTGTACACGGCCTCCAAGCGAGTCGCCGAGTGGCTGCTCTGGCAGGCAGCCGCGCGCGGGCTGGCCACCTGCTCGGTCGCGAGGTTCACCCACGTGATCGACAACTCGATCGTCCATGCCCGGCTGCTGGACTGGTGTGACGGCGGGGTGATCCGCCTGCACGACACCGGCATCGCCTTCTACGTCCAGTCCGCACTCCAGGCGGCGCAGTTGCTGCTGGCTGCTGAGGCAGGCGCGCAACCCGGCTCGCTGCGGGTGCATGCCATCAGTGACCTCGGCTGGCCAGTGACCCTGCTGGATGTGGCGCTCGGAGTGCTCGCGTGGACCGGTTCCGCGGCACCCATCTACTTCAGCGGCTACGACCGCGGGTATGAGGCCATGCCGTTTCCCGGGCTCTACGACCCGGCGACCGCAGGTGACGTGAGCCCGCTGATCAGCTCTTTCGAGGCCGCGAGTGCCCGACGGTCGTGGTGCCCCGCCGTTGACGCGTTCCCGTTTGAGGTGGCATCTGCTTCCGCGCTGGACGAGCGGATGTACGCACTAGCCGACACCTGCGCGCGAACCGAGGAGCCCGGGCCAGTGCGCGCGGCGCTCGACGAACTTTCGTGGTCGCTGTTCGATGCCACCGTGTCGGCCGTTCCCCACCAGGTACTGACCCGTGCCGTCCGGCTCGCCGCTCCGCACCGCGGCAGCCTGAACGCCGTGCATGAACGGATGCTCGCCGCGATCGAGCAGCACGCGGCCGCGGTAAACCCGGTGTCATCTCCCAGGCCAGCCAGCAGGAATAGCGCTGCCCGGCTGAGGTGACCATCACCGTAATTGAGGGGCGTTTAATCTCGCTGCCAGCGCGTCTCGTGCCCGGGTGCCCGGGTGCCCGGGTGCCCGGGATTCGGGTGTATTCGTGCTTCTTTCCGAGTAGTGCCGAGATATGGCTTGTTAATCCAGAAACACCCGGTAGGAACGGCAAGAAGATTAGAAGATATAAGAGCCTAGAATGTTTACCTGAACCCCGGGCCAGGGAATTGTATGATGTCCATGACCGAAAGCCGGTCACTCTCGGGGAGGATTTCCAGGGTCATGGCGACCAACGATGATGATCCGCCGCTTAGCTCAATCAATGGGGGGAAATTTCGTGAAAGACGGTCCGGGGTTCGGCGCCGTGATCTGGATCGTGTTCGGGATCTCAGCGTGTTCGACGCTGCTGCTGACACTGGCAATACGGCTGTTCTTCCGCCGTGGGAAGCCGGCAACGGAGCCTTAATCCTTAGCCGCAGCTTCCAGATTCCCCGCGTCACCTTCCGGCCGCGCCGGGGGTTGGCGATCATCCCGGTCGCCATGATCGTGGCTGGCTCGTTCTTCCTGCACCGGACCGTCCTGGGCCGGTTCTCCCCGGGCGAGACCTGGATGCTTGGGGTGTGGGCGATCAGCCTCAGTTTCGTGCTCTCCCAGCTCCTCCTCGCGTGGTTCCAGCGTCCCTACACCGTGACGGACGCGCAGCGCGCCAAGCTGGACCGCCTGGCGGTGGCCGCCGTGGTCCCCTGCTACAACGAGGATCCAGCCATCCTGGACCGGACCATCTACGCCCTGTTCGCCCAGACCCGCGCGCCCGACTGGGTGATCGTGGTCGATGACGGTTCCACGGCTGATTACACCGATGTCCGGACCCGCTGGCAGGCTCACCTGTCCACCACGGAATTCATCTGGATACGCCAGGAGAACCAGGGCAAGAAGCACGCGCAGGCCGCGGCTTTCCGCGCGGTGCCCTGTGCCGACATCTACGCCACGATGGATTCAGACTCCGCGCTCGAGCAGCGCGCCATCGAGGAAGGCCTCAAGCCCTTTGCCAGCCGTGAGGTGACCTCGGTTGCCGGGCTGGAGATGGCCTACAACCTGACCACCAACATCCTCACCCGGGCCATGGGCCTGCGATCTCTCGCTTTCCAGCTTTTCGCCATGAGTGCGCAGAGCGTGGCCGGGGGGAATGTGGTGATAAACCCGGGTGCGTTCTCGCTCTACCGGGGGTGGCTGATTCACCGGATCCTGCCCGCCTACCTGGAGGAGAAATTCTTCGGGGTACCGGTGACCCTGGGCGATGACACCGCCCTGAGCATGTTCTCCCTGCTGCACGGACGGGCCGTTCATCAGCCCACGGCGGTGTCAATGCCGGTGTACCCGGAGACGCTGTCGCACCACCTGCGCCAGTGGACACGCTGGATGCGCGCCTCCACGATCCGGACGCTGTGGCGGATTCGCTATCTGCGGGTGCGCTCCTACGCCTGGTGGTACGTGGTGTACCAGCAGTACGCCTTCTTCGCGTCGGCCGCGGTGTCCTTGGCGGTGCCGTTCGCCTGGCCGGCCACCCGCAACCTGGTCTTCGCCAGCGGCCTCGCCCTGGTCGCCTGGCCGCTAGGGGTGGCCCTGCGCCTGGTCACCGTGAGCCGCTCAGACCAGCGGTGGCCCTCCTGGCTGGCCTCAACGGCACTGCTGCCCTTCGCGGCCCTGTGGTACCTCCTGGTACTGCGCCAGATCCGCTTCTACGGCATGGCCACCTGTCATCGTCAGGGCTGGGTTACCCGCAAGAAGGTGGAAGTGACTCTTTCCGGGCCCCCTGCCCACGCTGCGGAGGTGCTCGTCTATGAACAGAGCTAGGTTTGTGGCCGCGCTCATCGCGGCGGTGGGGGTGACCATCACGGTCACAGGTGCGGGCTCGGCCTTGTGGCTGTACCGGCACGAACCCGTCCCCCGGCGCGAGCACGTGGTCACCCTTCCCCAGGCCAGTTCCGCGCCCTCTCCCCAGGCGGCCATCGGCAACCCTGGCCCGATGCACTACCTGGGCGTTTTCGAGCATGACACGTCCCGTACCTACCGGCCGCCTACGCTCTTTACCTCGGTGGCCGGCCGCAAGCCCAACCTCACCGTCTACTACAGCAGCTGGGACATGCCGTTCCGGGCCCGCTTTGCTACCGCGGCCGCCCGGGCCGGGGCCGTGGTGCTGGTGCACATGGAGCCCTGGCACCAATCCATGGCCGCCATCGCCGCCGGGGACTCAGACCGCTACCTGCGCCGGTTCGCCGCAGCGGTCCGCCACTACGGCAGCCACGTCATCATAAGCTTCGCCCCCGAAGCGGATGGCCGCTGGTACCCCTGGGGATGGCATCATGCCAACCCCGCCCAGTGGGTGGCGGCATGGCGGCATGTCGTGGAGGTGTTCCGCCGGTCGGGCGCAACCAACGTGACCTGGCTATGGGTCGTGAGCGGTGACAGCCGCGCCACTGGCCACGTCCGGAACTGGTGGCCAGGCCCCCGCTACGTGAACTGGATCGGCGTCGATGGCTACTACTTCAGGCCCGCCGACACGTTCAGGACCGTCATCGGCAAGACCGTGAGAAACATCCGGAAGTTCACCCGCAAGCCGGTCCTTGTCTCTGAGGTCGGCGTCGGGCCGCGCGCCGGGCAGGCCGCGAAGATTCCCGGCCTGTTCGCGGGCATCCGCCATGATCACCTGCTGGGCCTGATCTACTTCGACGTGAATCAGCATCAGGGGCCGTTCCACCAGGACTGGCGGCTGGATGATCATCCAGCCGCCGTCGCGGCATTCCGGGCCGGGGTGAGGTCCTCGGGGCTGAGCGCAGCGATCAAGCGCCGGGACGCGAACGTGCGGGGCGGCTCGGCCCAGCCAGGCGGCCAATGACCCGCAGGCGGCCACTGACCGCCGGGCCAGCCTGCGGTCGCTGGCCGGCCGGGCGGGCGCGCTCGAGGCGATCCTCGATGGGCACGGCAGCTCCGCGGGCCGGCCGGTGCCGGGCCCGCGGAGCGTGTGCGGTTACCTCAGTAGCCTGTCGCCTTATCAGTAGCCCGCGGTCTTCATCAGCTGGAAGAACTGGTCAGTCTGGGCCATGTTCCCCGCGGCCGCGACGTAATAGCCATTCGGGCTGATGGACTGGGCGGCGGTGGCCATCTGGGCCGCGGTGCCGTTGGCGGTCGAGACCTCAGAGAACGCCTGGACGTTCCCGTTCGCGGCCTGCGCCTGGCCCTCGGTCGCGTTGAACATGTACGCGTACTGGCCCCCGGAGGTGGTGTTCGACTCGTTCTGGAGCAGGAAGATGTCACCAGCGGCCCCCGCTGCCCCGGCGATGTTGACCCGGACGTACCACTGGTCGGCCGACTCGCCCTGCTGGCGCGGGAGGACCGAGCCGGTCACATACGCCAGGTCCAGGGCCGGAGCCTGGATGACCTTCAGCCCGTTGGCGTGGGCAAGCTGGCCGAACAAGGTCATGTACCTGACCGGGTCCTGCTGCTCGCTGACCGGGGTCGCGGACCACTCCTCCGGGTCATACATGACCCACTTGTAGGGGTAGGTGATAGCCCCGCTTTGTATGTCGGAGGCGAACTGGGCGTAGGAGGTGTACGACAGCACCGGCGTGGTCGCATACCCGGCCTGGACAGGAGTCCTGACCAGGCTGGCCCCGTTGCCGTAAGCCGCGGACGTGTTGAAGAAGTGTGACGCCGCGCTGGGATCGGTCTGGCTCAGCGTCTGGATGTTCCCGGCGGTCATGCCCCAGGCCGGCTTGGTGGCGGCGCCGGCCGGGCCCACGGCCAGGGCCAGCGCCAGGCCGGTGGCACCCACCGCGGCGACGGCCGCGATGCCGGCCTTGGCCCCGGTCGTGCGCGGGCGCCACCCTCGGGCGCGATGCCGTTCGGGGCCATTTCCCGCCCCGCGACCGGAGCGAGCCTGGGCGATTCCGGGCGATGACTTCTTATCCGTATGCATGATAACTCTCACAGATTTCTTGACTGGTTCTTTTGGCTTTCGTTACCAATATTAGGAAATCAAGCCCTTGCACCACAGAGGATTACGGCTTGCCTCGATAGAGGATTTTTCCTCGATCCGTTTGCCGCCGGATCCGCGGCGGGTGGGACCAACGAGGCCCGGGCCGCGGCCGGCTGACCGTGGATGGGAGGACGAACCGGGTCGGCGGAGCAATGCGGCCGTTCTTCGGCTGCCGTCGTCCGAGGCTCTGGAGCCGGGCAGCGTCTTCCCTACCCCAGCCGCGCACGGCGGCGTGCCCCGGCGTCGACGTGCAGGCGTTCCTCCGCCGCCGGGCCCTGGAACTCGTGGTGGAAGACGAAGGAGCCGCCTGAACTATCCGGCGCTGGTGAGGTCCTCCAGCGCTTCGACGACCGTGGGCCACGTCGGCGACAGGGGATCGGCCACCGTGAAGTGGTCGCCGCCGACCTCCAGCAGCCCGGCGTCCTGACCAGCGGCTCGGGCGGCCTCCACGTAAGTAACGCTCTGTGCGAACGGAACCCGGTCGTCAGCCCGGGCGTGTACACAGCGAACGGCCGCGGGAATCGGCACCTGGCCCAGGGGGTCGGCCACCGCGTAGCGTTCCGGCCACTGTCCGGGGCCGCCGCCGAGCAACTCCAGCACCGCGCCGTTGCCGAGCTTCTGGTGGGCGGCCGCCTCCAGGTCAACGACCCCGGCCAGGCTGATCACGCCAGTAATCCCGACCACTGGCGCCGCGCCAGGCGCCCCGGGGCCCGCGCTCGGCGCCCCGGGGCCCGCGCTCGGCGCCCCGGTGGCCAGCTTGGCCCGGCCCGCTGCCCAGGTGGCCAGATGCCCCCCGGCGCTGTGGCCGATGGCCACCACCCGCCCCAGATCGACCTCGCCGTGCGTGCCCAGAGAGTCGATGGCCGCCGCCACATCCTCCAGCGTGGACGGATAGCCACCGCCGAGACCGAGCCGCCGATACTCGATATTCCACGCGACCCAGCCCCGGCGGGCGAGGTCGGCCGCCGCCCCGGCCAGATGGTCGGCACCGAACTTGGGTCCCCACCAGCCTCCGTGGAGAAGCAGCACCGTGCCCGGCCGACGCTCCCCAGCCGGACGGTAGCGGTCGGCAAACTGGGACGGATCCGGACCGTAAACGTGGCGGGACCAGGCGTCCCTCATGGATGTGGCCATTAGATATCCCTCCCGGCTGAGCCAGGCCGCAGCAGTCCACTGATCAGGCGCAGCAGTTCACTGATGCAGCAGTTCACTGATACTGGGTTTCCGGGTGCTGTTGGGGGAAAGACGTAAGATTCGGTGCGCGGGAATGAGCTGATACGGACGGACGGGAGCCTGCCCGTGGCTTTCCCGGCCCTCCTGACCGGCCGTGATGATGGCTGACCGGGAGACGGCGGGAGGGACGAGGCACCGAGTTATGCAGCCGTTGGCCAGCCCGCCCGACATCACGTTCCGTGTGCTCGACGGGGCGGAGGCTGGGGAGCACGCGGACGAACTGCAGGCCCTGGACGCCGACGTGTACGGGGGCCCGCCGCGGCGCCGGGACGAGGATGCCACGCTGTTCGCGGACCGCTTCCGGGTCCAGCGCCGCCAGCCAGGATTCGTCCTGGCCGAGGCCCGTCATGGCGGCTACCTGGTCGGGTATGCGGCCGGGTTCCCGCTCCGGCCGTCCACTTCCTGGTGGCGCCACCTAACCACGGCGCTGCCGGAGGACGTCACGGCCGAGCATCCGGGTCGCACGTTCGCGGTGACCGACGTGCTGGTCCGCCCGCCGTGGCGGCGCCAGGGCATCGGCGCGGCCCTGCACGACCTGATCCTGCGGGGCCGGCCCGAGGAGCGGGCGACGCTCACCGTCCTGCCGGCCGCCGCCCCGGCGCAGGCTGCCTTCCGGAACTGGGGCTGGCGCAAGGTCGCGCGGACGCGCGACCCCGGCCCAGGCTCACCCGTCTCCGACGTGCTCGTCCTCACGCTGCCGGCGCTCCGGTGACGCACCAGCCCTGGACACCCGGGTAGGGCACCGGCCCTGAAATCATCACAGGCCCGCCAGCGACGGTGGCCCCGTCGCTGGCGGGCCTGAGCGCGCCTGGTCGTTACTGAGTGACCGTGTCCGCGCGGTGGGGGAGCTTCCAGCCCGGCCGGACGAAGTGGCAGGTGTAGCCGTTCGGGTACTTCTCCAGGTAGTCCTGGTGCTCGGGCTCGGCCTCCCAGAACGGCCCGGCGGGCGTGACCTCGGTGACGACCTTGCCTGGCCACAGGCCGGAGGCGTCGACGTCGGCGATCGTGTCCTCGGCGACCTGCTTCTGCGCCTCGCTGGTGTAGAAGATGGCCGACCGGTAACTGTCCCCGACGTCGTTGCCCTGCCGGTTCCGCGTCGTCGGGTCGTGGATCTGGAAGAAGAACTCCAGCAGGTCCCGGTAGGAGATCTGGTCCGGGTCGAAGGTGATCTCGATGGCCTCGGCATGACCGCGGTGGTTCCGGTAGGTCGCGTTCGGCACGTCGCCGCCCGTGTACCCGACCCGCGTCGAGATCACGCCCGGGCGCTTGCGGATGAGGTCCTGCACGCCCCAGAAGCAGCCGCCGGCCAGGATGGCCTTCTCGAGATTGGCGCTCATCGTGTTTCACTCCTCGTGTCGTCTGTCTGCTCGAACAGCGTCCGGTAGGCCCCGTAGCCTTCGCTTTCCAGCTCATCGAGCGGGATGAAGCGCAGGGCCGCGGAGTTGATGCAGTACCGCAGGCCGCCCTGGTCGGGGGGTCCGTCGCGGAACACGTGGCCCAGATGGCTGTCCCCGTGGGCGGACCGGACCTCGGTACGGATCATGCCGAGGCCGAAGTCACGCTTCTTCACGACGTTGCCCGGCTCGATCGGCACCGTGAAGCTCGGCCAGCCGGAGCGGCTGTCGTACTTGTTCACGGAGGCGAACAGGGGCTCGCCGGACACGACGTCCACGTAGATGCCGGGTTCCTTGTTGTCCCAGTACTCGTTGCGGAACGCCGGCTCGGTGCCCTTCTTCTGGGTGACCCGGTACTGCTCCGGCGTGAGCTGGGATACGGCCTGGGGGTCCTTGTGGTAGGTGTCGGACACCTCAGCTCCTTCGGTTGAGGCCCCACTGGTGGCGGGGCACTACATAAAGCACAGCGTCCCAGCGCCCCCGGCTGTTCCCGCCGCCGGACACCCCCGGAGATCGCCAGGTTGTCCGGCCTTCCGGCCGCGGCCGCGTCGATCACCGCCTGGTCAGCCGGGACGACGTCGTGCCCAGGTCCTGCTGGAACAGCCCGTTGAGCGGAGAACAGCTCACCCGTCAGCGGCACAGGAAACGCGATTGCGTCATGCGGAAGGTTGGGGAAAGGTGGGGTCCTATGCCGACCCGCCTGGTTCATCTCGTGGCCGACGCCAACGACCCCGCCCGGCTGGCCCGGTTCTGGTCCGGCCTGCTGGGCTGGGAGATTGCCGACGAGACCCCCGACGAGGTGGACGTGTGGCCGGCCGGCTACGCCTATCCCGATCCGGTCGCGGTTCCGATCGTCTTCGGTTTGGTGCCCGAGCCGAAGAGCGGGAAGAACCGGGTGCACCTGGATCTGGCCAGCAGCTCGGGTGCGCATCAGGCCGAGCTGGTCAGCCGGGCCAGGGAGCTGGGCGGCAGGCCGGTGGACATCGGCCAGGGCGACGTGCCCTGGGTCGTCATGGCGGATCCGGAGGGCAATGAGTTCTGCGTCCTGGAGCCGCGGGATATCTACCGGGACACCGGGCCGGTGGCCGCCATCCTCACCGACTGCAGCGATCCCGCGGCCCTGGCCCGGTTCTGGGCCGCCGCGGCGGGCTGGGAGATCACGCGCACCGAGGACGTGATCATCGGGCTCCGGTCGCCCGACGGCGTGGGACCCTACCTGGAGTTCCTGCGCGCCCCCGACCAAAAGCTGGTCAAGAACCGGGTCCACCCGGACTTGGCTCCCTACCGAGGCGACGATCCCGCGGCCGAGGTGGCCCGGCTGCGCGACGCGGGCGCGGCGCTCGCGGACGTCGGCCAGGGTGAGGTGTCCTGGACGGTCCTGGCCGATCCCGAGGGCAACGAGTTCTGCGTCCTGACCCCCCGGTAGAAGGGAAGGATCAGGCCCAGGAACGATCAGGCCCAGGAACGATCAGGCAGAGACCAGGTCGCAGACGAAGATCAGGGTCTCGCCCGGCGCGATCGCCCGCCCGGCTCCCCGGTCGCCGTAGGCCATGCCGGGCGGGATGATCAGCTGCCGGCGGCCGCCGACCCTCATGCCCTGCACGCCCTGGTCCCAGCCGGCGATGACCTGCCCCACGCCGAGCTGGAACTGCAGCGGGGCGCCCTGGTTCCAGCTGGCGTCGAACTCCTCGCCGGTGGAGTACGCGACCCCGACGTAGTGCACCTCGACCGTGTCGCCTGCCTTCGCGACCGCGCCGTCGCCTTCCCAGACGTCGGTGATCTGGAGGTCAGCAGGCGGCTCGCCCCCGGGGAAGTCGACCTCGGGCTTCTCAATGCTCATGGTGGCGTCTCCATACGGAACGTGATGCGGTCGGCACAACGACAGCGCAGTCTACGTCAGGCCGGCAGGGCCCAGGCACAGGCTCGGCGGCGGTCTGGTCAGGGCACCGGAACGCTCCTAGCCGTGCGGAGCGGCGACTACGCCGTCGCCGGTGGCGTACGGGATGAAGCTGCCGTGGTGGGGGTTCGGGTCGAGCGGCTTGCCGAGCGCGGGAAAGGCACGCTGCGGGCAGGTCGTCCGGTCGCAGACCTTGCAGCCCGGGCCGATCGGGACCAGCGCGGACGGGCTGCCCAGGTCGAGTCCGTGGGAGTACACCAGCCGGTGCGCGTGCCGAAGGTCGCAGCCCAGGCCGACCGCGAAGGTCTTGCCGAGGGTGCCGTAGCCGCCGTAGCGCCGGGACACGGTCCGGGCCACCCAGAGGTAACTGCGCCCGTCGGGCATCTGGGCCAGCTGGGTCTGGATCTCCCCCGGGTGGACGAAGGCCTCGTAGACGTTCCACAGCGGGCAGGAGCCGCCGACCCGGGAGAAGTGGAAGCTGGTCGCCGACTGGCGCTTGGAGATGTTGCCCGCCCGGTCGACCCGCACGAAGATGAACGGCACGCCGCGGGCGCCGGGACGCTGCAGCGTGCTGAGGCGGTGCGCGACGGTCTCGTAGCCCACGTCGAAGCGCCGCTGCAGCAGCGCGATGTCGTAGCCCACTGTCTCCGCGGCGTCCAGGAACGGCCGGTAGGGCAGGACCAGGGCGCCCGCGAAGTAACTGGCCAGGCCGATGCGGCAGAGCATGCGGGCATCATCGCCGGACAGGTTGGCCTCGGTGACGATCTGGTCGATCTCCGCGGCCAGCTCGACCGAGGCGAGGTGGGTGGCGAGCTGGAACGCCCGCTGCCCGGAGTTGAGCAGCGGGGACAGGGCCAGCACCCGGGCCTCGGGGTCGTAGCGCCGTTTGACGCCCTGATCACGGTCCGGGAGGTCGGCCACGCGGATACCGTGCCGGCGGGCCAGCCGCTCGGTGATCCCGGCCGTGGTGCCGCCGAGCCTGAGGTCGGCCTGCGCGAAGATCCGCTCCGCGGCGAGGTCGAGCGCCGGGAAGTAGTTCCGCCGGGCGTAGAACAGCTCCTGCACTTCCTCCTGGGCCATGGGCGGCGGCACTGACATCGACCCCGGCTGGCCCGCGTCGATGCGGGTCATGATCGTCTCGTTGACGTCGCGGCCATGCCGGTACCGGCGGTGCAGCTCGATGACGTACCGGCCGACGGCCGGCATGGCCGCGGCCAGCTCGCGGATCTCCGCCATCGAGATCTGCTCGCCGACCGAGGGATCGGTGAGCACGTCCCGGAGCTGGGCCACGAGGCGGTCGGTGTCCTCGGTCGAGAACTGCTGCAGATCCGCGTCGAACACGCTGGCCAGCTTGAGCAGTACAGAGGCCGTGATCGGGCGCTGGCTGGATTCCAGCTGGTTGACGTAGCTCGGCGAGATGCCCAGCGCGCTCGCCAGGGCGGCCTGGGTGAGACCGCGTTCCTCCCGGAAACGGCGGAGCCGCACCCCTACCCTGGCTTTCGTGACCACTATCACACCCTGTCTAGCGACGTTCGCGCTCCGCATAAATGCCGTTCACCGGTCCGCAACTTCCCGACCCGCCGCGGCAACTCACCCAGGTCCTGCGGGCCTTGGCTCCGATAATCGGTCTAGACCACCGCTCATCGTCTTAACAAGTGTTACAGAATCGCGGACTGAGCGCCACAAACCTCCACACATGCAGGTCTACCACTCCCGGAGCTTTGAGTGCATGTTGTTAAGGTAGGTTCCGGATTTCTTGTGGACCCGACACGAGTTGCGGGTACCGGCCGGCGATGGAAGGACATCTTGTGAGCGACGCTATTCCCAGACTGCAGCAGCCGCCGACGGCTCATAGCGGCCTGACTGACTGGGTGGCGGACGTCGCCGCCCTGACCCGGCCCGACCGCGTCCAGTGGTGCGATGGCTCCCAGGCGGAATGGGATCAGCTCACCAGCCTGCTGGTGGAGCAGGGCGCGCTGATGCCGCTCAACCCGGACCTGCGGCCGGGCAGCTTCCTGGCCCGCTCCGACCCCTCCGACGTCGCCCGGGTCGAGGACCGCACGTTCATCTGCTCGGAAAAGGAAGAGGACGCCGGGCCGACCAACAACTGGATCGCCCCGGCCGAGATGCGCGCGACCCTCTCCGAGGTGTTCGCCGGCTGCATGGCCGGCCGGACCATGTACATCGTCCCGTTCTGCATGGGCCCGCTCGGCTCGCCGATCTCCCAGCTGGGCGTGGAGATCACTGACTCGCCGTACGTGGCCGCATCGATGCGGATCATGACCCGGATGGGCGCGGCGGTCCTGGACGAGCTGGGCACGGACGGGTTCTTCGTCCGGGCGGTTCACTCGGTGGGCGCCCCGCTGCAGCCGGGCCAGGTGGACGTGCCGTGGCCGTGCAATAAGACCAAGTACATCTCGCACTTCCCCGAGACCCGGGAGATCTGGTCCTACGGGTCCGGGTACGGCGGGAACGCGCTGCTGGGCAAGAAGTGCTTCGCGCTGCGGATCGCCTCGGCCATGGCCCGGGATGAGGGCTGGCTGGCCGAGCACATGCTCATCCTCAAGGTCACCCCGCCGCGGGGCGAGGCCAAGTACCTCGCGGCCGCCTTCCCGTCCGCGTGCGGCAAGACCAACCTGGCCATGCTGCAGCCCACGGTTCCGGGCTGGCGGGTGGAGACCATCGGCGACGACATCGCCTGGATGCGGTTCGGCCAGGATGGCCGGCTGTACGCGATCAACCCGGAGGCCGGCTTCTTCGGTGTGGCCCCGGGCACCAGCGAGGTCACCAACCCGAACGCACTCCAGATGCTGACCAGCAACACGGTCTTCACCAACGTCGCGCTCACCGACGACGGCGACGTGTGGTGGGAGGGCCTGACCGACGAGCCGCCGGCGCACCTGACCGACTGGCAGGGCCGCGACTGGACCCCGGAGTCCGGCCGCCCGGCCGCCCACCCCAACTCGCGGTTCACGGTGGACGCGGCCCAGTGCCCGTCGATCGCGCCGGAATGGGACGACCCGGCCGGGGTGCCGATCTCCGCGATCCTGTTCGGCGGCCGCCGGGCCACGGCGGTGCCGCTGGTCACCGAGGCGCTCTCCTGGCAGCACGGTGTCTTCCTCGGGGCGACCATCGCGTCCGAGAAGACCGCGGCCGCCGAGGGCACGGTCGGCGAACTGCGGCACGACCCGTTCGCGATGCTGCCGTTCTGCGGCTACAACATGGGCGACTACTTCGGCCACTGGCTGAAGATCGGCGGGATGGCGGAGCCGGAGAAGCTGCCCCGTATCTACGCGGTCAACTGGTTCCGCAAGGACGAGAACGGCCGGTTCGCGTGGCCCGGCTTCGGCGAGAACAGCCGGGTGCTGAAGTGGATCACCGAGCGGCTGTCCGGCCAGGCCGAGGCGCATGCCACCCCGATCGGCCACCTGCCGACCCCGTCCTCCCTGGACACCAGCGGCCTGCGGGTCAGCGACGCCGACCTGGCGCTGCTGCTGTCCGTGGACGCCGACACCTGGCAGGACGAGGCCGACCACACCAGGGAGTACTTCACCACGTTCGGTCGCCACCTGCCAGAGGCGATGTGGGATGAGCACGAAGCCCTGCTGGAGCGGCTGAAGACGGCTTAGCGCCGCTCGCTGCATGACCCGACGCCTGGCCTGCCCGCTGTAGGGGCTGGCCAGGTATGGGTGGCCAGCCCCTACAGGGTGTGCCTGAGGGCGCACCCGGTGGCCGGCGGCGCCGTGGGGAGCGTTCGGCCAGGGGGCGTTCGGCCCGGGGGCGTTCGGCGCGGTGGAACGCGAGCCAGGCCACGGCCAGCGCGACGGCGAAGACGGGCAGCCAGGCGAGCCGCTCGGCGACCCACAGGGCACCGGACGGCGCGGTGAGCAGGCCTGGGAGCCGCCCGATCATCGACCCGGTCATGGTCACGGCCAGGAATGCCGACTGGTGCCACAGGAACAGCGTCATCGCCGACAGGTTGGCCAGCGCGACGGCGGCCCACGCCAGCGGGCGGCGCATCAGCCGGGCCAGCCACGGCCGCAGCAGCAGCGCCACGCCGACC
>Ga0187867_10001125_pt1 | contig 23204 bp, 13 predicted proteins | sample June2016WEW_13_1_FD_132976 | JGI IMG/M metagenome (GOLD analysis project Ga0187867, IMG submission 132976) | Peatland microbial communities from SPRUCE experiment site at the Marcell Experimental Forest, Minnesota, USA - June2016WEW_13_10 | ecosystem: Environmental > Terrestrial > Soil >...
TATGGTGAGGATATTTCGTATCTCCTATTGGCAATGCTATCAAAGAAGCAGCCGGAAATTACATATCGAACCAGAGTTTAAGTTGACGCTTACATATACCAAGATGACGACCAAGTGATTTTAATCTTTGTCCGATAAATTAAGGTCTCCAGCGCCTTACGGATAATTTGAATTTATTAAGATCGTTAGCATAGAAAATTGTAGTTTTAAGGAAGAATAAAATGAGAGCTTACTATACCATGAAATTGTATCTCTTTAGAGAGTCTATTTTAAATCAAGCAATTTCTCATTTTGAGTTAATCACTGGATTTTTTAACTGAGTTGATTTTTGTGCGCAAATATTTAAGAATACATAAATCAAATTTGGGCAAATAATTGAAGTTTGTATTTACGTTAACATAGGGGTAAAATGAATGGTTAGAGTCTTAACTGGTGCACTTATAGGTGTGACATGTACTGTTATTTTTTATTTCATCCCAGCTGTAAATTCTATAGCTCCTCTGCTGGGTGGTTTTTTAGCTGGTTACTATGCGGAAGGTGATTTTGAAGGAGGCCTTAAAACTGGAGTTCTAATGACTATATTTATGGTCATTCCTGGTATCTTTTTAGGAGGAGTGCTTGGATCAATGTTAGTAGGCGCTCCTGTCATTGGGACCTTTGTAGCTGCATCTACGTTTATATTAACACTGATTATTGTAGCGCATACTGCTGTGATAGGTATCATCGGTTCAGTACTTGGAGCTATTCTGGGAGAAAAGAAGTTGATCTGACAATTGATCCGATTATTAAATTTTGGATCTGAAAATTTAGAAGACATTTAAAAAACTTGATTAAATGCGATAAACTCAATTCCAAAATGAACATGAAATTCTTCGAATCTTCACTTTACGGTAGTGTGCCAAAAGTTCCTTAAAATATGATTGATTATGCATCCTTTTCTTCCGCTATAAAGAAACAGATTGCAAAGTGCATTAGTATATCGACAAAACCTCTATATTTGCTGTTTTTAGTAATGCACAGATTTTTATACAAAGTATAGTTATTTCCTCATTTTTAGCCGAAATTATATGGCATTTTTACTTGATTGTTCAGGTAATGCATATTTTTTTATTATGTATGTTATTTTAAAAACCAAAAAGTTGTTACATCTATACTCATCGTGTTTTGAAAAAAAAATCATGATAGAATCTCTCATTTCATAAATTCCCACATTTATGAAAATAAGATGTAAGAATGGATTACAAGTGCTGAAAAATTTTAAGGTCACATTGACGATTTGATTTTGGCAATCACAGAATTGAATCTAATTAGCTATAAAAATTTAGATTTTTCGACATCAGTGTTTATTTATTGATTTATACTATTGGAAAAGAAAATATTTGGATCTATATGGGTTTTTCAGGTCGATTATTATAAAGTATTGGTGAAATAGCTAAAATAGTAAATAAGTATTTTTTCGATAAGTTTCCGATTTCAACTAATTTTTTATATAGGTCTTATGATCAAACGGCCAAAATTTATGATTTATCAAAATTTGACAATAATAATCTAATTGCATAGATGTTTCTATTTTGAAAAATTATTGTAAGGTAAGAATATATAGTGGGTATTCTTTTAAATATATGCAAAGTTATATACATTTGGGAGTTTTAATGGTTATCCAGCTTATGTTGCGCTTTCGTTAAACTTTGATATCTTTGACCGAAAATGAATTGATGAGGAGAAACTGACAATTTTGCAATCATAGCTGCTTTACTAGCTGATTTGATTTCAAGAATCAATGATTTTATAATACTAAGAAGTGGATGAGTAAATATTCCTCATCATATAAAACTATTTTAGAATTTTCCAATTAATAACGTTGAGAAGAAGGATTCGATATATATCAATAGAAAAGTCACATTTGGTAGTCTTAGTTTCAGATTTTTAATTCTACTTTCAACAGAGTAACAATTTATACTTGTAAAAACAATTTAATAGATTGACTAAAAATTGGATTATATGATTAGAAATAGTTTAACTTAGTAAAAAATTAATCAAAGTAGGGAAAAAAACAATCCTGGAAGTCAATTTAAAATCATACCAGGGTGAAAAAAGATGGCTAGCATGAAGATAAATAGAAACAATACATTAGACGTTTTAAGATTAATCGCTGCAATGTTTGTCATGCTCCATCATTCTTATCCGTTGACTGGAAATTTTAGTCCGTTTTCTACTTCGGGTGATATTGCTGTTAGCATTTTCTTTATTATAAGTAGGTGTGTTATTGTTCAAAGCTGGTACTCCGAACCCACACCACTAAGGCTCTTTTAGAAGCGCATGCTTCGTATTACGCCTGGACTTGTTTCCATGGTAATATTTAGTATACTTGTTATAGGCCCAATTAACACTAGCTCGTCATTACAAGAATATTTTTTTAATATTAATACTTGGATGCATTCAGAAGCCATATCAATATTCACTCAAAAATTCTTGACTCTTCAAAAACTCTTCCTGGAGTATTCGTGTCAAATACATTTCATGAAATTAATGGTTCTTTATGAACTGTTCCCTTGAAATTTAGAATGTATATAATATTGTGTATCATGGGAGTCATAGGGATGCTAAAAGATAGACGGGTACTCCTAAGCATCGTGATGTTATTTTGTGTAATATATTTACATAATCTCTTGCTAGGAGATAGATATAGTGATTATAGTTATGGCTTTTACATCTACACCTTCCCAGTACAACAAACAATAGCCCATCTTATGCCAAGAATAAGCCCAATACAGATGTTAGTATTATCATTACCAGCCACCTTCATAATAGCCTATTTTTCATGGTGGTATCTAGAGAAGAAGGCATTGTCACTTAAAAAAATGGATCCATTGAAATTATTTTTGATACCTTCACATACATTTAAGGCAATGTACCGAAAGTTTAGTAAAATCTAATTGATTTTGGATCATTTTCTTTCAAATGAAAAACAGGAATTGCTCAGTCTGTTAGCTGAAATGGCTAGGGAGTCAAAATAGGCTTTCAGCATCTGTTTGCTTATCATACTAACTACACAGACCATATCTTATTGTTGTTAGTTTTATGTTAATAGACGTAGTCTCGATCTATAATTTAAAGAGGCTGACACCTAATTTCCAGGGCAATAATGACATCTTATGATAATCGATATTGCCCTATTTCTTTTTGAATCTTCTGCAGCATTTATTAGTCTGTAATTCGTTGAAATCAATGGGAAGTCAATAGTATTATTGACAAATATTCGATTTCTTATTTTCTATATTTGTATATCCACTATCTCAATTTCTCACTACCATTTTTACACTATTACAACACTCACAGGCTTAAAGGTATGCGATAAAAGCTATCCAGTTGATTTTAAACAAACACATTTATTTTCGGTCTAGTTTACTTTTATGCTAGCAATTTTGATACTAAATATTTTCTCCTTTTCATTTTATAATGCAGGTTTCTCATGGTCTCAGATGTGAGCGCCCTGCATCATGATCATGATAAAATGGATATCAAGTGGATCCTTTGATTTTATATCTCAAGTACGTAGTCCCTTAACAGCAGTGGTGAATCTTGATTTTTTTTCCCAGACTATTCGCTTCAAGTTCGAATTGATGAAGAAGTAAAAGAACTCGTCAGTTAATAGATATTTTGTATTAAAATTACCTTACAAATCCGTTTATTTTTTCCAAACTCGATTAATTTTTGAAAGTAAATAAGTAAAGTTTTATTAAACATAATTAACTGATCAACAGTCAAACAGTAAATAGCCAACTAGATAAGTTAACAAATTTGAATTTGTGCACTTAAACCAAATTTGGCTCGGATGACTTTCCCACATGATGCGTGGATATGTTTGAGAAAAATTGTAGAATCAACGACTTCGTTTGTATTCTCTATCAACTCATAGATGCATAGTTTTTCTATCTGGAAATAGATGCATGTTTTCCACATCGGGAGTCAATCTTGCAAAATAGTAGCTATTTAATTATTGACGATCTGCATATAATGAAAGAATTAAATTAACCGGAGGTAAATTTACATGAACACGTTAGTCAAAAATATATTAGGTGCAGCACTGCTGTTTTTAGTGATGGCTGCTCCAGTGGTACTTGCTTGTAGTGGAAAAACCTGCTGTGTTGCTTGCGGTACTTTCTGTTGATATAAATAGGACTGCCTAACCGGAGGTAAATTTACATGAATACATTAGTCAAAAATATATTAGGTGCAGCACTGCTGTTTTTAGTGATGGCTGCTCCATTAGTACTTGCTTGCAGTAGATGTGCTGCTTGTTCTGGCGTGTGCTAAATAAAACTGCCAGCAAAAGATTAGGTGTAGCATTGCTGTTTTTAGTGATGGTTGCTCCATTGATACTTGCTTATTGTAGATTTTAAGCATATACAAGATTATTAAAGTAATGCTTGGAAGTATTTCTTTCAGGTTAAACTTTTTCTATATATTTTATTTTTGTTTAATTCCTTGAGCAGTTTATTGAATCTAAAAAGCGAGTATATGGATTATTCATTATGACACTGTATGATTTTTATAGTTTTAACCATTCAAGAATACGACGTAGAAATATTTTCCTTACAGCTTGATGTTTTTTCCTTTGTCCTATTTCGCTTTTTGTCACTAAAAATTATGAATTTAATCTAGTAGCAATATTTGGATTCATGCTATTGCAACGGTCCTGATAAAATTTGCATATTTATCCCAAATTTGGATAAAGATGCTCGTACAATTTTGGATAGAACTGAGAAAAGCATGCACATTCTGATAGAACATGTACATATTGCATAGCAGTTTAGAAAGTGAAAGATAATTTCAATCTCATATAGCAATGAACTTACAAAGTTAATCTATAGTGATCCTGTAGGAAAATCACAGTGCTCAATTCGAAAACTATGGGAATAATAAAAAATCAGTATCAATATTTAAATGTTTTTTTGTTCTAAAAGATATCATGCAGGATTATTTTTTCGTTCAGGGAATACATTTTATATAATTAATTTAAAATAATAGTGAAGATAATTATAACTTGTACCCCAAATTAAACAGACATTTTAAAAGATTAAGATATAACTGGTAGAGTAGAATTGCTTGGAAGGCGTTGATCTTATTTAGAATTAAATATACTTATGTGGGTATACATTCGAAGTAACTGTATCTGGGCAAACAGTAAAAACAACTCTTCCAAGCGTGCATCGAATCCTTTTTAACGTGTTTTATTCGGCAGAATGCACAATTTTCTTCAAAATCGGCTGCTTTACTCTTTAATCGTCTTTTTTAATTACAATTCGATTATTACATGCTCGTTACCTGTGATCGGAATAATTCACTGAAATGGTAAAAGCAGCGCCTTTAGCGGTGTTATGGCAAGTGGTAGGCCTCAGTCCTTGCAACATAAGCGATTAATTAATTTATACTAACCGATATCAAAACATATTAATTATATTTCTATCAACTAAGAACTCCATATCTAAGGCACTGAGCATTATGCGGTTGAGTACTATATGGCTACGGTTTTTGATTTAAATATCACAGGATTTATTTCCCCAGTTATCTACACATCTGAATTTGCCGTCATCTAGTTGTAATTATAACTAAGGAATAAGTCACTGATAGGTTAAAGTAAGGCCATCATTTGTCTTCAATAGGGATGTATGCCAGCTCCCACACAACTGACCATAGAGTCACTAAATTAATTGGATTTTTCAAAAAGGGATTTAGCCCTGATGTTTGCTAGGTAGTACTGTGGCCTTGATGACCACGGTAGGGATCTTAGTGGGGAGTTGATTATGATAAAGATCGATAACAGAAACCAAACTGGTTTCGATTAACTGTATGGCTATATAGTGTTGTTTGATGATTTCTCGGTAGTTATAGCCATTTAGTGTTAGTCATTTGAGTTCTTTCAGTATCAATTAGTATTTTTATTAAACAATTGAATTAATTTTTAGATTACTTTATTAATTTATGGCTAGACGTGGCAAATTTTTGAAAGTAAATAAGTAAGATTTTATAAAATTTGGTTAACTGTCTAACAGTCAATAGCAGATAGCCAACCAGATAACTTAACAAATTTGAATTTGCACACTTGAACCAAGTTCAGAGTGCACTTCCATGAAAAAAAGATATGAATCGACAAGCAAACACCCCTAAAATTATATTAATTTTAATAAAACAGGAGTGACACTAATGTTGAAACAATCATTTAGTAGAATGAAGAAAGTACTGGCTATTTTGCTAGCAATTCTTTTTGTAGTATCGTTAACCTTTGGAGCAGCAAGTGCATGCAATTCGCATGGACATCACCATATTAGTCATAGCTTAAGCCGTTTTGGCAGCTTCAACCGTCACACATGTGGCAGCTCTCACGGTCACTGTTGTAATGAAAACCCCCCTTGTCACCACGGTAGCTGCAACTACGAAGACCGCTGCAACGACGATTAACAATTGTGAAAGCTAATTGGTGACTAATTACAAGTTAAAATCATGTGCTAAGCTGTTTAGATACATGAGAGTACGAGTTTACATAGATAAATTGTGTATTCCACTGTCCGAATACACTGGTATACATTGCGTGGCGCACGCCATAAGGCTATTTGTTTGCAATGTAAGCCCCATCTGTTTAATTTCAAGTTTTCCATGAGTCCCATAAGCTCCATGAGTAATAGATCAAAAATGATTTCTATTTCAGATGGAACGTAGAAAAATCAGAGATTTTAGCACAAAAGATATGCGGCAATCATTAGACAACGATCTTTTTTGCAGGTTCCCTCGAAAAGATATATTTCATTATGTCATTGCATTCTACTGAATAGGAATTCAAAGAGCTTCTGAATAATCACATTCACATCGATGGATTCTGATTCTACATAATTGAATTTATTTAGCGGCGGTACTTGGAGATGCGGCGAAGTACGCATATATTACTAACTATGGCGAAAACGAAGTATCTGCGATTGACACTGCCACAAACACTGTTGCAACCACAGTGCTTGTCGGAGATAATTCTGTAGCTTTCGGGCAGTTTATAGGAAAAATGGCTCCTACAATTTTCTGGGCTAACCCTGCTAACATAGTCTATGGTACACTACTGAGCAACACTCAGCTAAATGCAAATGCTTTAGATCAAGTATCTAGAGACCCATTATATGGAACTTTTAGATATACTCCACCCTTAGGAACTTTACTTAGCGCAGGTACGCATACATTGCAAGTTGATTTCATGTCTGATGATGCTATAAATTATACCATAGTATCAGAGAAGGTTACAATAGATGTAGTAATGACTCCTACGCAGAAAATTCATCAAATAACTACTTTTATACGGGATTTAGTCGCCTCAGATGAGTTAAATAGTCAATTTAGGATTGAATTGATCTCTGAACTACAAGATGCAAGGGAACATCTAAGTCATGGATATACAAATTTAGCGATTGTTAATCTTAAAAATGTTATTCTCCAGACAAAAACTGACATTAGTTATGGAGTGGTTTCGCCAAAAAATGGGGAGATGTTGATTGATGGAGTAAATGATGTGATCAAACCAGCTCTGACAATAACAAAATCAGCAGCTCCAATAACTTATAATGCAGCAGAGCAGCCTATCACATATACCTACACTGTGACCAACTCAGGAAATGTGAATCTCTCAGGTATTACGGTTACAGACACCACACTTAATCAATAAATTTCTATAATGACCATTATCAAGTAATTTTAGTAGATTAAATAAAAATTATTTCGGAATTCCATGAAAGTGTCTTCTTATATTAAATTTGCAGAATTTTCAAAATACTAAGATACTTTTGGACATTTCTGATACTATAATTAATTGAATTAAATGGATCATTATGCAATATCGCGTTTAATTTGGCTGTCCTAATATCTAATTTTCTACCCGCAAACTTCTGTAAGTTTGGGATTTTACAGAAAAATCGGCATACTTCCGATCACTTAGACGCATAAGAGCACAAGCATTACGTTAAATCAGAGACTTAATTTTGAAAACAGCAATCAAAATAATAAAAACCAACAATACACATTTTTTGTGCTAAAACATGTGCATACAATTTTTGATAGCAATTTTTCTTCAATATATTATTTTGTGATTACATCATTTGTATGCAGGCACTCTTAATAAAAATAAGTCATTCTTAATGTTTTATAGACCAATATTCCAAGGAGTACTAGTATTACGATACTTATCGCAATTAGATAATAGAAATATTCATCTCTTCGTCCTGGAATTTGTGATGAAGGTAAAGTAATAGGCACATAACGACGCAGTTGATCAAACCAATTTCGATTTAATTCTTCCCTGGGTCCTATTAGAATAGGGGATTCAATGCTGATTGTAATCTCAAAATCCTTCTCAAACTCATTTGTAGAAACACCATTTTTAAACTCGTATTTTAAAGCGTCGTTGAATAAAAGTTTACATTGTTTTTTTATTAATTCAACGCTTTCAAAGAAATTTGCATAATTGGAAATTATACTATAACTAGAAAATATAATTCCAAATAAAATAATAAAACTACCCCTACGAATGCCTACTATTTCTGTTTCGATAGATATACTAAAAATTTTTTCAATATTCTCGGGTAGTTCTTTCTTAATGACACGGCATACAGTTTTTTCAACTAGATCCCAGCCATATTTTTCATTAGAAGAATTTATCTCTTTGCTAAGATGCCGCCCTCCTCTTCGCCACTCATAAGGATAATCAATTTCAGCATTTAATATAACGTGCATTTGACTTAAATTCATATCCAATCTCCTTTTTGTGAACTACCACCAAGTTAAAGATACAAAGTCACTTTATTTTTTCTTTCAGACAATTGCCTTTAAATCTATAAACTATATTCTATAAAGAGCCTTAAAAGTTTTACAGCAGTATTAATCCAGGTAGATGCATAGTTTTTTTGTTGTAAAAACTCTTCATGCTTTCCCTTTAATCCGAAATTAGAGGGTCATTTTTATCTGAATTTGGAATAGATGCATACCTTTTGTTTAAATCATTATAATGATCAAAAGGCAAAACGTTGTTAGTGGTAAAATCAAACGAATATTATTTGGCCATGAGAACTCAGCTTCGAAATGAATTTTTCCTATTCAGAATATCTATGGATTTGCAGATCGTATTTTTAAGTCAAAATTTCCTTTTGTTCAACACGCCTTCCGTAGGAGTTCGCGATTAATATTGAGCTCGTGGAAATCATTGCTGGAATGCCCATAAGAACAATTGAGAGAATTGCAAAGATAATTCCGAGCGCATCCTGTTTAAGTACTGTTACGATATAATCTCCAAGATTATCTTTAACAACGTTTATTATGTGAATATTTTTGTTTACAAGTGCTACACAATTCTTTTTTCTGAAATTTTCTATTTATGAGTTTGTTCTAGCTAAATTAGTTCCAAGTGTTCCATGAGCTCCATATGTTCTATGAGTCATAGACCAGCGATCTTTTCTTATTTTGGGTGGAGCTTTGGAAATTTAGAGATTTTAGTATAAAAACTATGTATAGAAAAGATTATCAAAAATGCCTTTCGCTTTTTTTTCAAATCTTTTATTTCGTATTTTAAGACGATATGGTTCTATAAAGCCTGTGGGGATTATATTTTTCCAGCTAGCTACGAACTATAAAATTGTCCATCTTCTATAGATTTTACAAAACTAGGAATTGCACAGTTGAGATATAAAATAGCCAGTCTCCACAAAACCGATTCTAGAATCACTGTATTTATTGAGTTTTTCAGACATAGAATTTGATTATTTTGGTGAAAACAGAATAAAATGAAAAAATTTTTTGATTAAAGTTTCATCTAGAAACTTTGATAACTAAATTCATAAATAATACAAGAAAATATGAAATCTAGGCAGTAACTAAAAATAAAAAAGTAAGTATAAATGAAAAAAATTTTTCACATAAAGTGATTGATAATTAAAAAAATAACTTAATTAATATTTCATTCCTTGCGCATTTACTGTCCCAGTAGCAGTGTTATATCAAATATATTGTAACTTGATTGAATGAACCTGTTGCAAACGCCTGATTAGTCACAGAACCATTATCAACATCTGACTGTGCTGTTGTGTGGGTAGTCATTCCTGTAGCGCTTTTACCTAGGGCAAGATTACTACTAGAAAAAGACTTTATTAAGCTATTTATTCTTTAATAGGAGTCATAAATGGCTTTATTAATCTATTTATTCTTTATTTTTTAAACAAAAGCTTAAATACCCTTATTTATTAAAACTGAAGTTTATTTAATCTTTTTGATTACTATAAATACCTATTACTCAAGTATTTAACAAAACAACTTGAAAATGGTTAAAAAAACTTTGAATCACATCATACGAGCGTTATTATAAAATTAACAGCTTAAATAGCTTTGTTCTTTTAAGTTTATTTTTGTTTAATTAATTTTATTTTAAAAAGTAACTATTTATTGAATTCAATAATTTAAGGACTGGAAATAACTATAAACGTCTTTAGAGATTTTAAAAATTTTATAAACATATAGAAATATAAATAAAAAAAATAATGTATTTTTATCGATACAGTCAAATTTGATGCGGCTAGACGAACTTGCATTAATGTTCTAAAGAAAAATTCTTTGAAATGAATAAAATGGAGCTAAAAAGATTTTCAAACAAATTAAAAAAATATTGGGTATTTTGATAGCATTGTTGATCATAGTGAGCATCGCAAGTGCGACACAACTTGCATATATTCCAAACTCTAGCAGCAACAATGTCTCTAATTTAAGTAATGCACTTGAAAATGGCATGAAAAATCAGAACAGAGCCATTGAAATTAACCCACAAAACTCAACGGCTTCGAGCATTAAAGGAACTGATTTAGGCTTATTAGGCAAGTCCAATGAAGCAATAAAAGCATTTGACAAGACGATTGAAATTAGCCCACAGAATTCGTTAGCTTGGTATAATAAAGGAAATGCTCTAATTCATTTAAATAAATCAGCTGAAGCCATAAAAGCATACGACAAAGCAATTGAAATTAACCCACAGAATTCAGATGCTTGACTCAATAAAAGTACTTTATCTAAACAGAATAAATCTAATGATAAATACTTGGTACAATAAAAAAACTTTATTTAAATAGATTAAATAAATCCCATTTATTTGGACAATATAGCTAGAGTTCTGCAAAATATTACTGGCTCTTTATCCTTTTCCTTCACTGCAAAAAGTAGGATGAAGAGCCAATAGTCTTATCGATAAAATTTCTGATTCTATTTTTTCACTGATATATACGTTTCATAACAAGAATCTATGTATTAGCATTCTATAGATCACTATTTTATCAAATGAGAAAAATGGATTTATAAAGCACCAAAATTTTCTTACTGGTCTCAAACTTGGAGATGAAGCATCAAAAAGAATATCAAAAACTTTTTTTCCGGTTATTTCTTAAATTTTTTACGGTATTGAAAAATTAGTTTATTATTCAATTTATTCATATGTTTAGTTTTTTAAAGAATAATATATAATCATTTTTTTTATTTTTCTATTTATGATGGTTATTTGGGTTAGTTAATTTCAAGTGTTCAATGAGCTCCATATGTTCTACGAATCCCATAAGCTCCACGAGTCATAGATCAACAATGCTTTTTTATTTTAGATGTAGCTTAGGAAATTCATAGATTTTAGCGCAGAAGCTGTGTATGAAGAATGATTTTAGAACACAAAAAAATTTGTTGAGCTGTAAAATAAAACTGCAGGAATAGAGACAATTGACTTATTATCGCGATAAACTACTATTTTGTAAGATTATATATATCAAAATTTAGGAAATTTTAAACACGAAAATGAAAACCAAATCTGAAGATGCTGTGCACAGCTTCTTGCTAGGATCTCTGTCAATTGGTGACATTGGAAATAAATAAAATATTTTAAGGATAGCGGAAGCTATATTTGAAATTAAAGAATAACAAACAAGAAACGAAAAAATTGGATCAAATGCAGGAATGGGCTAGAAAGATTGGAACAAGGTTCACGCTGAGAAGAGAAGCGGAGGTAAATTGGTATCTCCTTTTATACTCTACAAATTTAAAGCTTTGAAGATAGATACTATAAATTAACATAGATTATCTTTCAATTAAATCCAATTCGATATGGGGTTGAGTAAAGGATGGCATTTTTTAAGGATAGGGTAGATGCTGGAAGAAAACTGGCAAATGAACTTTCGAAATATGCAAATCGCTCAGATATACTTATACTTGCACTTCCAAGAGGTGGAGTTCCGGTAGCTTTTGAAGTTGCAAAGGAACTTAATGCAAAAATGGATGTTTTTGTAGTAAGGAAATTAGGAGTTCCAGGGAACGAAGAGCTGGCAATGGGAGCAATTGCTTCTGATAATATTATTGTGCTGAACAAAGACGTTGTGAGGTCTTTCCAGATATCTAAACAGGTAATTGACGCTGTAGCTGCTAGAGAACTTAAGGAATTAGAACGCAGGGAGCATATTTACCGGGGTAAACGTCCAAAACCAAGTATAAGTGGTTCAACGGTAATTTTGATCGATGATGGACTTGCAACAGGTGCAACCATGAGCGCAGCTGCTTCAGCTGTTAAAACTAAAAATCCAACTAAAATAGTTATTGCAGTTCCAACAGGTGCACCGGATACTTGCAAGTTTTTTGAAGAAAAAGTGGACGAAGTTATATGTGTTGCTACTCCTGAGCCTTTCTATAGTGTAGGAGCTTGGTACGAAGACTTTAGTCAAACTACCGATGAAGAAGTTTGTGAATTACTGAACAAAGCTGCGAATTTTCAATCGAAGTAATGCTTATAGTAAATTTGTTATTCATAAGTAACTTATTTTGGGGTTCAATATGGAAGAATTATCAAACAATGGTAAAAACAATAATGAGGTTCGAATTCCAATTAATTCAATTGTTCTTGAAGGAAACCTTATTATTCCTGAAGGAGCGCATGGAATTGTGGCTTTTGCACATGGTAGTGGAAGCAGCCGTCACAGCTCACGGAATAAATATGTTGCATGGAAACTCCAGAAAGAAGGCTTTGGAACACTATTATTTGATTTATTGACAGCCGAAGAAGAACGAATTGATATGGTAACAGCTCATCTCAGATTTGATATTGACTTGCTTGCAAATCGGCTTGTTGATGTTACAAACTGGCTTTTAAAAAACCCTGTTACTAAAAATTTAAACATTGGTTATTTTGGCGCTAGTACAGGGGCAGCAGCTGCGCTTATAGCTGCAACAGAGAATTCTAATGTTATAAAAGCAATTGTCTCCAGAGGAGGAAGGCCTGATTTAGCTGAAAAATCTCTTCCTGATGTAAAAGCGCCAACACTGTTTATTGTTGGTGGCAATGATTTTCAAGTAATAGATATGAATCAATGGGCATTTGAAAGATTAACTGTAAAAGAAAAAAAACTCAAGATTGTTCCGGGCGCAACCCACCTTTTTGAAGAATCCGGGACTTTAGAGGAAGTTGCCTACCTAGCAGGAGAATGGTTTAAAAGATACCTTCTGTAAAATAGATAGCAATAGATATGTACAGCAGAGCTTTTGAAAGCGGTGCTATTGAAAATTTCGGAAGGGTCATTTTCGTTAGCTATCAATTCATGACAGTGTTTCTAATTTTTCAGTTAGTTAATAGTCAAAAGTGATTGTATAAAAATAAGTAGCTTCCAACTGAGTATCTGTAGGCTTAAGCGTTACTGGAAATCAAAAAATAGCATTCCTTTTTTCATAAACTTTGCTATATCTAAATTATTGATACTGGGAGCTATTGTGATCCCAATTATTAGATACAATAAAACTAAAAAACAGCTACAGCTCTTTCGAAACATTTGCTCCCTCATCTTTCCGCTACCAATTCATCGAATTTACAAATCTTGAGAAGAATTTTTAGTTCTTCGAGAGCTTCCGGACACTTTTGCACAGTCTCAGGTATAGGTTCAAGCCCTAGTTCTTCTCTTTTTTTCTTTGTTTCTTCGTCTAGAGGAACTGCATGTCCTCGCTCCATTACCATTTCTGCAACTTTCCGGTGTTCAGGAAGTATCAAACCCTCTCTAACTGCAAGTCTTCGGAGATTAAGAATAGTATCTGTAATTGGTATTCCACGTGGACATCGCTCCTGGCAAGTATAACAAGTGGTGCATAGCCAAAGATTATCATCTGAGAGGACTCTTATTCTATTTTTGCATGCGTCCCGGATAATTCTTCGGGTATTGAATCCGGTATTCCATCCAGACGGGCAGCTTCCTGTGCACGTGCCGCATTGCATACATGAAAGCACATCAAGCCCAGAAGCCTTTAAAGCTTTTTGTATTTCTTCACTCATACGGGTTCACTGCTTGGATTTAATGTTGATTAATTCGTTTTAGAAAAATAAACGTGGATCTAAATATTTTTGATTGATAATAAGGGTTATAAATGAAGTGAATTTGTGTAGGCAAAAGGAGAAAAACCGAAAAAAGAAAGGTCATATCCAATAGAAAATTATAGAATGATGATAATATAAAGTTAACGAAGAAAGTTCGCAGAAACCAGATACTTTACGAAATTTGAACCAAAAAATCAATTACAGTGAAGCCACTTTCTGATTATCAAATTGCAACAGTTTTGGTACATTGGAATATACAATTATGAAATACCACTCAATATTTAGCTGAGTGGAGGTTCACTTAGCGAACATCATGTATATTTTATCTTCTACAGAGAATGTTAGTAAAGAAGCTGCAAAATTTTATGTCTGGAATCCTGGTTTGAGTTGATGCTTAGATTTCCTGAGCTAAAGACTGATGGATTTTATACTTATCCCTATAAATTAGTAGGAAAGAACGAGATGCTCATCAAAAATTGTTTTCTTCCAAAGTGCACTCAAATAAATTGAGATTTTAGGGATTTAATAATAATGTAGGAGCGTTGGGGGCGTGCCTGTACGTGGTGCCTGGAGACGATGGGTATGCGCCCAGAGGTCGCATACACAGTTGTAGTTATCACCGACGTTACAAAAAAGAATAGTAGCAACAAAATTAGTGCCTTTCCTATACTGGCAAATTTTTGTTTATATTTATTTTTCCTCTCTATCATACAATTTTGAATGAATGTTATGTTAACTTACAGTTGTCCTAATCTATTTGTGCCTGTTATTCGAAGAATTAATTTTACTTTTTATATTTTTAGAACTTAGGTAGTCGAAAAACGAAACAAAGTATATGCAGCCTCTCTATCTTTCTTGTGTTTAAACGATTAAGTGCTTGATGATCCCTTTTTTCAGTTTAACTGCGTGGATCCTAATTTTGTTACGCATCAGTGCAATTTAATTGCTTTAATATTGTGTTTAACACATCAAAAAGCAAAATTAATTTGGAATTTTTATCCAAAATGATATCAACTACCTATATAATAGGATAATGTTTTTCTTACGTAAGACATTTTACTTTTTTGCACACTTTGGTTATGGTCATCGCAATAATTAAATACACTTTTTAACCGCAGCCGAAAACGAAAACCATCATCCAATTCCTAGCCACACAAAAACTATAATGGCATGAAAATTTTTAAAACTGTGGTTTCTTTCTTCCTTATTTTCTGTGTTTTCAGTAGTTTATGCCAGTCAAATTGAAATATATGTGCTTTGGAATTAATGAAAGAGATCATCTCAAATTAGATCTTAAAATTCGTGACCTAATTTGACAAATTGTTATTTTTTTCAAAAATATCTTCCAAATGAATTTTTGTTTTGAACCTTTTTTTGCAATTCCGTCAGCAATAATAGTTGATATACAATGAAGATCAGGAATTAGTCGAGTTCCCAATCTACCTTTTTTCTTCTTCGGACTTCAAATTTTACTGTATCCTTAATGTAGCTATGTATCTTTTAAAATTTCGCTTTATTTGTATAATTCTTTGAACAAATAATCTCCAATGTTTCGGTTTCTCAGATACATTCTAAAATATATCATTTTCTACTATGGTGCAGAAAGCTAAGTCTATCTCCAATTTCAGAGAATAAAAATAAGAATATTGAGATAATCATCAATGATGCCAATGAAATTAGAAAACAAATTCTAGCAAAGTTTTTTCAGTTTAGAGAGATTCACGAGTTGCCAACTGGTTAAATATTTTAATCAAAACTCGACGTGATCCTACTAAAATATTCTCCCATTCTCATTTATCCTGTAGTATGATTGTAGCCAAAGTTCTCAAAATTTCCAACATGGTTTTTTAGTTCCTGGTACTTCAATTGGTGTAAATGACTGGGTAAAACAGTTTTTGATCTGATTTAAAATACCAATCATTTCATTCTAAAAAAAACTTAGATTTAAAATACGAATATTTTTCTTTTATTATAAGACTACTTATTGTATAAATATTATCTGTAATGCTGTAATTAAAAATGAAACTGAAAACCACAATATTAATAATTATAATAATATTATTAACTGTCACCCTAGCAAGCGCAGGGAATTATTCGAACCAAAGCAGACATTTAAATCAAGATTCTAGTGTAACTCCTGTGAAGAATAATGTGCATAATTCAACAGTACCAGGGGCAAGTACACAATCTAACGACAATTCTAACCGGTATCCACATGGTCGAACAATCCAAAGGCAAAAGATCCAACATTTAACCAACTTGTAAACTTCATTAAATCGGATCAAACGGATAAAAAATTATATTCAGATAATTACATGTGTGATTCCTCCGCAAGGGATGCCCACAATAACGCGGAGGCGGCAGGAATTAGGATAGGATATGTAGACATTAATTTAGTTAATCCCAATGATAAACAATTTTGTGACGCATTCAACACAACTGATAAAGGTCTTGTGTTTATCGATTGCACAGGTGATCCTTACAAAATGACTGCAAACTGTGACACAATAATAAAAGTTGCAAATGGTATAGTTTATCACCCTAAATCATTATACCCTCCATATGATAGAGACTATACACAGGGTAAAATACACGATTTCAAAATTTATTGGTAATTATACCAATTACTTTTTCTATGGATTGCAATTGATAAAAGCGAATTTTTTAACGGCTCTGTAGGAATCCCCCTAGTTGTGTTATTACACTCTGTATTTTATGGGAATTATGTTATCTTGTTCCTCCATACTATTTTCCACAAAAACGCAGGAACATTCAATATTGAAACCGAATAAATACATTAAATTTGTTTATATTAGTCTTAAAACTGTTCAGTCTTCCAGATTTAACCTTTATTCCAGCAAATATTCTAAACATGTTTATATTCAGCATCAACTTTTTGTTTTAGTTTTATTGAAAGAGCATATAACCACAGAATAACTTGATTTTATAGAACTTATTGACCTTACAAATGATATAAAAGAAAAACTTGTTCTTGATAAGATTACTCAGTTCACTACTCTTCAAAAATTTGTATTTGAAATTCCCTCTTCTCTGTTTAATTTTCTTTTGTAAAAAATTCTACAGTTGTTTTGCTCATATGGAAAAAGTGTTTATATTATGGCGATTGATTTAACAAGATTTCCGAGTTCCTATGCAAATCGCTATTATCCCCACAGAACAGGGAAGCCACAAAGGAGCTTCCTGAAAAATTCAATATCAGTAGACATAGCTTAAAAAGTAATATTAAGATGAAGAATTTGTAAAAAAAGTCCGTGCCATTGATGTAAAACAAGTATTTTAAACATAATGATTACATAAGCGTTAGGTCGGTCTCAGAAAATGATTTTATTAAACTATATTGACTCAAGAATGATACAAAACGATTTTCGATAATCAAGGAATTAATTTCAGCAAGTTTGCCTCCAAATGGCTGAGGATGTTTACATCCCTTTTAAAAGCAAAACCAGTAATATTTTTTTAATGAGTACAAATTATTGTTAAAAAATTTAAACAACCCAATATCCAAATGCATCGGTGGTTATTGAAATTTTTTTGAATTTTCTAGATGCAATTACAAAAAAATGGAATTAAAATGTATGAATGAAATTTTTTCTTGTGAATTATTGTGTAAAAATTCAAAAATGATAAGAATAGCTATTAGGAACTAAGTAAATCGAAGCTACTATCAACAGGTGAGGTTGTTGCATCAACGATGATACATAATTCAGCAGATACAGGCAGTAAGTTGGTCACGTCGATATCATAAGTTGAATCATTTTTTTTCTTTTTCATAATCGAAAACTTCATTAACTTAAACAATTTTTGTGATTTTCTTCTAATTTATATAAATTGCTTCGGAACTGCAGAAATTCGAAAATATTGCATGAAAGGATAAATTAATATATGGCTGATGGTTTTTTTTGCATTAAGCTTTTTAACTGCTTCATAGCAAGGTTCCGTACAATTTCATTACAGGGGGATCAGAGTTGTTAAAAAAATTTCGAAATATCCAACGGGTCCTTATCTATGTACTAATTATAAATATCGTGATATCACTTGCAAAAATTATTTATGGGACTCTTACAGGTGCTTTAAGTATGATTGCAGATGGCTATCATTCTCTTTTCGATGGGATCTCCAACATTATAGGCTTGGCTGGAAGTTTTATCGCATCCCACCCACCGGATAAAGATCATCCTTATGGGCACCATAAGTATGAGACCATAGCTTCTTTTTTTATCGCATTACTGCTGATCTTTGTGGGCGTTGAGATTTTCCAAAATGCTTTCAATAGTTTCCTTAGCCCAAACAAGCCCGAGGTTACAGCTGTGAGTTTTCTCGTAGTACTTGGAACAATGGGTATTACATATTTGATCACGCAATATGAATATAGACAGGGACAAGATCTCAGAAGCCAGGTACTGATAGCAGATTCCATGCACATGAAGAGTGATATTTATATCTCTTTCTCAGTTATAATAAGTCTTATCGCTATGAAGTTAGGTTTTTCTACAATTGACCCTATCGTAGCCTTAATTATCTCTTTTATCATTTTCAAGGCTGGATATCGCATTATAAAAGAGACCTCAAAATCTCTTTTAGATATGTCTAGAATTGAAGAGGCGGAAATTTGTGATCTTGTGATTAAAATTGATAAAGTAATGGGATGTCATAAAATTCGGACACGTGGAAGCATTGGAGATATCAAGGTCGATATGCATCTGCTCGTTCAATCTGACATGTCTCTTGAAGATGCTCACATTCTCTCGCATAGGGTTAGTAAAAAGTTGAGAGATGAATATAAAGATATTTCTGATGTTGTTGTACATCTTGAACCCTCCTTACCACAAACTCAAGAATCAAATAACAAAAAAACCAGTTAAGATGCATGGCTGAAAAATATTTTCAAGCACATATTGTGGATTATCATACTGCTAACCCCATTATCTTACCATAATTATTGAGATTCAGTTGTTTAATTTGGCGTTATTACATTTCCGCTACAAATATTCCATGAGATATAATTTCACCCCTATAAATTGGTACAGTAAAATTAGTAACGCAAGCCTTTATCTAGTAAAAAAATATCTATTTAGTACAATACAAATAAGTTATTATGCTATATTGTATAAAGAAACTTAAAAATGTTTAAAAATGAATGATATTCCAAAGCAGCCATTAATTAGTTGTTGAGGGAAGCTACTGTAAATGGAAACAGGAAAATTAATCCTTATTTTATCAAAACACAAAGTATTTATTCGCTTTTTCAGATTTTATTAACGAATTATTTTAAAAATTATTTTAAATATTGGATGCTTATAGAGAGCTTAAATAAACCCCAGTTTTAAGATGGTTGCTTATAAAGCGCATGTAGGCGATTTGTTGAAATCGAAGGTTATCGAAATTCTCTATGATTAAACATAAGTGATAAAAATGGACGGAAAGTACCAGGAACACATAAAGCGAAACAGAAAGAAAATAGGAATTTCCTTTGTAGTTCTGATTTTCTTGATCGCACTGGGTATAACCGTCCTTTTAAAAATACATACAAATCTTCCCATCGTACCATCAAATAAAACGGTCTTTGTAACTGGGGATGGGAGCGGAGATTTCAATTGCAATGGGAGTGATGACCAAATAAAAATAAATCAAGCTCTTGCTTATGTTACAGAAAATCCACAATTCACAACCGTCCATTTGAAGGGCCCCAATACATATGTCATCTCTGATAGCATTTTAATTGGAAACAATACAGTCTTAGAAGGCGATCCTACCGCCGTAATTAAACTTGAAAACAAAGCGAATTGGCCAGCTGGTAAGCCACTGATGATGGAAGCAGACAGTGCAGGAATCCATGGAGTAACTATAAAAGGATTTGAAATTAACGGAAATCATGACAATAATGAGGACAAAAAAAATGGGGAAGGATACTACAATATGATCCATTTCCTTTACTCTAAAGACATCCAGGTTCACGATATGTATATGCATGATGGGCATGGAGATGGATTAAGAGTAGAAAATAGTTCCAATATTCAATTTTACAATAATAAAGTGTACAAATTGGGACATGACGGTTTTTATGCCATTGAATGCGAAAATGTATCAGCTTGGAACAATCGCATAACCTGCAGAACTGATAGTGGTCTTAGGGTATGGGATTCAAACCACGTGAAATTTCATGATAATATAATTGACTCCTTTTATAATTGGAGTGCAGGCAGCTCAGGAATCCAAATCGAGAAGTCAAAAGGCATAGTTGACGATATAGAGGTATATAACAATACTATCCACGACACTTATGGACCTGGAATCTGGCTGATAGGTTATGGAGAACCTTATTTAAAGGACGATGCTAAAAATATTCACATTTATAATAATATATTTTATAGAACTGGGGCTAACCCAAATATCGACTGGGTGGGAGGTATAGTAACAAGTGGATTTTATGATACCCTCATTGAGAACAATGTGTTTGATAGTGTGTATCATGCTGCGATCATTCATATGTATCCTAAAAGTGCAGGCGATCCCACAGACCTTTCACCTAAAGGAGCGGGATATACAACAATTGTCCGCAATAATATTATTGTGAATACCCAGGAACGTAAAAAAAATCCTGATGGAACAGGATCTGGAGTAATCAATTATCTTCCTGGAACACATACCTTCGTGTTGGAAAATAACTTACTTTATAAAAATATAGGTGGAAATTATAAAAACGCCAGTTCGGAGACTGATATATATCGGGATCCCTTCTTTGTAGATCAGAAGAATCATGATTATCGTTTGATACCAAATGTGCAAAGAGAACAAAAAACAGCAATAAGAGAGTTTCTAAAATTTGAAATACAAAAAATAAGAGCGATTATTACATGGTTCGAAACAAAGTTGAGCAGTGAACTGTTTCTTCCTATCGAATTTTTACCCTCCGAAAAAGTAGCTTCCTTCAAGTAATTCCTTCACTTATTCTCAAATTTGAGATCCATCATTTGTATTGCCGTAGATTAGCAACAAATTGTTGATAACCTGTCCACAAAGCATTTTATGATAGGGAACATAACACAATATTGATAGAATTATTTCTATCCTCATCAATATAGTTTCTGCAATCACAAAATCATAATAAGCTTCCAAGGAAGCATATCATGAATTAACTATTTTAGCAAATCCGCTATCTATTAACCATAAAAGGATAATGTGTTGGGAATACAGAATGGCTCCCATGATCCAGAATAGACTTCATAGTTGATATGTCATATTTAAAAATATAATTATTGCATATGTTCTATTTTAAAAGGAGTAGATGTTGATAGTTTTCACCCCCTATTTGCCACACTGATGCGTTTCGAAGAAGGGGACTTCCCGCCTTAGATTTAAAAAACAGCCGTTTTGTGGTGAACTGGGAATAATAGAAGTTATATTCAAACTGTGCTTGGTGGTACAATTTCTACTGCAATTAAACACTATTTTGAAAATTAGAGAAACCAGAATGAAAAAAAATAGATCAGCAAATGAAAGTATCTAATTTTGAATAATTCCATTATATCCAGAGCAGGGACATGAACATACACCCTTATTCGCTACTGGGTACTACACCAAAACGTTGATTCAATGCAATTATTTCAATGACCTTTTAATATCTTATCTATTTTTTGTGTTCAATTCTTTCAGATCTCGTGCATTTTTAATTATAGCAGAAAGATTCATTATTAATGAATCATGAACAGAAAAACAAAAGTCACTTGCTGATTCAAATGCAACAACATCACATTTTTCTGATATAAACAAACTTTTAAGATCTAAAACTAATCACCATCTCTATCAAAACTCTATTACTGTTTTTCAACTGATATACTGAAGCTGAAGTAATAAAAAACTTTTATGTGCATCAAAACAATAAGAGCAATTCACTATTTATGGAAATTTAGACCACCAACTTCATTTAACCATTTGAATTACCTAAACGCAATTTTGCATCCGTTATCAAAGTTAAACTTGAGCCTTCAATGACAATTCACTAATTAGTTTTGGAACGGTTTTTAAAAACAAATCAACGAAAACCTTACTAACAAAGGTAATGATTAAATAAATAGTCAGAAAAAGATAAGATGTGATAGTACTTTCATCAATTTGTGTCCGTTATTCAAAGGATTTAATGTTAGTCTGGAAGGTAGTATTTCTTTCCGCCTTTATTTGTTACCTTCTGTTCCTAATTCTAACAGACTATTTAAACCCGTTTTCGGTGATAATAATTTTTAGAGATTTTGCAGCTTTTAATCAGTTTTTATTCTTTTTATTTTTAGGCTTCTAGTCAACAAATTATACTTCACATACTTACGATTGAAGCTTTCATGCTTTGGTCAAATATCCGTACACTCCTAAACTATCCTGAGAGATTTTTGCTTCTGAAGATTTCAAACTGCTCATAGTACTGAGCACGTTCAACCAATCCTTTGAATATCTCTTCCATTGTATCCACCTCCATTCACAAAAACCACTCCAGTACTTATTAATCTCAGCCTAGCAAAGTGAAAGTATTTTTTGTATAGTCTCAAGAAAATGATTATGATCTAAAGAGCTTAGCAGGGTGACTACTCCCATTGCTGAAATCGGAGTACATATCGATTTTACAAGCCGATCATAATCCCAATCTGAGAATGTTAATAGCAACATTACAATCCCTATCAAAAACAAGACCAAACTATGTGTTCTTTCCGATAATTTTCTTTAACAATACGACCGTAACCTGAGCACATTTTAGATAGATTTTTTGGATTAATAAGTTCGATACTTTTACCAA
>Ga0187867_10001127_pt1 | contig 23201 bp, 23 predicted proteins | sample June2016WEW_13_1_FD_132976 | JGI IMG/M metagenome (GOLD analysis project Ga0187867, IMG submission 132976) | Peatland microbial communities from SPRUCE experiment site at the Marcell Experimental Forest, Minnesota, USA - June2016WEW_13_10 | ecosystem: Environmental > Terrestrial > Soil >...
ACGACGATGAGGAGCTGGTTCTGCTCAGCTTCCGCGATCTGCCGGAGCACGCACAGACGTCCGAGGCGGTAGTCGAGCCGGCAGAGGACGCAACGCGGCTTGCACGCACCGAACAAGAGCTCGATGCCACGCGCAAGGAACTCGAAGAGGCCATCCGCGACCGCGAGATTGCCGAAGAAGAAAACCGGGCGACCAACGAAGAAGCGATGTCGGTGAGCGAGGAATTCCAGACCACCAATGAGGAACTCGAAACCTCAAGGGAGGAATTACAATCACTCAACGAGGAGCTGACCGCCCTCAATGGCCAGTTGCAGGAGGCGCTTGGTCAGCATCAGGCCATAGCGAACGACCTCGAGAACATTTTGAACAGCGCCGACGTCGCGACGTTGTTTCTTGACGAAGATTTCCGGATCCGCTTCTTCACCCCGGCGGCGCGGGCGCTGTTCAGCGTGATCGCCTCCGATGTCGGCCGACCGCTCGCCGATCTCGCGCGGCAATTTGCCGACCGAAATCTGCTGGACGACGCAAGGGCGGTGCTCACCAGCCTCGTGCCGCTGACGCGCGAAATCGAGACAGAGAATGGGGCCTGGTACACTTGTCGCATCCTGCCGTACCGGACCAAGGATAACCGGATCGAAGGGGTGGTCATCACCTTTGTCGACATCACCGCGCGGAAACAGGCGGCGGACGCCATGGATTCTGCCAGGCGGCTGTCGGAGAATGCGAACCTCGGAAAATCACGCTTTCTCGCCGCCGCCAGCCATGATCTTCGGCAGCCGCTACAGACGCTCAGTTTGCTGCAAGGGTTGTTGATGCGGCAACTTAAAGATGGCGACGCGTTGCAACTCGTCATCCGCGCCGATGAAGCGGCGTCCGCGATGTCGGGCATGCTGAATGCGCTGCTCGACATCAATCAGCTCGAAGCCGGCGTGATCCATCCCGAGTTCACTGATTTCCCGGTCAACGACCTGCTGGAGCGTATGAAGAGGGAGTTTGCGTACGACATGCAGGCCCATGGGCTGGACTGGCGCGTCATTCCCTCCCAGCTCGCGATTCGCAGCGATCCTCGCCTGCTCGAGCAAATGATTCGCAACCTGCTGTCGAACGCGATGAAGTACACCAGGAAGGGCGGGGTCCTGCTCGGCTGCCGGCGGCGCGGCGACAAATTGCGGATCGAGACCTGGGACACCGGCATGGGCATCCCAGAAGGGCAACTGCAGGCGATCTTCCGGGAATTCCATCAGATCGATAATCCACCCCGCGACCTGAGCCAGGGACTGGGCCTTGGTCTCGCTATCGTGCAGCGCCTGGGCGATTTGCTTGGTCACACGGTCGACGTTCGCTCGTTACGGGGCAGCGGCTCGGTGTTTTCGGTCGACGTTCCGCTGGCACCGTACGGAAAACCCTTGGCGCCCTTTGGTGTTGAGCGAGAGCTGGCGGAGATCCCAAGCCCTGATGGCCTAGTCCTGATTATCGAAGACGATCCGGCGTTGCGCTATTCGCTCGACGCTCTCATGCGTGCCGACGGCTATCGCACCGCTGCGGTCGCCGATGGCGATGCGGCAATCGAATTCGCCGCAACCGCGCCTGCCCAGCCAGATATTGTGATCGTCGACATCAATTTGCCGAGAGGGCTGACCGGCCTCCAGGTCATGGCGCGACTTCGCGAGCTGGCTGGGCATGATCTCCCGGCGCTGGTTCTCACCGGCGACATCTCGACCGAAACCCTCAGTGAGATCGCGCGGCAGGGTTACGTCCATCGCGCCAAGCCGATGCCAGGCGCCGAGCTGAGCCTTCTCATCCGGACGCTGCTGGCCGGCAGGCGTCTGGTGGCGCCGAATGAAGCGTTGCGCCGTGGCACCATTTTCGTGGTGGACGATAACGCTTCCGTGCGGAACGAACTGCGCCGATTGATCGAGGCGGCGGGCCGGCCGGTCGAGGTCTATGGCAGCGGGCGCGAGTTTCTTGCTGCCTGGTCGCCACGGCGGAACGGTTGCCTCGTCGTCGATTGCCGGATGCCTGACATGGATGGGATCGAGCTGCTTGAGCGACTCAAGGCGGAGGGCCATCAGTTGCCTGCGATCATGGTCACCGGCTACGGCGACGTGCCGCTCGCGATCCGTGCGATGAAAGCCGGTGCGGCGAGCTTCATCGAGAAGCCGGTCCGGGGTGACGACCTGCTTGCCGCCATCGATCACGCGCTGCAACAGGCGCTCGGCTCGTCAGAGCGCGCGGCCTTGGGCGAAGAGGTGACCACGCTCATCGCGGCCCTCACCCCGCGCGAGCACCAGGTGATGAAGTTGGTCATCGAAGGCAACCCAAACAAGCAGATCGCCCACCTTCTTGGCATCAGTCAGCGCACGGTCGAAACCCACCGTGCTGCGATGATGAAAAAGCTTGGAGCGAGATCGCTGTCCCAGCTCATCCGGCGCGCGCTTGAGGCGGCACCGCCCGTGGAGTCCGGGCCAGCGCGGTAAACCTCGCGTGGTGGCGCACCATACGCGCCTGCGGCGAACCGGACTTGCCTCTCTCGTTTTGCCCCTCGATCATTCCAACCGGGAAGGGGCATGACGGCGAGCGAGCCCCTGCCATTCGCCTTGCCATAGGATCTCAGTAATTTCCGAGGCTGGCCTCGGTAGTTTCCGTGGGTAGCCGGCATCGCGCCCTTCTACGATCAATACTGTTCCAGCGCGCGCGGTCTCTGAGGCCGGTTTCGACTTTGACCTGGATCTGCCGCGCACCGGCAAAAAAGGGGAGTGGGTTGGGATGTGGAAGGATCCCGGACCGCACGTGCCGCCGGCGAGCGGCCGAGGCGATGCCGATGGTTGTGGTCTGGAACCGTCGTCGGCCGAGCCGGCCATGCTGATCCGGACCTTAACGGGGCACGTCACCTCCTGGTCGGCGGGCATGGAACAACGTTACGGATTTCTTGCCGAGTACGCGCTCGGGCGGGCGTCGCATGAGTTACTCGGAACCGCATTTCCGCGGGCATTGCCGGACATCGTAGCGGTGCTCGTGTCGGAGCATACCTGGAGCGGCGGTCTGCTGCATCGTCACGCCGACGGCAACATGGTCATTTCGGTAAACCATTGGTTTCTGAATTGTGACGATGCCGCGCAGGACTGGCGCGTTACGGAAGTGCATTCCGACCTCGTGCCAGGGAGCGATGACGCTCGCGACCAGATCGCCGACCTCCTTGAGGTGCTGAAGCAGGAGCTGAGCGAGCCACTGACAGCCTTGCGTAATTATGTTGACGGAGCGCAGCGGATTCTCCGGCCCGCATGGCCGGACCTGGAGAACCTGCGAAAGGCGGTGACGCAAATGTCGGCACAGATCGATCGCGGTGTCGCAGGTGTGCACCTGCTACGCGAGCTGGCCGCTGCCATGCGCGCAACCGAATGAATGACGCAAGCCGGAAGTTCGGCCATGGCGGTCGATTTAACGGGGAAACGCGTGTCGGTTCACGGTCAATCGCGATCACCAAACCCACACGATCAACTCTGGCGTTCCGAGGGCAGTCACATTGATCCAGATCAATGTGACTGCCCTCGGAACGCCTCCAGTTTGACGACGGTTCGGGCTGCAACCGATACGGTCACGGCACGGACCCGGGCCACGATGGGGAAACGGTCAAATGCATGATGTCTTGGGTGTCGGCATGTTGCGCGAATGGCTCGCCCACTGGTCTGCCCAACTGCCGGTTTTGGTGGCGGCCACAGCGATGTTCTTTGCTGCCGCCACAATCCCGCGTTACAGGGCCTTGATCCGTGTGCGCCACGGGCGGACGCTTCGGATCGGCGTGGCGCACGCTGAACGGTTCGTGCCACGTCGCCTGAGGGGCGCTTTGTAATCAAAGTATCACACCTGATCATGGTAGAAGACTGCAGATCACGACTGATGGCCAGCAGCTGATACGGGAATGTCGGAACAGCCGGGGGAGAGCCATGCGGACGAACGAATACCCACGGCTCTTGTTCGTCTGCGCAGAGTTCTACCCGCTCGCCAAGACCGGCGGGTTGGCCGACGTTTGTGCCGCGCTGCCGCGGGCACTTGCGCGGGAAGGCACCGATGCGAGGGTCATGTTGCCCGCGTATCCGTCCGTACTCGACAGCGTCGAGGACGCGCGGGTGGTCATGCTACTGCCCGATGGCGGTAAGATTTTGCTGGCTCGGGCTCCGGACAATCACCTACCGCTTTACTTGTTTGATCAGTCTGATCTGTTCCGCCGGCCGGGCGGCCCCTATCAGGATCCCGAGCGCCGCGATTGGCCCGACAATCACCTGCGTTATGCTGCCTTTTGCCGCGCCGCCACGGTGTTGGCGATGTACGGCGATGCGACGGGCTGGATGCCGCATCTGGTGCATGCGCACGACTGGCACACTGCGTTGGTGCCGGCCCTGCTGGCACTGCACGATCGACCGCGGCCTCCGGTCGTGCTGACCATCCACAATTTGGCCTATCAGGGTAATTTTCCTTTAGGTGCAGCGGCTGAGGCTGACCTCCCTGCGGCACTGCTGGGCACCGGCGTGGCTGAATTCTACGGTCAGTTTTCGTTTCTCAAGGCGGGGATCAGTACCGCCGATCGATTGACTACAGTCAGTCCGACCTACGCCCGGGAAATCCTCACGCCAGAACACGGGGCCGGGCTTGACGGCGTGTTGCGCACACGCGCTGCGGACCTGGTTGGAATCATGAATGGCGTCGACGCCGACGTGTGGAACCCGGAGAGCGACCCGTACCTGGCTTCGCATTACACAGCGCGGGACCTTAGCGGCAAGCTCGCCTGCAAGGCGGCGTTGCAGAACGAACTCGGCCTGGAATCGTCGCCGGAGGCGCCGCTGATTTGCTTCGTCAACCGGCTGACGCATCAGAAGATGGCCGAAGCTGTGCTTGAGCTGCTGCCCGCAATGGCCGGCCGCGGCATCCAGTTCGTCCTGCATGGTCAAGGTGACCCTGACCTGGAGAATGCTTTCGCAGCCCAAACCGGCCAGTCACCGCAGGTCGTTCTTCGGGTGGGCTATCAGGAAGATTTGGCGCATCGGCTGACGGCTGGGGCGGACATTTCGCTGATCCCATCGCGGTTCGAGCCATGTGGCCTGACCGCCTTATATGCGATGCGCTACGGCGCGCTGCCGGTCAGCCGTCCGGTGGGCGGCCTTGCCGACAGCGTTGTGGATGCAGGTGACGCGGTGGAGCCCAGTGGCGACGCGACGGGGTTCAGCTTCGCCGGGGACGGTGCATCCGGTCTGCTGGCTGGCCTGGATCGCGCGCGGGCCAGATTCGCGAGCCGGGGTACGTGGCAGCGGATGCAGCGAACCGCAATGGGGCGTGACTTCAGCTGGCACACGGCGGCGCGTCATTATATGGCGCTGTATGACGAACTGATGCCCGGCGTCGGGTTCGGATCGGTGGTGGAAGGGCGCGATGCCGCATAAGCAATACGCGCCTGGCAGCGCAGCGGTCACCTTGCTGACGCCGTTGCTGATTGTTCCAGGCGGCCAGGCCTTGTCGTCGCGGCCACTTCCGTAAGCAGGACGGGCCGGAAATCCCACACATCCACGCCGACGTCGAACTGACGCGGCTGCGGCTTCAACCTACCGTGACTATGGCCATGGAGGTTGATCGAACCTCGGCCTATGTCCCGCCAGGTCCGGAACGGGTAATGGCAGAGAATGAGCCTCGTTCCATCGACCGTTACCTCTGCGTAGGACTGGACGCTGTTCCAGCCAGCGCACGCTGTCACAGCGGCATCATCGTTGTTGCCGGCGACGAGGTGCTTCTGGCCATATAGTTCGCTCAGCAGGGACGCCACCCGTTCCCGCGATTGGCGAACGGCAAAATCGCCCAAATGCCAGACCTCGTCCTCCGGTTTGATCACTGAATTCCAGCGGACAACCATTTGCCGATCCATTTCACTGACCGATGCAAACGGGCGGCGGTACAGGCTGCGCGCGCCGGAATGGCCGAAGTGGTGGTCGCTGGTGAAGTAGATGGACATGGTTTGGCTCTGGACGTGCGGGTCGCTTGATTCGCGACCAGCGGCGGATATCATGCCATACTCTGACAAGGGTTTCGCCCGGAAGGGGAGAGACAATGGCTTACGATGGCATGATTGCGGAAACCATTTCGATCATCGGTGACAAGAACAGGCCGATCTCGGCCTATGCAGGCGCTGGACGGGTGGAAAAAGGTGTTTGCGTTTTGCCAGAAGTACCTGTCCGCATAACCCTGTCATGTGCACATCGATCGTTGAGGCGGTCAGCGCGTGCGGTTCCGGCAAGGGCGTGGACGGGTGGTTCGATCTGACGCACTTGGTGGTGTCGTACGACCAGCCGCACCACGCGCTGCTGGAAGAGGCGATCACCATCGATTTCGTAAACTCCGAATTGGGTCCATGGGCGCGTGTCGCTGTCGAGTTGACGCTGGAGGCGGCCAAGGAGTTGAGAAGCAGATGTTCTGGCGGTCGGTGTCAACCGCCGCCTTTGGTGCAAGAAGACCCGTTACCCTGGCGATCGGAGGTGTCTCGTTGAGGCGTCTGCTTGATCGGGACGCGCCATGTGAACAGGCTCGTGCGGAAACCCCCACTTTCTGCGGGGGTGATAACGTCCCACTCAAAAAGGAATCCCCCAATGGCCATAACTCCCGTCTCCCCCGGCTGCCTCTCTGGCATTCGCGTGCTGGATCTGACCCAATTCGAGGCCGGAACAACCTGCACTGAGGCACTCGCCTGGATGGGCGCCGACATCGCCAAGGTGGAGAACCCGAAAGGCGGTGAAGCCGGCCGCACCGGCTTCGGCGACGCATATTATTTCATGATGTACAATGCCAACAAACGGTCAGTTACGGTCAACCTGAAATCCGAACGCGGCCTGGCACTGGTCAAGGACATGGTGAAGCACGCCGACGTCTTCACCGAGAACTTCGCCCCCGGTGCGGTCGAGCGTCTGGGCCTCGGCTACGATGTCGTGAGTGCGATCAATCCGAAAATCATCTACGCCCAGGTGAAGGGCTTTGGCGATGGCAGCCCCTATGAGAAAGGCCTCGCGTTTGACCCGATCGCCCAGGCGGCGGGCGGCTCGATGAGCATCACCGGTGAAAAGGATGGCAGGCCGGTCAAGCCCGGCCCGACGATCGGCGACACCGGCACCGGCATGCTGCTGGCATTCAGCATTGTCAGCGCGCTGTTCGAGCGCACCCGAACGGGCAAGGGCCGCAGGCTGCAAGTGGCGATGCAGGATTCGGTTATGCACTACAGCCGCGGCATGTTCATCACCCAGGCGCGCACCGGCGCCGCTGCGCCGCGTCGGCCGCCCGCCAACAACCCGCCAGGCGGCATCTATCCCTGCCAGCCCGGCGGCCCCAACGATTACGTCTACCTGCTGACCAGCCGCGCCAACCCAGAACATTGGCCTCGCCTGCTGAAGTTGATTGGGCGCGAGGACCTGATCGGCAATCCGCGCTACGACACCCCCGACGCCCGCCTGAAATGCGAGGCCGAGGTCGACGGAATCGTTTCCGCCTGGACGCGGCAACGCACGAAGCATGAGGCGATGACGCAGCTGAGCGCGGTCGGCGTCCCCGCCGGCGCCGTCCTGGACTCCATGGAACTGACCAACGAGCCCAGCTTCCGTCAGCGCGGCATCCTGCAAACCATGACGCACGGGGAACGGAAGATGACGATGCCCACCTGGCCGGTGCGCTTCGATGGCGTCCCGGCCGAAGTGAAGTCGGCGCCATTGTTGGGCGAGCACACCGCGGAAGTCCTGGCCGACTGGCTCGGACTCGACGCCGACGCGGTTGCAGGTTTGCGTCGGGACGGTGTGGTATAGGGCAAACGCAGTAGGACCGTAACACCGTTCCCGACCGATTGCGGGTTCCGATCCAATCTCGCCGGACCGGTGCGTCGATGTGCTGCGCCACCGATGCTGCTGACTTATTCTCCATGAAAGCTTCACTGCTTCGGGCTTGCGCGAGCCGTGGATCGGCCTGCAAGCTTGCTGTGAAACCGGGTCCATGTAGAGCGGACCAACACCCAACGCGGCGAACACGGGCGGACCGCCCCTGGCGCGGGAAAGGCTGAAACCTCTCGTGATGATGAACTGTCATTCGCTCGGGTCACCGGCATGATCCCTTGGCGGGAACTGCCGGCACCGCTGGCCGCGCTGCGCGATCTGGCGCTGGATCTGCGCTGGACCTGGAGCCACGAGGCCGACGCACTATGGGCCCGGGTCGATAACGAATTCTGGCAGCGATGGGGTAACCCGTGGACAATCCTGGACAATGTTTCAGCGGCCAGGCTGGATGAACTCGCCGCCGACCCCGACTTCGTCTCGCATCTTTATCAACTTGTCCTGGCGAGGCGTGCCTATCTGGCTGATCGCAGCTGGTTCGTTGATGCTGCGGCCGGCAGGCCACTCAAGGGCACTGCCTATTTCAGCATGGAGTTTGGCCTCGGCAGCGCGCTGCCGCTTTATGCGGGCGGCCTTGGCGTCCTGGCGGGCGATTTTCTGAAGGCCGCGAGTGATCAGGGTATCCCCGTCATCGGTATCGGATTGTTGTACCAGGAGGGCTATTTCCACCAGATGATCGATGCTGAGGGACGCCAGTTTGAGGCGTTTCCGTACAATGATCCGTCGAGCATGCCGGTCGAGCCGGCCCGCACCGCCGAAGGCGCCTGGCTGCACATCCCGGTTGAGTTGCCGGGCCGCACTCTGCAGCTGCGTGCATGGCGTGTCATCGTTGGCCGGACACTGCTGTATTTGCTCGACACCAATGATCCGGTGAACGGTCCGATCGATCGCGGCATCGCCGGCAAACTCTACGGCGGCAGCAACGAGATGCGCCTGATGCAGGAACTCGTCCTCGGTGTCGGCGGTTGGCGGCTTGTCGAGGCACTGCATCCGGAGATCACGGTCTGCCACCTGAATGAGGGACACGCCGCCTTTGCCATTCTCGAGCGGGCGCGCCGGTTCGCTCAGAAAAACGCGCTGAGCTTCAATGAGGCACTCTGGGCCACACGCCCCGGCAACGTCTTCACCACGCATACTCCGGTGGAGGCAGGGTTCGACCGTTTCCCGCTGCCCTTGCTTGCGCGATACGCCCAGGCCTGGGCAGGCGAAAATGTTGCCGTGGGCGACATCCTGGCGTTGGGCCTGGAGGATGGCCGTGCCACCGGTGGCATGTTCAATATGGCCTGGCTTGCGGCTCGCGGAGCGCTGCTGAGCTTCGGCGTCAGCCGACTGCATGGTTCAGTCAGCCGGCAGATTTTCCAGCCCCTGTATCCACGTTGGCCGGAATCCGAGGTGCCATTCGATCACATCACGAACGGAGTTCATGTTCCGACCTGGGATTCCGCGATGGCTGATGCAATCTGGACCGAGACCTGTGGCAAGGATCGCTGGCGCCGTGAACCAGAGGATATGGGGCAACGCATCCAAACCGTCGAGCACGAAGCCCTCTGGGCCATGCGTGGCAAAGCACGCGAGGACCTGGTGCGGGAGGTGCGTTCGCGATTGAACGTTCAACTGCGTGGACGCGGCCATCCGCCGGATGTCGTGGCGATTGGCGAGACGGCGCTCGATCCCAACGTGTTGACGCTCGGCTTCGCACGCCGCTTCACCGACTATAAGCGCACCGACCTGCTGTTGTTCGATCGTGCCCGCCTCAGACGCATACTTTGCGATGAGGCGCGTCCGGTGCAACTCGTGCTGGCGGGCAAAGCTCACCCGGACGATACGGCCGGCAAGCGAATGGTTCAGGAGTGGATCGAATTCGCACAGGATCCGCAGTTTCGCAGGCGGGTGGTGTTCCTCGAGGATTACGACATTACATTGGCGCAGCAATTGGTTCAGGGCGTGGATGTTTGGATCAACACACCCCGCCGCCCGTGGGAGGCATGCGGTACCAGCGGCATGAAGGTGCTGGTCAACGGCGGTCTTAATCTGTCGACATTGGATGGTTGGTGGGAGGAAGCATACGCACCCGGTCTCGGTTGGGCCATCGGTGACCACCATTTCAGTGCGGAACTGGAACAGGATCGCCATGACGCCGAGGCATTCTACACGCTGCTCGAGCGTGAGGTGGCGCCGACATTCTATAATCGCGATGCCGCGGGTATCCCGCGTGCATGGGTGACCATGATGGGGCGCAGCATGACCGAACTGACGTTGCGCTACGGCGCAGTGCGGATGGTGCGGGAATATCTCGAAAAGGCGTATTTGCCAGCCGCTGCCATGCTCGGTGACCGCACGGCCAATGGCGCCGCGGCGGCCAAGGCGATGGACGCATGGGACCAGCAGCTGCGGCGTGCCTGGTCAGGCGTGCACATTGGCGAGACAGATTTTGCGCGGCAGGAATCCGGCTGGGACGTTTCAGTACCGATATATCTCGGTGAGGTTGCAACGCAAGATATTCGGGTCGAGGTGTTTGCCGAACCGAAGGATGGTGCGGCCGCTGAAGTGATCGCGTTGGCCGCTGATGGGCCCGTTCCAGGTGCTACCGGCAGCTATTTTTACCACGGCACGATTATCGGAGTCCGGCCAGCCGGCGACTTCACAGTGCGCGTCCTGCCGGCACGCCCTGGAGTGCACGTCCCAGCGGAAACCGCGTTGATACGTTGGCAAAGATAATGCTACGGCCCGGGCTTTTTCGCTGGCTCCGATCTTGCCCCGCTCATTGGCAGCTGCAGTTGGTCGGTGGGACCGCGGCGAGCACTCCATCGCGGTCTTTGATTGATCGGAATGTCGTGCAGCCCTTCGAGCCTTCCTCATATGCGAGCCGGTAGATTGTGGAAAAATCGGAAAATTCAGTTGCTGCCGGGATATTGATCGTTTTCGAGATCACGTTGTCGACGGAGGCCTGGATTGCAGATTGCATTGCCAGGTGCGCCGAGATCGGCAATTCCAAAGCAGTCGTCAACGCCTCGGGCGCGCCATGTGTCCGGCTCGATTGTTCACGCCACAGCCGGATCGCGTGATCCGTCATGCGGCAGCATTGCGACTCGCCTGCCGCGTTCAATACAGTACGGTCAAGGTCAGCGGCAAACACGGGTTCGATCCCGCTCGACACGTTCCCGGCAAGCAAGCTGATCGCGCCGGTCGGCGCAATGGCCAATAGATGGCTATTGCGGACGCCAAAATGTGCGATCTCGTTTCGGATGTCGTCCGGCAGCCCCTGGATGAATGGTGCCGCAAGAAAAAGCTCGTGTTCGAATGCCGGGAAACAGCCTTTTTCCTCGGCAAGGGCCACGGATTGCCGGTACGCGGTACGACAGATTGTGCGCATTGTTGCGCTGGCGAAGTCCCGTGCGGCATCGCTGTCATAACGGATACCCAACATGATCAGCGCGTCCGCAAGACCCATAACCCCGAGACCGATCCGGCACGCCGTATGGACGGCTTCGCGCTGCTGCGCCAGTGGAAAGCGAGACGCATCAATCACGTTGTCGAGCAGTCGAACAGCAATCGCCGTGATCTCGATCCGGATCTCGCCCCGTTCAATCGCCCGCATGAAGGCGTCGGTCACCTGCACCGACAAATTAAAATGCCGGAGCCGACCCGGATCGCGTTTGGCCTCGATAAAAGCAACGATGTCCGGATGTTCGCACCGAAGCGTCGCCATCATCGCGCCTCAGCGGGCTCCGGTGGACTGGATCGTGGCGCACATCGCGTCCCACACCGTCATGAACGATACTGGGCCTGAGGCGATGGTGCCGGTGGTTTGCGTCTGCGCGCCATAGGGTCTGAGCGTCGAGAAATCATAACCGACTCCACCACCGCGCTGCATCGTGACCGCGCCTTCTTCCAGCGCACGGCAGATGCCCGGAATCGAGTCCTCGATCGTACCCATTGCGAAACAGTTGTACAATGTCATGTCGCGGTCGGTGCCTGCCCCTGCCTGAATGCAGCCGCGCGGCAGGAAGTGAAAATCGCGCAGGATGTCGAGAATGCGCCGCTCCCATAATGGTTTGTCAGCACCCTCGACAGCGGCCAGGGTGCGCGCGATGCGCGCCCAGGAGGCGTCGATTGATGGTTCGGCATTGGCGCGGTAGCGAGTACTCCAGATGTGCCGGGCAATTGGCGTATCGAGTGGCCCATTGGAAGTCATCGTGACCGCTCCGGGGGCGGCGGATGCGGGATCGGCTCCGGGTGTGGGGGCAAGCCAATTGGTGGTGGCGGGACCGGATGCGGGTCGGGCTTCGGATGGCCCGGTGACTGTCCGAGCCGACCCGGGTTTGCAAATCCGTACAATGGCAGAGGATCCATCAAGGCGTGCATTTGCGTGGCTCCCACGACATTGTGATTCGGAAATAAGCCAGTGCCGGGGGCTCCCCGGTCGTCAATTCGCAGCGTCCACGCGAAAGCGGCGTGCCATATCCGGAACCGATCGCATTCCGACTGACGCGACCGGTTCGGGAGTGCGTGCTGTGGATCAGGCTGCCGCTTTCACTTCGATTTTCTTCGGCTCGGCCACTGCCGCCGAGTTCTTCGGCAGGCTTAAAGTCAAGACGCCTTTGCTGAATTCCGCACTGATTTTGTCCCGATCGACACCGTCAGGCAGAGTGAAGGTGCGCTGAAATGATCCGTAGCTTCGTTCTGACAAGGTATAATTTTTGTCCTTGCGTTCGCTCTCTTGCTTCTTTTCGCCTTTCAGAGTCACGGTGTTGCCGGACACGGCCACTTCGATGTCCTTTTCTGCCATTCCAGGCAGTTCCGCGGTGAGCTTATAGCCTGTCGGCTCTTCAACGATGTCGATCGCCGGAGACGGCATTTCAAAGCTGGTCCGTAGCTGAGCCGCCGGTTCCAGATCGAACCAACTGCGGAACGGCTTCATGCCGAAGCCGAAGCGGTCGAACAGGCGGTCCATTTCAGTGCGAAACGCCTGCCAGCTGTCGGTTGCCGGGACGGGGGCCGGGGCAGAGCGTTTCACTTCGACCGGAGTATTTGCCATGTTGTCCTCCTTATTTTTTACAACGACCCAACTCTGGCGTGACTTTCGCAAAGCCGCCTTGATATGGGTCAATAATCTGGCCGCTCCTTGACGCCGTCCTCTCAACCAGGCGGCAGGCGGCAACATCGTTCGGAGCCATCGAGGCGGCGATGACTGCAGGTGCCCAAGCATGGTGGGTGCCGGAGACCTGGTCCGGAGCGGCTCGAACGTCCTGTTGTCCCGGTTCAGCGGTTCCTATGGGACGAAGCGAGATTGCCGGCCTGGAGCCTGGGTTTCGGTCTGGAACGGCAATATCCCAAGCACCATATAGCCAATGCGGGCCGGACCGGATGAACACCCGGCCCAGGAGAGAATTTTGGCCACTCTGTTGCCTGGACCGCTGACCTGCTGCCGATGGGAGCTGGAACGGCGGCGAATGATACCGCCCTCGAACTTCGCCCTGCGAATTATTATCGAGGAAGATCCCAGCCTGGTACGGGATCTGAACGCACGCTATGCCGGCGCCGCGCCCGACGGCGGTCTGGAAACCGTCGAGCGGGATAAGTTGTTCGATGTCATCGGCAAGCACTTCACCGGCCGGCCGTGGCCGCGCTCCGGCGGCATGGACGCCACAAGGCGGTTCATGGCCGACCTCCAATCCGGCATGATCGCCACTCGTTGGAAGGTTGACCTATTAACGATGGCCTGAGATCGGGACATGCGCCGCCAATCGATCGCACGCAGCAGCCACCGGCCGGAGTCGTGGCCCGGAAAAAGCCGATCAGAGTTCATCCAATGGCGTCTCCGGCTTGATCGAGATCAAGGCAAGCGCCCCCGGCTTTGGTGTCTGTCACACCAGACGAGGCAGAAGGCGGGAATCATGATGGACGTACAAATCTCCTTTCGCGGCATGGAACCATCGCCGGCAGCAGAGGCGCAGGTGCAGGGTCGCGTCGATGAGCTCGAACAATTCTCGGATCGCATCAGCGCCTGCCGCGTGGTGTTGGAGACGGGCGACCGGCACCACCGGCATGGCCGAATCTATCATGTGCGGGTCGATCTGACGGTCGCTGGCGGCACGGTCGTCGCGAATCGAGACTCTGGGCTGAACCACGCTCACGAGGACCTGCACGTTGCGATTCGGGACGCTTTTGACGCCGCGCGCCGTCGGCTGCAGGATCACATGCGCCGACTTGACGGCCAGACGAAGCAACATGAAACGGCGTTAACCGGCCGCGTCGCGAGCGTATTCGCCGAGCGTGACTATGGTTTTCTGGAAACTGCCGCCGGTGAGGAAGTTTATTTCCATCGCAACAGCGTCGCAGGCAACGGCTTCAACAAATTGAAGGTCGGCGAGCACGTGCGATATGTGATCGACCCGGCCGAGGGCGACAACGGTGCCCAGGCAAGCGCGGTCATCCCACCCGCTGTCGAGCGGTAGCGGGTTGATCCGCATCGCCGGCGAGATTGCGGCTACCGCGTCATCCTGCCGATCGTCGAGATCAGTTCCTCAACCTTGTGCCGTTGGTCAGTCACGTCGCCGGTGGCGAACGCGGCGGCGACACAATGTGACACGTGATCGCCGAGGATTTTCTCCTCGACTTTGTGCAGAGCGGCGCGGATGGCGTGAATTTGCGTCAGTACGTCCACGCAATAGCGATCGTCCTCGACCATCCGAAGCAGACCGCCAACCTGACCTTCGACACGCCTGAGCCGTCTTGTGATTTCCATTTTGGTAGCATCGTGCATGGCAGCTGGTCCTTGATACCATACCCCAGAGGGGTATATAGGGTGCGACGGCGCCGATGTCACGTCCCCGGTATGCGGTGCACCGGAAAACTCAGGATTGCCAACATGGCGGACGACCAAACCGGCCACGAGCATCATCACGACGCCGCGACCATCACCGCAACGGACGTGGCAATCGATCCGGTGTGCGGCATGAAGGTCAGCGTCGCGACCTCGAAGTATCGCCTCGATGACGGCGAACAAACATTTCACTTTTGCTCCGGACGGTGTCGCGAACAGTTCGCCGCTGATCCCGCCGGTTATTTGAGGCCGGCATCGCAACCAGTGCCGGACGCCCCGCAAGGCAAAATCTTCACCTGCCCGATGCATCCCGAGATCCGGCAGGAAGGACCGGGAAGTTGTCCGATCTGCGGCATGGCGCTGGAGCCGGTGGTGGCGACCGCCGAAATGCCCCTCAATCACGAATTGATCGATATGACCCGCCGCTTCTGGATCGGTCTCGTACTCGCTTTGCCGGTCTTCGTGCTGGAAATGGGCGGCCATATGCCGTGGCTCGATTTGCGCCACGCCGTGCCGGACCAGGTCTCGGCCTGGATTCAATGTGCCTTGTCGACACCAGTCGTCCTCTGGGCCGGCTGGCCGTTTTTCCAGCGCGCCTGGGCCTCGGTCGTGAACAGAAGCCTGAACATGTTCAGCCTCATCGCGTTGGGTACCGGGACGGCCTACCTGTACAGCCTGGTCGCGACGTTCGCACCCGGTGTGTTCCCCGCTGGATTCCGGGGTATGGACAATGCTGTCGCGGTTTATTTCGAAGCCGCCGCCGTCATCACGGTGCTCGTGCTGCTCGGACAAGTCCTGGAATTGCGCGCGCGTGAACAGACCGGCGGCGCCATTCGCGCCTTGCTCAATCTCGCGCCGAAGACCGCACGTCGGCTCACCTCGCACGATGCGGACGAGGAAATCCCGATCTCTGCCGTGCAGGTCGGCGACCGGCTGCGCGTGCGCCCTGGCGACGGCGTGCCGGTGGACGGCGCGGTCCTGGAGGGCCGGAGTGCCGTCGATGAGGCCATGGTCACCGGCGAATCCATGCCGGTGATGAAGCAGGACGGCGACCGGCTCATCGGCGGCACCGTGAATAGCACCGGCTCGCTGGTAATGCGCGCGGACAAGGTCGGCGCCGACACGATGCTGTCCCGTATCGTCGCCATGGTCGCCGAAGCGCAGCGCAGTCGCGCGCCGATCCAGCGTTTGGCGGATACCGTGTCCGGATACTTCGTGCCGGCCGTGCTCGCCATTGCACTGCTCTCGTTTGTAGTCTGGGCTTTCCTGGGACCCATGCCGGCATTGGCGTACGGGCTTATCGCTGCGGTCTCCGTGCTCATCATCGCGTGTCCCTGTGCACTCGGGCTCGCAACGCCCATGAGTATCGGCGTCGGCATTGGCAAGGGCGCAGGGGCTGGCGTGTTGATCCGGTCGGCCGAGGCACTGGAGCGCATGGAGAAGGTCGATACGCTCGTGGTGGACAAAACCGGAACTCTCACCGAGGGCAAACCCAAGGTGATCGCGATTGTTCCCGCGCCCGGTTTACCCGAAGCCGAAGCCCTGCTTTTGGCCGCGAGCCTGGAGCGGTCGAGTGAGCATCCGCTCGCCGCGGCGATCGTCGCCGCCGCGCATGAGCGCGCCCTGTCTCTGCAAGACCCGTCTGACTTTGCCTCGGTCACCGGCAAAGGCGTCCATGGCACGGTCGCCGGCCGCGTCGTCGCGCTTGGCAGTGCGAAATTCATGAGGGACCTCGCGGTTACGTCTGGCAATCTGGGCGAGCAAGCCGATGAACTTCGCGGCGACGGCGCGACGGTGCTTTACCTGGCGGTAAACCGCAGGCCCAGTGCCGTGATTGCGATCGCCGATCCCATCAAAAATTCGACGCAGACCGCGCTGGACAGCCTGCGGGCGGACGGCGTGCGCATTGTCATGCTGACCGGCGATAACCAAACGACGGCTCAGGTTGTCGCACGCAAGCTTGGGATCGAGGAGTTCCATGGCGATGTACTACCCGAGGACAAGCGTCGTATCGTGCGGTCGCTCAGAGCCGAGGGGCGGATCGTCGCGATGGCGGGTGATGGCGTAAATGACGCGCCGGCACTGGCAGAGGCAGACGTCGGAATTGCGATGGGTACCGGGACCGAGGTCGCGATCCAGAGCGCTGGCATCACGTTGGTGAAGGGCGATCTCGCTGGAATCGCTCGGGCCCGCGCTCTGAGCCGGGCGACGATGCGCAACATCCGCCAGAACCTTGTGTTCGCTTTTCTGTACAACGTGTTGGGCATTCCGGTGGCGGCTGGCGTGCTCTATCCGGCGTTTGGGCTCATGCTGAGCCCGGTTGTCGCCGCGCTGGCGATGTCGCTCAGCTCCGTTTCGGTGATTGGCAACGCGCTGCGGCTGCGGAGCGTCCGCCTGTGACAGGAAGGCGCCTGTCACCGTGGCAATATTCCAATGCCAATCGGCAAACAGGGCGCGATGTTCAGGCGGCGCGGCGGCATCGATCGCACTGGCGGGCAAACCGAGAATCTGCTGTCATTTTCAAAGAGAATCCATGATTCGACGCTGCGTCATGTCGATACCCGGCGCGAACGATTGGTGAGGGCGCCGGTGGGGTCTGAGGGGCGGGGCGACATTGCAGGGCGCTTCGCCAGCCGCCTCGTCAGCCGCTCTTGCGACCGTCGCGCCACCGCTTTAAGATTGGGCAAACCCGTTTCGTAGGAGCGCCCAAACATGCCGCAATCACAAGGAATGAGATTTACCGCCGAACCGCTGAGCTTCGTCGTCCGACACCAACTCCTGGACGGCAACGTCGAGGATCATGTCGACCAAGGCGTCTCCATCGACGTGACCGCCACGCTCTATGGCAAGGAAACCTCGCTGCTGCGCTTCAACTGCTTCGACAACGAGAAAAGCTACACCTACGGCCCGGAAAATCCCGAGCTCTCGACCCCTGGCCGGGTCGGCGGCGGCCACGGCGTGATCTGCCAGATCGACCCGATCACCGACGGCAACCCGATCGGCTGGACCATCCAGACACTTGGCCGCAAGCTCCCGCAGATGCTGGAGCGCGCCGGCTACAAGGGCTGCGCCGCTCTGACCGACATGGAAAAGGTGCGTGCCGTCCTGCCCGAGGTCGAGTCCTGCGCGAGAGAAACGTTCGTCGCCAAACGTAACACAGTCAAGCACAACCGTGGCACCGACATGTTCGAGGCCGGCAACATCCGGTTCGGCCTTGAGATGCGGCGCCAGAAAAACGGTGACGGCGGCCTCGCGCTGCACGTCCTCAGCGACGTGGGCGGATCGAAAGGCAAGGCCTACGTCGACGAAACCGAGCTCCTGGCATTCGATTGTTTCTGGAACAACGCGCACTACCATTACGGTCCGCGCAACAAGAACCACCGGATCAACTGGGACATGACCGTTGTCGACGATCCGCTGGAGTGGACGTTCGAGCAGATCGAAAGTCGCAAGCTTGGCCAGATGATCGAGCGCGCCGGTTACCCGGGGATCGCCGCCGACCTGGACCTCGACAAAATCGCCTCGGTGCTGCCGGCGTTGAAGAAACGCGCCTTCGAGATGTACGAGGAAGGCGAGAGATTGACCGGCCATAAAGGCTTGCCGCTGGAATTCACGCCAAACCTCGCTGCCGAATAGCTTACCGCGAAGAGGGTGGAGGGCTCTGACCCCCTCCACCCTCATTCATCACGGCGATTTCGCCATGCCAGGATCCTGCGAAGGCGCTCATGCCCTTCCGTATTCGTCCTGGCGGCGGCACCGGGCGCCCGTTTCGTTGCGTCCCTTCGGTACGCGGTCAAGACACGGGTACATCCCCCAAATTCCGTCCAAGCCACGCGCGTAGGTGGAATAGGTATGGTAGACGACGCCGTCTTCGAGGGCGAACGCGCTCATGCCAGGCCGATCGCGCGAATACCTCTTGCCGCCGCCGCGCCAGTTCGTCGCTGCGTCGCGTGAGTTCCTTCTCCTCCTTGAGCAGCCCAAGGCGGGCGGCAAGCCACTCTTCGCGTGTCCCGGTTTTATGGTTGGTCATGGTCTCTCTCCGTTGCCCGGCGTGGCGTTATTCCCAACTGTCGAGCTTGATTTCGTCCGGCCAAGGGGCACCTTTGCCAGCTTCGAGAAGCGATTTGAGGCTGAGCAGAAAGACTGCCCACTTGGTGCTGCAATGGTGCATGAACTCCACTGGCTGCTCCCAACCCGCGTGTTTAAACAGGATGATGGTCCAGTCGCCGCGCTGCTCGAGATCGAAACTTACCTTTGTGCCGATCCATTCCTGGGGTCCGTCGACCACTTGCCATACCACCTGGCTGGCGGGTTGCAACTCAAGTACCTTCATATCGAAACCGCCGGAGCCAAAGCGGAATCGAAGAACTCCGCCGATATTGGTTTCTCCATGCGTGTCGCTCGTCCACCACCCGGAAAGACCCTCGACTGTGGTCAGCGCGTTGTAGACATCAATCAAGGATGATGATTTGATTCCGACTTTGTGCAGAATGTCGGGCATACGTGGGTTCTCCTTTCCATGCGGTAGTTGATCGCGAGATGGATTTAGCGCGAGGCATCGGAACGACGGGAGTTACAAGTGTGGCGGGATTCGGATGGACTCGCTGATCACCGCTGCGGCCCGCGCACTCGCCGCAGGCGATCCGATCGGCGCCTTGAAGAGGGTCGCCCTGCGCGAAGATGCGCCTGCGCTCGCATTGCGCGGAATCGCCATGGCGCAGCTTGGCGATTTTGTTCGGGCGAAGGCGCTTTTGCGCAGTGCGGCACGCGCGTTCGGTCCGAGAGAGGCCATGGCACGCGCGCGCTGTGCCGTCGCCGAGGCCGAAATCGCACTCGTCTCGCGCGACCTGGGCTGGCCGGCAAAGGCGCTCGACGCAGCGAGGGCGACACTTGAAACGCACGGTGACCGCATAAATGCCGCGCATGCCCGGACCCTCGAGATCCGGCGCCTCCTGCTAATCGGGCATCTCGACGAAGCAGAGCTTATGATTAGCGAGGTAAACCCCACGCCATTGCCGCCCGCGTTGCAGGTCGCCCATGAGTTGGTCATTGCCGGGATCGCGATGCGACGTCTCAGGACGAAGATGGCGCGCGTCGCGCTTGCCCGGGCCGAGCATGCCGCGCGCGATGCAGATATCCCTGCGTTGACGGCGGAGGTCGAGAGCGTATCTCACATTCTGAACGCACCTGCGGCGCGCCAGGTTGGCGGTGGCGAGGAGCGCCTTCTGTCGCTCGATGATGTTGAAGCACTGTTGGCGTCGAATGCGCTTGTCGTGGACGCGTGCCGTTATGTCGTGCGAGACTCACGGGCGGTGGTTTCGCTCTCGACGCGGCCGGTATTGTTCACGCTTGCACGCGCACTGGGTGAAGCCTGGCCCGGAGACGTGTCAAGGAGCACCCTCGTTGCGCGTGCCTTCCGGGCGAAGCAGGCAGATGAATCGCATCGTGCGCGGTTGCGGGTGGAGGTAGGGCGACTTCGTGTGGAACTTGGCACGTTGGCCGACGTGAGCGCGACCGACAGAGGATTTACACTCGAGCCGCGCAATGCAACCGAGGTTGTTGTTCTTTTGCCGCCTGTCGAAGAGCAGCATAGCGCGATGCTGGCTTTCCTCGCCGACGGGGAATCCTGGTCGAGCTCGGCGTTGGCCATTGCGCTGGGAGCCAGCCCTCGCACCGTGCAGCGGACGCTCGACTCGCTTTCCGCGGGCGGCAAGGTACAGTCGTTTGGTCGAGGGCCCGCGCGTCGTTGGATGACACCGCCTCTGCCGGGATTCCCGACAATCTTGTTACTCCCCGGTCCACTGCCAGGTGATTAAGGTGCAAGGATGAAACAAGCTGCTGCTGAAATCCTCCGTGAATATGGACCGTTCCCGGGTGTCGAGCACGTGCACGGGGTCAGCTTTGACGGTCAGCACGTCTGGTTTGCGTCCGGAGCCAGGTTAAACGCGTTTGACCCTGCGAACGGGATGACGGTGCGCTCAATTGACGTCGCCGCACACGCCGGAACAGCTTTTGACGGCCAGCATCTATTTCAGATTGCCGAGGACCGCATCCAGAAAATCGATCCGGCAACTGGCCGTGTGCTTGCGACGATCCCGGCGCCTGGCGGCGGTGGAGATTCGGGGCTCGCATGGGCTGAAGGGACGCTCTGGGTGGGTCAGCATCGGGGTCGGAAGATCCATCAGATCAATCCCGAAACCGGGGCGGTTCTTCGCACCATCGAGTCCAATCGTATGGTGACCGGGGTCACATGGGTCGACGGCGAACTCTGGCACGGCACCTTGGAAAGTGGAGAGAGCGATTTGAGGCAACTCGACGCTCGAACGGGGGAGGTGCTCGAACGGCTCGAGATGCCGCCAGGTGTCGCGGTGTCAGGGCTGGAATCGGATGGCGGCGATCAGTTTTTCTGTGGCGGTGGAAGGAGCGGCAAGGTGAGAGCCGTCCGGCGGCCGAGGCGAGGCGGTGCCGTGGGCGGTGGATCCGAGACCCAGGCTCCGGCAAGGTGCAAATAGGCGATGATACGTAGCATCGCACTGGATATCATAATCGTGCATGGCAACGCGGGCCTGATCCACGCGCGTAGTTTGCAGATGCGCAGCCTTATGCTTATGGGCAGATCGGAGGATGAGCTGTGGCGGGACATGGATCTTGTCCTGAGGGATCTTTTTGATATCGAGGGTGATAAGGTTGTGACTATGACGATAGACCGGCCGGGGCGACGCGTGCGCGTCGATGTGGAGTGACGACGAGCGAGCTATACCGCGCTCGAATCAGAGTCCTCGGCCTAACACCAATCGGTCGGGCCAGCGCTGGGAAATATCAGTTTCATCGGGCTCGCGGTGGCCGAGTATACCCCATCCGCGACCCGGATGACCTGACGGACGCCGAGCGCAAGGAGATGATCGAGTACTACGAGCAACAATTCTCTCTGGAGTGAGGTATAATGTGAATTGTCACTCACTGTACAGAGAAATCATGAGGCTGGACCAGGGTATTTTGTTCTATTCCTGTTCAATGACGACTTACATCATTGCAGCATTGTCGGCATGGGTTGGCGTCTCATTGTCGCATGTCGCATTGTCTCATTGGTCCAATGGAGGGTGACGTAGGACCCTTTCAAATAAACATGATCCCCCACCAGTTCACAGTCACCTGACTGCACAAGGTGAACTCGACACATTGGCGCAACGTCGCATGTCGCACCGCACCATTCTGGCGCAGGCCGACTCTGTTTCAGAAAGTAAGTATTAATCATGGCGACGTGCCGGAAGTGAATCAGCGGCACCATGCACGGCAAAAAACCGGGGGACCCTTGACGGATTAGGGTAGTGGGGTGGGAGCGAGCCGCACTAGGTGCGGTCCTGGCGCAGACCATTTGTGGAGTTTGAAAAAAGAAACGGCGCGCCGTAAGGTTACACTCATGAGACACTCGAAAAAGTGTCAGATCAGCTTATAAATGGGAAATGGTTGCAGGCTGGTTTCACTCAGACTCAATTGTAATCGTCACGCTGTCGCTGTCATCTGGCGCAACATATGGCTTTGGCTTAAACCCTGGTGGTGGCTTATATGACCATGCCTCCGGGTCCGGCGTATCACAGCCCATTAGACTGCACCGGAACGCTCTCGCAGCCGCGTGCGGATCGGATGCATTCAGAGCGTTAAGGACACAATCAGACTGATTTGCCGTTGTGTTTGGTGGTGGTGGTGGTGGTTGATCAGGATACGTTAGCCCGCCACAACCTGCCATCGGCACAACCAGGCACGCCACAAGGATAAATTTACGCACTGCACAAATTCCCTTCAAGGGAGTTGCAGATTGTTCTCATGCGCTATGTTCCAGGCTGGTTTCACCGACTACGGAATTCGACCGGGGAACCATTGGCGCAAAGAGACTCCTTTTCAGTGGTCCAAGCTCTCAGGACTGCAAAGAAGCCCAATATCGACGAATCGCCTCCGTTTCGTTATGATCGTTGATCGGAGGCGTTCGGGATGTCTTGGGTAAACGATCTTGCGTCGGGATTGGGGATACCAGCGGGTGCTGCAACGCTTGCTGTCGCCATGTATGCCGCATATTGTGTTGCTAAAGGTGGCACGCCCAGAAGCACTGCAAGACATCGCACGCGTTTTGCAGAACATCTCTTGGGAGAATTCGGTCAAACCATCGGCTATTATCCTGCGGATTTTCAACTGGACTTTTGGATATCGTCATTTGAGTGTGAGATGCATAATTGCCTCGCTGATGACAACTACCATATTCGTTTTTACCTTTTCCTTCATATTCTTTAGTTCTTTACCGTCGTTCATAGATCCAGGAGCGCTGACAAACTTTGAAGGCGTTAGCGTGTCTATTCTAGTGTTTTTGTTAATTGCGGCTATGCCTGATTATGTGTCGTTAGCCAAAAGCAGGATAGTGTTTTCGAAATTCATCCGCCCCAGAGGCATCGTTTACATTCTATTTGCTGGCC
>Ga0187867_10001128_pt1 | contig 23189 bp, 21 predicted proteins | sample June2016WEW_13_1_FD_132976 | JGI IMG/M metagenome (GOLD analysis project Ga0187867, IMG submission 132976) | Peatland microbial communities from SPRUCE experiment site at the Marcell Experimental Forest, Minnesota, USA - June2016WEW_13_10 | ecosystem: Environmental > Terrestrial > Soil >...
ATAAGTTGTGGGTAATGATACAATATACATCGAAGAATTCCTTGACAATTTTTCACTTTCAGACACATAATCACGCTAAGACATTTTATTTTGGGATCTACGCCATAGTGCATTTATGGATCCGGATATATTAATTGAAAACAAAAGAATATATATTTCATGTATATTTTCGATATAGTAATGGTTATCACTCAATAGATAATATGTACGTAATCAAAATCCCATTGATCATGACAGCAACTTTTTGGAATGAATGATTACTATTCTACTGGTAATTATATATAAGAACATAAAAAGTATGGGAAAACCTATTAAGAAGTTCTTTTTTAGTAAGAATAACAAGATGGAAAAATTTGTTAGAAACTTATTGATTCAAGCTGTGATATTGATGAATTAAGTTCCTGATTTAGTTTATTCATATTTTAACCCAATGTTCTTTGGAGAACTCATATGAAACAAATTGAGGTAAATGATTGCGAAGAAGTATCATCATCAATGAGACTGATCATAGAAAATTTAAAAGAGGTAATTAATAAACTTGATAGGGAAGCCATAAAGGCTATGCTCCAAAAAACAATTGATAGCAATCACGTTTTTGTAATGGGAGCCGGAAGATCTGGACTTGTTGCCAAAGCATTTGCAATGCGACTTATGCAGCTTGGACTTAGTGTGTATGTGGTCGGTGAAATCACAACTCCTGCTGTTTTGCCGCAGGATGTCGTGATTGCTATTTCTGGATCCGGAGAAACCCATACTGTAGCTGACCTTTGAAAATTCACAAAAGATATCGGCTCAACCCTTATAACAATTACATCTAAAAAAGATTCTACACTGGGTAGAATTTCCGATATTGCTGTGATCATTCCAAGCAAAACGAAAAATGACCTTGATGAAGCCGGCTACCTTGAAGACACAGGCGTGGTGAATACAAAAACATCCATCCTTTGGGAACTTCTTTTGAAATTACTTCACTTGTTTTCTTGGACTCTGTGGTTAGGCAGCTGATTACGATAACCGGCGCTTCGGAAGCCAAACTTAAATCAAGGCACACGAACATCGAATAGAGTCTGAAGATCAACTGAAAGAGAGAACATTTCAGAAGTAGTTAATTGAGGAATATAGGAGAGGTTACTTTTTGTGGTTCCGTTGCAAAAATTTCAAAATAAACATGTAAATCTATTAGTAATAAATAAAAGTCAAAAGATCCGAGGGAAATGTACCAACATTATAAAACTATACCAAACAATTGATTAATGTATTTGACTTCATTAAAAACAGAGTAATTTAGACAATTTACTTGTCCTTTTTTGATCATATTCATAGCTTCAATTCCTTTTAAAGCCTTATTAGCAGATCGAAAAGACTGAAATCCTAACATTGAAGAACCTATTCGCTTTATAGACCTATGATCTTGTTCTATAATGTTATTCAAATATTTTACTTGTCTAATTTCAACCTTTTTAGATAACTTCTCTTCATTTTTCAGTTCATGTATGGTAATAGGATAAGCTGGATTCTTATCAACGGTTATTACTCTTGGAATTTGATTCTAATTAGAACTCAATGCTTTCTTAAGGAATCACTTTGCAGCTTTTAGATTTCGTTTTGCACTTAACATGAAATCAATTGTATCTCCATTTGAATCAACTGCTCGGTAAAAATATTTTCATTTACCTGTTACTTTGATATAGGTTTCATCAACTCTACAAGAATAGTTTGTTGGTCTTAAAGGTCTTCTGATCTTCTTTTATATTTCAGGAGACGATTGATGCATAGGTTTTATAGCAAAAGCTACGCATCCCCCTGGATCACTATATCTGTAAGACTTCTAAGACTTTCCAAAAATGACTGATAAGGAATGAAAGCTATCTTTTATGTATGAACGTAGATATCAAAAAAACACAGAGATATGTTTTAATGTTTAGGGTGGCGTACGCAATATCAAAAAATTAAAATGGTACGCTACCCATATTCAGCATCATGAAATCTTTAAGGTATAAACTAGAATCAGAGAGATCAGATAACAAATCTCCTAAATATTTCTTGGTACGGTACATCTCATTTAAAGGGAAACATAGTAGAATTAGGCAATACTTGGGTACTACTGAACCTACTTCTGATGCTTTGGCAAAAGCTATCAGAGATTATGCTTATGATCTTGAATTGAAAGCTGCCGAGAAAGTAGTGGATATGGCTTGCTCATATTACACGGTATATTACCTTAATCAATCAGAAATTAAAGAAATTGAAAAACTTCGATTCCTACACAATTCATACATCTCATCACTTAACAAAATAGAGCTCGAAGTCTAACACAACAAAACGAAAGTTTGTACATCCATGGTACTACTGCAATAGAAGGAAACACATTAACATTGCGGGAAACACATTATCTCTTAAATGAGGAGATTGTGCCAAAAGAAAAATTTTTAAGAGAAATTAATGAAGTTCAAAATTTTAAATATGTAAAGGCTTATTTGGAAAAGTACAAAGGCAAAGTAGATTTAAAATTTATTCGGGAATAACATTCCATGATAATGAATAATGTTGACATTGGTTTTGAGAGCCCAGGAACTTTCAGACGGCATAATCTTGTATACATAGGTGGCTGTGATCTAAGCGTCACACTTGCTAATATTATTGAAGTCGACTTGAAGGATCCAATTACCAGCTATTACGATTCCATTAAGAACAGAAATCATCCCTTTGAGCAGGCTATATTGTTTCATTACAAGTTTGAATTGATCCATCCTTTTTCTGACGGTAACGGAAGAACTGGACGTGAAGTTTTGAATTATCTTTTGAAAAAAGAAGGATACCCACAACTGATTATTCTAAAGGAATCTAGGGAAGCATATATTTCAGCACTGACATTAGGCCATAATAATCAAAATGTAGAAATGATAAAGGTCTTTAACGATCTAATGCTTGCAAGCAATACCAAAGAGTTGGCAGACCTTAGAAACGTTATCGTCTCTGCAAAAGGACAAACTCAGCTCGACACTATATGACATGACATAAAAAATAAAACCCCAGTTCAGGCTTCCAGCCAAGTTCTTTTAGAATAGCTACGTTTTTTAGAACATCTACGTTGCATGACAAAAAGTCGTTTTTTCCAGTATGGAGTTTTCAACCAAATTACTTTCTGAAATTTAGAATGCTGTGAGGAATTGGGGTGTTATTAATCTTATTTATCTGACTCGTTTCCGATACTATCGCTACTATGATCGAGAAGACCTAGCGATCGAGCAAGAGGCTGCGTTCCAGTACCACAGTCCTTGCGTGTATAAAAAATTTATTATCTCGTATATAACTAAAAAAATAATATTTGCTTGTAAATTACTTTTGAATCCCAAATCAACAAGGTGATATTTTCAGGTTGTGTCAAAACTTGACCATGTTCTATAATTGAGATTTTGAATCTACACTTTACAACAATAAATTGTGATAAAATTCATTTTTCAGATAATTGGGAATTTAATGCACTTGATTTATCAATTCAACATTTTAAGTCTTAATGGCTTATCGCTATTTTGAGTAAGTATTATATTTTATTGCTTTCTTTACTTCAGTATTCTTTCCCGATTGAGAAAGCTTTTCCAAGAATACACCCGATTCCATAATAGCTCCTGTTCCCTGTCCCGTATACGACAGGTCTGATTTTCTCGATGTCAGGGTTTCCGTTTTCGTCAAGTACGGATTCTTCTGCTTTTATATCCATAATTTCTCCTACAAAAAGGGTGTGAAGCCCAATTTCAATGGTATGAAGTAGTTTACATTCAATGACAACTGGAAACTCTCCTACGTAAGGAGCGGGAACGAGTTCACTTTTTATTGGGGTAAGGCATGTTAACTCGAATTTATTTTCAGCTCTCCCACTTGCTATGCCGAAGTAATCAGCCTCTTTTAAATATTTTTCTGATGGGATATTTACAGTAAATGCCCTGTTTTCCACGATACCGGCATAGCTATAGGTTGCTTTTCGTAAAGATATGCTGATACATGGGGGAGCCGAACAGCAAATTCCAGCCCATGCTACAGTCATGGCATTTGGCTTTCCATTCATGTCATAAGTTCCGACAACCCACGTTGGTGTCGGAAATACGAGTGTTTTTGCACCAATTGATTGTTTCATAGTTCTAATTTTCTTTTCGATCATACAAAAAGGTTTTTCGAGATCAACTCAAAAATATTCTGCTGACTTTTTGTCTTCGTTGTTTTTCGCATATATTTTGCTATTATAGTCTTCAAAATTAGAATTAGCACTTTATTAAATGAAGAAAATACATTGGATTTCGACATAATTTTTTTCTGCTCTGTTGATTTCTATTATCTTTCTACACTAAGTTATCTTACGTATATTTTGCAACAAAATCGACATCTTTTTTTCAGTTTTAAGACAAAAATAAGAGAGGTAAAAATGAAAAGGCAAATATTTTCAAAATGGTAGATATCTCAGTGGAAGTGAATTGAAAAACCTGTAATTATGAGTTAATTTGATAATCCTAAGAAAATCGATACAATTTTGAAAACAAAATCCTGAAAAACAGAAGATATCTTCCTAAAATGGTAACTTTTACTGCAGTTTAAAACAAATTAATTGTTTATGAATATTATATAAAGAAAAGACCTTCAAGTAGTCAGTCTAATAGAAGCCGACCTTGAAAGATCTAACTTTGAAGGATCTCACCATTTATGACTTAACCAGTTCTCTAAAGTGAAAGCACTTCATAGTACAAAATTAAACAAAAAATACCTTCTACAATTAAAAGAAAAGTATCATGCTATTTTCGAAGTAACGTATCAGGATGAATGATTAGATTTTACCAAAATTTTTTCCAATATATATCTTTTTCCCATTATATCAATCTGAAAATGCACGTTTAAGGTATTCAAAATAAATTCCTTCGTAATCATTCTTAATGGAATTGCGGTATCAATATCAAAGAAAAAAACCATTTTACATTAGCCATTTTTAAGCTTATATTAGTATTTATACAGACCTATAAATCTGATAAAAATTTAGAATTAAGTTCTTAAGTTATAATGAGCAATCTATATCATTAACAAAATTTATCCTAAAAATTAAATATATCTATGTATATATTTGGATAAAAATAAAATCTTGTCGAATGCGGCATTAAATTTTTCACAAATCCCTTTTAATAAGGAGCTCTTTACTTACTCAACCGGAATATTTCTTGCGCACATAAAGCTTTCTTTATAGGGAACCCGGATTGTGAGCATTCCTTTATTGTTAACAGCAATAGCTTTTTCAGGATCTACCGGGCCATCAAGAAAAAAAGCTCCCATATATTCCACGGTTTTACTGAAAGCCTTCACATAAAAACTGTTTTCATGCATTATAAGAGTTATATTCTCACTCCTTACATCCGGAAGTTCAACTTCTAGGGTCAGATTTTCGTGTTTATCGTCATAATACATCGCTAATATAGGAATTTTTAATATCCTCGGCACAGAATTGTTCATCCAATCTCCTCTTCGAAAGCTTGAAGTATAGTTCATAACTTTACTCGTTTTTTAAATCCAAACTTTTTTTAATTTGATGCCGATAAGGTACTGTAACTTTAAAACATCATTTGAGTTACCAGCAGTGGCCTTTCCCAGGCTATTAAGGCAATATATCGAATAACTTCTTTATTTCAACTTCCCAGTCTGACCGTTTTTACACAAACACAATTTTCAGTAAACTATTTGTTTGATGTTAGTTCCAACATATATTTGGTGACTTATATCAATTTTTTAATTTTACTTTAGTGAAATTGGAGTATAAGTGTTTCAATGAATAAAAACACAAAGATTTGTTGCACGATAATATCTAATCACGAAAAAATCAACTATATAATAATAAGGCTTCAATTATAAATAAGAATGATTCCATCCAAATGGATCGCATTATACTTTCCTTAAGATATATGCAGTCGCAAGTTTGAGTTATTTTTTCCTGAAGTCGCACAAATTACAATATTGTGAAAAATGATTTAAATAAAAAGATTAGCAGTATCAACAAGGTAATCAAAAAAATTGCTAACCAAATCCCTAAACTTAGCAATAAGATAAAGAAGAATAAGACCGAAAACAATATCATTGAAATAATATCCGTTATCAAAAACATTATCAATACCAGCAAATTAGTCTTTCTTGTTTATCTGGGGAGACCTTCTAATAAAAATAAATTGAATTTGTGAGAATAATATTTAAACATTTAACTCCTTTTGCTATTCTTTAACCTTAATAACCATCACAAATTTCTCTTTTTTAATTCTATAGAACTACATCCATTTTCGAAATTCGCTTCTCCCATAGTCTCCAAAAAAGCATCGCTTCAGTAGCCAGATACATATCAAACAGTCTCCGATATCTGCTGCCTCATTTAGGCGCTTATGAAGCTTTAGAATACATTCAATCAGATTTAAATACTATAACCTTTTTGAATTAATTATCGCACAATTAAATAATGTACGCTTAAAACTATAAATCTTTGAAGAACAACGGAGTGCTTATATTGGTACTCAGTGATCGTCATCAGATTTTAAATTTTTGACAATTCCAAGCATAAAAACTGTATCAATAGTCGTTAGCTTCCCCGTTAATTTATCCACTGGGACTTTTTAAATATATGAAATTTTATTCTAATATTCTAATATAGAACATTCGGTAGACCTTAATATCTTTTCACACAGTAGTTTCCTAATTCAGTGAACATCTATATGACCATAATATATGCATTTTTTGATAATTACCAGCAATTTAATCATTAGAAGAGTGAATCACACACTTAGATAAAAAATAGATAGTTTGAAATTTGTGCCCAGGATAATCACATAAAAGAACCAACTTGAACTTTAAATGCTATAATCATGAGGAATTATACAAAAATTGAGAGCTAGAAGAAAAAAGCCACGTAGAAAAGATTTTCACAGAGGAATCAAAAGTACGTATAAGCAAGAAGTCTAAAATACAATCTTTAGCCTTATATTGGCAGTAATTTATGCAGGGGGTTATTTAAAAAAATGGATAAATTGGTATTTTCGTTGTCCTATAACTCATCTTAACCATAAATTTATGGGTTCCAAAAGATGTAGGAAAAGAACCTGTTCAAAAATTGGGTAACTCTTTTAGTTTCGAATGATGAAAATTTAATGCACTTGATTTATTGATTCAGCAGTTTAAGTCTTACTGGCTCTTCGCTGTCTCTAGTGGGTAATTTCGAGTCATTTTCTAATGCGAATGTAATAGCTATAATATTTGAAAACATCTGCTATTGAAAATCAAGTTCAAGGTTGATTTTTCTTGCTTCAGTTTTGTACTTTTAGAACTGAATACTTATTTTCAAGTCACTCAAAACAGCGAAGAGCTATATTAAAAGTCAAATACTGTGAGAGCTTAGTCTCTAGAGAACTCATTTTAATTGAATTAAGGTAAGAGAAATATCGCTGTGTGTAAACAGATTCAGGTTTTGTTCAACTGAGGATGTGATCTAGACATGATTAAGGAAACACCGAATCAAAATATTATATTTGATCAAATTATCATTGAAAGGCGGTCACATAGGCGGTTCTGGCGAGAATTCCCTTCGAAAACAGATGTATTGAGCATTATTGACGCTGGTCTTCATGCTCCATTTGCAGCTGTGAGCAACACAAAGGGCTATTTTCGAAGATTTTTCATCTTAAAAATGGGTTCAAAAAGTATGACAACCGCAGCAGCCATTATCTTTGAAGAGGTTTCGACAATGATTTCCAACTTGAACTTGCTATGGAGAATGATCCACCCCTCCGTAAACAAGCAATTGGTTTTGCAAACAGGCTTGCTCTGATCAAGAAAATGGGGACGGTTCCAGGTGTTGGCACAGCTCCCTATTTCATTATAATAGCTGAAAAAAAAGGTTTTCCTAGAGTAGAACAGCAGTCTCTTGCACATTGTTTGGAGAATATGTGGTTAAAAGCCACAGCTCTTGATCTCGGATTCCAGTTGGTTTCTGCGACAGCTCAGTTGGCTGATAATCCATCATTCTGTGAAATGCTAGGGCTCGATCCGGGTGAATGGGCACTAAATGGATGTGCAGTTGGTTATTCCGCCGAAGAACTTTCACCTTCCATTCTTCCTTCGGTTGATGAGGTTACGCACTGGTTGGAATAAAGAATCAAATTGCATGCTGCTATCTCATCCTCAAGATGAAGTATGTTTCTAATTGTACTCTCGTTTTCTTAGAGATCTTTGGATCTACTTTTGGCAGATTTCCTTAATTTATAGGATTAAGACTAAGCTTTCGTTTTTCTTCTTTGATTCCTAATTATCCTTAGTTTGATAATATGGCATTTTATATGAAAACTTGTTTTTAGATAAGAATCATTTACTTGACAATTAATGATTGACGAGATGCTAGTGGCTCTTAGATGTCTTTACTCTTGAGTATAGGAGATATTTACAAGTAGGAGAGCCAAATAATGCAATTAAGAAACAAGAGTTGTTTTTAGGAATATAATGTCTGCTATGCCAGATGCATGCTGGCACTTATTGATCAATATATTCGGAAAAATCTGTTTTCGAACCCGAAGATGTTGAAATGAATATTCTGGAAGTATGTTTACCTAAAATAGCTCTTTATTTAGAGTCTTTAATAGAGGTTGATAAGCGCTCTTCAGGATTACTTAATTGGCGTTTACACTGATAAAAGTGGAGCAATTATTGAATGTAAGGTGGAGTATGTTCAAAAACCGTAAAGATGCAGGAGAAAAACTTGCTAAGGCTCTTGAAAGGTATCAGGCAGAAAACCCTATGATTCTTGCTATTCCGCGTGGGGGAGTGGAAGTGGGATTGCAAGTTGCAAGTAAGTTGGAAGTGGATTTTTCTCTTATCATTGCAAGGAAATTGCCTTTACCGGATAACCCTGAAGCCGGATTCGGAGCAATAGCTGAGGATGGAAGCACTTTCATCTTTGAAAATGCTTATTACTGGCTCGCAGGAGAGAATATTGAAAAAATCAAACAGCAGCAGATTGCAGAGATTGATAGGCGTATAAAGGTTCTCAGAGGAGGAAATTCCTTGCCTGACATGAAAGGAAGAACCGTGATACTCATCGATGACGGCATTGCGATGGGTTCTACAATGAGAGCAGCTATCACACTATGCAAAAATAGGGAAGCCAGAAAAATTGTGGTTGCAGTACCTGTAGCTGGAAGAGAGGTAGCGGAAGAGATCAGCAATAAAGTTGATGAACTCGTAGTGCTTGAAATTCCTCGATACTTTAGGGCTGTCGCAGAGGCTTATGAGAATTGGTATGATGTCACAGATGATGAAGTTCTCGACCTGCTAAGAGAAAGCAAAAGGGAAAAAGGAGCTGAAAAGTCATAATTTGGATGTATTCGAAGTTTGATAGAAGCTATTTTTGAATAAAATACAAGACTTATGCAATTGAATTGGAAATAATAGTTTTAAACCTTCAACTGCTTAATTTGTGAATTTGATTGCAATATCTACTTGGCTCGATTTTTACTTCACTTGCATAATCTTTGCAATTTTAATACTTTTTTGCATCTATTGGATGTAATCAGTCTGATGTCTTATTATTCCTATATCTTGCTTAACGATTGAGTAAACAAATGACTTTCATAAAACACAAAGAATAGAAAGAATATTGTTAATATATCAGTCCATCCTTTTTCCACAACTGATTAGTTAATATATGTTAAAATTTTTATAGCACATGATGAAATACTAATTATTCTTTTTTGTATAGCATGTGAACAAGTTAATTTTTGTAACTATGGGCATATCTGATTAGATTGTGGCCTCAAAAGTCATCAAAACGTAATGACAATTTCGTGATTTTTAGGCACATATTCAATTGCAAAAGATCTCTTGTTAATTAAATTCAAAATCTTACAATAAATAGTATCAATAAATTTTAAAATAATATCTTTTGATGATGGAACGATCCCTTCCATGATGGCAATATTGGGAGAAGAAAGTTTAGCCTACAAATAGGAATCGAGATGAATTGAGATTCTAATCACTTTAACATTAACAGATTACTTAATTAATTATAAATGAATATTATTTATAAATTTAAATTAGTTATTTATTATACATACTTACTGCAGTATATAGCAATAGTCGGAAAGAGTTCTCTAATGTGACAAAAAAATTTCTAACGAATCTGACTCAAAAATCCAATGGAAATGATTTTTTGCGTTTATACTCTCTTGGAGGGGAATCGAATGAACAAAAACTTGGGAAAATCTGTTATTGATATTATTGGAGATGTGCCTTGGGGAACTCATATCTGCCAATTTTATGATTCAAAAGAAGATTTGACGGACATTCTGATTCCTTATTTCAAAGTAGGATTGAAAAACAATGAGTTTTGTCTCTGGATAACTGCACAACCACTGGAAGCCGAGGACGCGATAGGAGCTTTGGGAAAAGAAATCTCTGATTTTGATTCTTATTTAGCTAAAGGGCAAATCGAAATCATCTCTTACAGCTGTTCGCACATGGCTAGGTACATTCACGATCCAAAAGGGGTCATAAATTACTGGATTGAAAAACTCAATCATGCCATGGAAAGGGGTTATAGTGGATTGAGGTTGAGTGTAAATACTTCTTGGCTGGAAAAAAAGGATTGGGGTTATTTTGTTGATTGCATGAGAAAACTTGGTGATATTATCGGTAAATACCGAATGATAGCTTTGGGTTCATACATTGTCGACAAATATAGCACAGTAGATTTTGTTGAAGTTGTCTCGAACCATCAATTTTATTTGAGCAAAAAGGAAGGAAAATGGGAGAAGATAAATAATCTCGGGCGAAAGAAAACTGAAGAAGCCATTATTCACGCTACAAATGATTGGAAACATACCTTTGATGCTGTGCCAGACTTGATCGCCATACTAGACACCGAATTTCGAATTGTTCGTGCAAACAAAGCCATGGCAGCAAGTTTGAGGATGACAATAGAAGAGTGCATCGGAATGACTTGTTATCGAATTGTCCATGGAACGGATGAACCTCCCTTTTTTTGCCCACACAGACAGTTGCTTAATGATCAGCTTGAACACACCGTGGAGATTTGTGAGGATTTTCTCGGTGGTTATTTTATAGTAAGCGTCTCACCACTTCATGATTCTGCAGGAAAACTTACTGGCTGCATTCATGTCGCTCGTAATATCAACGAGCGCAAAGAAGCAGAAGAAATTTTAAAAAAAGCACATAATAATCTAGAAAAGATAGTTGAAGAGCGAACAGAACAGCTTAAGAAAGCTTATAATTCGTTAAAAGAAAGTGAAAAAGGTCTGGCTGAAGCTCAAAAAATGTCTCATATTGGAAATTGGGAATGGGATATTACAACTGATAAAGCATATTGGTCTAATGAGTTGTATCGTATTTTTAGATGCAATTCACGAGAATTGGCTCCATCTTACAATGAATATTTAAGTTATGTGCACCCCAAAGATCGAAGCTATGTGGATAACGCCTTTCAGAAATCTATAACTGGAAAACCTTACAGCATTGATCATAGAATTATCTTAGCTAATGGGGAAGAACGCACGGTCCATATACAATCTAAAGTTATTTTCGATGAAAACAAAATCCCCATTAGAGTGAAGGGAATAGTTCAGGATGTTACTGAACGTAAAAAAGCTGAGGAGAAAATTCGGAGCTTAGCGAGTATCGTGGGATCATCAAATGATGCTATTCTTACTATATCCCTTGATGGCATTATTACTAGCTGGAATAAGGGTGCAGAGCAGATTTACGGTTATTCGTCTGAAGAAGTTCTCGAAAATAGCGTATCGATGCTCGCACCGGATAATCTCAAAGGTGAAACAAAAAAGTTAATTGAAAAGGTTAAGTTTAGAGAAAAGATCCATCACTACGTAACTTCAAGGTTAAGAAAGGATGGTAAGTTAATATATGTTTCAATAGTTCTTTCTCCGGTTCTTGATGCATCTGGAGAGCTTGCGGCTATCTCAGCTATTTCTAGAGATATTACTCAGAGAATCGAGGGCGAAAAATCTCAAGTAAGGGCTGAAAAAACCAGAAAGAAAGAACTCCATCATAGAATCAAAAACAATTTGCAAGTAATCTCTTCCCTGCTGGATCTTCAAGCTGAGAAGTTTAACAATCGAGAGTGTATTAAAGATTCGGAGGTTTTGGAAGCTTTCAGAGAAAGCCGAGATAGAGTGATATCTATGGCTCTCATTCACGAAGAATTATATAAAGGTAAAGAATTCGAAACACTGGATTTTTCTACATACATTCGAGAATTGGTTGAAAAACTTTTTCAGACTTATAGACTAAATGACAAAAATATTTGCCTGCAAATGGATCTGGAAGAGAATGCATTCTTAAATATGGATAATGCTGTTCCTTTTGGAATAATTGTTAATGAACTAGTTTCAAATTCTCTTAAACATGCATTTTCAGGGAGGGGTGAAGGGAAAATTTGTATCACACTACGTAGAAAAGAAGAAGACAGAGAATCTATAAATAGCAAAGAAGAAAACAAATGTGATGACTTTAAGTGTACTAGTTTCATTTTGAAAGTTTCAGATAATGGTATAGGTATACCTAAAAGTCTCGATTTAGGAAATCCAGACAGTCTTGGTATGCAGTTGGTAACTACTCTAGTAGATCAGTTAGATGGAGAACTTGAGCTGAAAAGGAATAATGAGACGGAATTTATTATTAGGTTTATAGTAACGGAAAAAGAGAAAAAAATCATCAGCTGATATAAGATAGGTAGTCTTTTGTCTTAAAATTTCTGAATTTTCTAATTTCCATCCGAAATAAGAAAACATTTCTGATCTATGACTTATGGAGTTTATGTAACTCGGAGGATATGGAGCTCATGAAACATCTAAAATTAATTAAATTATAATCATAAGTCGGAAAAAGGAAAGAAATAATTATATAGTACTCAAAATAATCCTAAAAATATAAATAAACGGAATCAGAAACTCAATTTTTTATAGCGTAGTCTCACTTAATAAATTTCGAACAAATTTCTCCATTTTTTCGCTTTCAATAGAAAATAATTTTTTAATATGTTTTACCATGATGTTTACTTTATTATATCTAGATATCAGTGGAACAGCAATCTTTCATCCCAAAAAGTTGCTGTCATGATTCGTAAGATCTTGATTGCGTATATTTTATAATATTTAGTCAAAGTTATCACTGCATATAAATATAAATTCTAGAATACACATCGTGATTTCTATTAATCCATATTTTAGTAGAATCATTCCACATACTTTATTTATAGTTTTTATTTTTTGCAGTTTTTGTTTTCATTGAGATGCTATCACCATGTTACTATGTGGCATATTTGCTATATTCAGATATATTGGTAGCTGCATGCGGGGCAAATCAACTATCGACCGACGTCTTCAAAAAATAACATTTTTTCGTCATTTTTTTGAGAATTACTCATGGATCTTTAGTTATTTGTCTCAATTAAATCTTCATGGAATAGTGTCTTTCAGTCAAATTTAATACTCGATATCTAAAGACTTCGATCAAGAGAATATTTTCACAGATTTGGATACACAAAATCGCTTTTTCATGATTTCTTACTTAATCGAAGATGAATTCCAAAATATAATCACATCACATCGAAGATTTAGTTTATCGATGCAGGCTAAACATAAGATTATTAGTACTAAGTAATTGTCTATCTGGTCAGCGATTAGCATCAAGCCGATCTTCGAAAATGATCTATTCTTTAATTTTTGAATATATTTCCTTAACTCTTCCAATCTGACCATTTGTTAATTGAACTTTTATTCCATGCTGATGATTTGAAGAATTTGTCAAAATTCGCTTGACAATTCCTTGAGTCAATTTACCACTACTCTGGTCTTTTTTTAGGATGATTCCTACCTTCAATCCTTCTTTAATGTTTGCTCTAACACTACTGCCGTTCATGGAAGAAAGTAAATTTTGAAATATATCAACGTTGCTGTTGAATACCCAGCTGAAAGTAACTGGGTATGTCTGTACATTGAGTTGGTACTTGCTTAAATTAAGGTATAGAAGAATTTACTTTTATTGCTAAAAGGTGGGTTTCTTCTTATAGATGAAGGATACTCATTTTCTTCAATTTTGAACTTCAAAGTACATATGCTTAATAGGACTTAATTACAAAATATATAAATAAAGTATATGATGCTAATAGTGTATGGAGGTCATACTGAAGTACGAACTCGCAGAAGTCGAGAGAGCTTACATCGAATTTTATCACAATTCCAGAACATCCTTAATATTGCTATGTGTTGTTTTGCTTTTAGATCTTTAAGTCTCTGAATGATCCATCTTTGAAGTTTTGGTTTTTACTTACATTCCAACCTGTACCATTCTGATTCCAGTAGAGGAAACGTAGTTTATTCCCTATTATTGCGTCGCTTTCCACTACTTCTTTCTACATATTGTTGGTTCAATGATCTATTCTCTCAATTTCTCCTGCCAAATTGAATTAAGGCTCTAGCTTGATACTCTGCAGGAAAGATAATTTTAGCTCATGAACAGTAGCTTCTATTGTTATTATTATCGTATTTGTACTCAGTTAAAATCGCAGGATAAACTTTTAAAACAAAGTATATTAGAGAAATAGATAATTATAAATTGACTACAAATCAGGTTTGTATGCACCCTTAGAAATTATAAGATTTGCTTTGAAAAATCTTTAATATATAGTCTACTACTATTGAAGATTTCGATATGCATCTGATTTTCACGAGTTATTTAATATATCATTTATAAGCATATGATAAATATAGGAATTTATCGGCATCATCTTTTGGGGTGGTATGAATACCCGATATAAACATATTTGGATCAATTTCGATTTCATATGACTTGCAAAGGGTTGCTTTGGTTTTTGTAATAATCGGATTCATTGCTATAATAATGAGACTAGGTAGATTAAATAAATATAAACTAAAAATACATGATGCAATATTCACACTTGCTTATTTATTAGTAATTTTATCTCTTCCACCCATGATAAATTTTGCATACTTTGCCATAGTTTTTCACAGAATTTCTTCTTTGATTTTAATCCATGGCTTAATAGGAATTGTGGTTTTAGCTATGGGATTTATATTTGTAATAAACAAAGGGAGCTTACAAATCAAAAGAGGATGGAAAAATAAAAAAATATGCAAATTCTTGAAGCTTTGTGGTTTATAAATTTTATGTTAGGTATTTATTTATTAGCTGATTTGCTCAATCACTAAGTTTGTTTTTCACATAATTACATTAAAAAGAATACTTAAAAAGCAGATTAAGGATTTCAGTATAACTACGAAAAAATTCAATTATAAATTCGTCAACAATAATCGGACTGATGCTTTAAAGTACTAAGGTTAAATACTAAATCTATAGCATTAAATTTTTAATTGTCTAAAATTAACGTTTAATGCTATGGATTTCGCGGTTCAACCGCATAAGTCTTATAATCGAAGCTTTGAACCGTTTTAGGTACCCATTTTTTTTGGAATTAGCTTCTATGACCATTGCTTAGTTGTAATTTTTGGTTTCACATGTATTTCTCTTCAATACCCGCTTTGTTCACTCTGGTTTCTCAGAGCTTGTCTTAAAATTAGATTTGATTATACAATTGGAATAAGCCTTGTGGATTTCAACAGAAAAATGGTAGCTTTAGACCGCTAAATGCATAACTGCAAATTTTAATTATAATATTATAAAGTGGTTGATTTTGTGTATCGAGTGCTTAAGTCCTAAGATAAATGAGCGCATTGTTAATTTTTTTCAGGTTCGAGTTCGTTGTGTTTGCTTCTTAAAATCCTTTTCTCGATTTTCTATCTGTTCTTTATTCCTTTAATAGAATCTATTTCTTGAGCTATATCTTCAAGTTCATCAAAAATTCTTTCTGAGTCCTTTCGCATTTCCCTCACTGCAGCTTTTAAGCTACCCCCCCGTAGATAAAGCAGGCGTTTTTTTCTATAAAGTAGACCAGAATCATTGAGGTTCCTGATATGATGGTTTACTCTTGATATAGTTATATTAAGGTCTCCAGCCAGATCTTCAGATGATGTTATTTCTTTATTAGAAAGCTTATCCACCAGGCTAAAAATTATTTTCATCGCCGTTTTTTCGACGTCTCTGCCTGAGGAGAAGCCAAAGCTATCACAGAACCATAGCAGATCTTCATCCAAACTTCTTATAAGTGGTTTTTCAATATTTCGTAGAATAATCTCTCGAACCATTTGGGTAATATTTTGGAGTTTGATATATATATATTTTCTTCAGATTTGTATATATCATTTCTATTTTTTAGTTATCATATTTCTTTTCTCGGCAATTTTTAAATATAAGTTTTGTATTATAAGCAGATAGTTGGATTTTCCCTAGCTCAATATGTTCTTTGATTCCATATTTGCTTTAAACGATCATTTAATGTTCAGCTAATATAGGATCGTGTCCTTGAGTCATTGATAAAATCTGAAAAAGTGGTATTCTTCCATTTTTGGGAAAATCTAGAAAATCTTGTGTTTATGGTATTCAATAACTCATGGTAGTGGTCTAATATAGAACCACTTGACAATAAGGAGGAACGAAGTAGTGATTATCAGACCTATTGGCGAACGGGTATTACTCAAGCACCTGGAGAAAGAAGCAGTAACAAAAGGAGGAATTTATATTCCTGACTCTGCACGGAAGGAAAAAAAGGAAGGAATAGTTATAGCTGTAGGGACATTTGAAGATGGGAAGGAATTACCTCTTAAAAAAGATGACCATGTACTTTATGGAGGATACCAGGCCGATGAGATCGAAATAGATGACGAAAAATACGTTTTTGTAGACTTCAAGGATATCCTGGCGACAATTGTGGATAATAAATGTTGAACAAAATATACTCTGAAGAATAATTATAAATTAGGATATACTCAAATTGGCTCAAGAAAACATTTAATCTCAATCAAGGTGATGGTATGGCTTCAAAAAAAATAATGTTTGACGAAAGTGCCAGAAAGGCGCTCCTAAATGGTGTCGATAAAGTTGCGAACACCGTTAAAATAACTCTTGGACCCAAGGGTCGCTACGTTGTGCTTGACAAAGCTACAAAACCTGTGGTTACAAATGATGGGGTAACTATTGCAAAGGAAATAGAGCTTCACGACAAGTTCGAGAATATGGGGGCTAAACTTGTCAAAGAAGTTGCTTCCAAAACTCAGGATAACACTGGAGATGGAACAACTACCGCAGTTCTCCTCGCTCAATGCATGATTCGAGAAGGCTTGAAAAATATCAGTGCTGGAGCAAATCCTTTAGATGTCAAGAAAGGCATTGAGATTGCAACAGAAAAGGTTGTGAACTATTTGAAGAATAAGAGTGTTGAGGTGAAAGGCAAAGAGAAAATCATACAGGTAGCTACCATTTCTGCAAATAACGATGACGAAATTGGTAATTTGATATCTGATGCCATGGAAAGAGTTGGCAACAATGGAGTAATTACTGTTGAAGATTCCAAGACGATGGATACAAGCTTGGAAGTTGTAGAAGGAATGCAATTCGATCGTGGTTTTGTTTCTCCATATATGGCAACTGATACAGAAAAGATGATATGCGAATTTGATGATCCATATATCCTTATTACGGACAAAAAGATAAGTAGCATGAAGCAGATTGTTCCTGTGCTCGAAAAGGTTGCCTCAGAGGGTCGTCCCCTCTTGATTATTGCCGAAGATGTAGATGGGGACGCTCAGGCAGCTTTGATATTAAACATCATCCGCGGAGCACTCAAGGTCTGTGCTGTCAAAGCTCCTGGTTTTGGAAATGAGAGAAAAGAAATGCTTGAAGATATTGCTGTGTTGACTGGAGGACAGGTGATCAGCGAGGAGAAAGGTCTGAAACTTGAGGAATTAGATTACCATATGCTCGGAAATACCAGGAAAGTCACAGTTGACAACCATAAAACCATTATTGTGGAAGGTAGGGGCGACAAAACAAAGATCAACGAAAGGGCCAGGATCATCGAAGCCCAGATTAACATTGAAGACTCTGATTACAGGAAGACAGAACTCAAAAAACGTCAGGCAAAGCTGAGAGGTGGCGTAGCAGTAATTAAAGTTGGAGCTGCAACTGAAACTGAGCTAAAAGAGAAGAGGATGAGAATTGATGATGCTCTAAATGCCACAAAAGCTGCAGTTGAAGAAGGTGTTGTTACCGGTGGTGGAGTAAGCCTTTTTTGCGCAGCTGCAATTTTAGATGCTCTGAAATTTGAGGGTGACAGGCAGGTAGGTATAAAAATTATTAAGAGGGCTATTGAAGAGCCGATACGTCAGATTGCTAAAAATGCGGGCATGGAAGGTGCTGAAGTTGTGGCAACTATTAAAGCTGAATCCAGCGAGCTCTTTGGGTACAATGCGAAAAAAGACGTATTTGAAGACCTCTTCGAAGCAGGTGTCATCGACCCGACAAAAGTAGTCAGAAGTGCTCTCCAGAATGCTGCTTCAATTGCAGGAATGGTACTTACGACTGAAGCGCTTGTAACCGACTTCGATGAAGAAAAGGACGAAAGGGCAGCTACAATAATAATCTAATTGTATTTGTCAATGCAACTATAAAGGGTATGGATAGCGGTGTTTCTTTTAATGCCGCAAGAATCTTCTCTATGACGGTAAACCACGTTTTTTATTGTAAAAATTTGGGCTTTCATTCTATGGAAGATGCCTTTTAATGGTGCATTTCATAAAGTCCTTTATATTTTTTACTTTAATTTGATCATCCTACTATTTTTTTTGTCCACTGCTTGATCATTGTGGTCCTAAAAATTTATTCCTCTTTGAAAAGATTATAAACTATTTGAAATGCCACCGTAACTGAACAGGGTCGTAGGTAGCGACGAAGTTCAATTGATTATCAATATTATTTATGGAATAATCGAAATTCTTCTTGGATCCCGTTGTCACAGATGTGTCCATTGGGATCAATAGTATGGTGGTGAAGCATATCCGCATTGATATTATTCCAGGTTTTTAGTATCAATATGTGGACTATTTTACGTCCATACGATACTCATAAAATAAATTACAAAATCATAGGACTATGGTGTAGACGGTTTTCTTTTTTAGCGTTGCCTCTGAAATACATATTGAAGCATTGATTCTGGCTGCCCAATACATGCAAAATAGCCTAAGTGAACTGTTAACTTTCCTTCAAGTGCTTTTTCTTCATCTATCGGTAGAACGAGTGCAGTATTCAAAAGCAAGAGAACAATAACTCCGGATATAAGGGTGATTATAACGGTAATTTTCATTTCCAATGAATCTATATTTTTCTCGAGGTATTCAGAGACTTGGCCAATTATAAGTCCTGCAACGAAGATCGAAAGTAATAAAACTAAGCTTGATGGCTAAGATTATTTGATCATCTACAATTATTATTATTATTATTTTGCTTTTAACTATAAAGAGTGAAATCCTCTTACTTGGAGGGTATCAGCTCAACAGTTGAAGGATGAAAACTTTCAACTTTCAAAAGATTAATTCTTTTAAATATAGAAATTTATTTATGGAGATAGTTATGTCTAGATATCGATCACTATGCAATATAATCTGGATCATCGAAGCCATTCAGTATACTCACTTTATTATCATTTTGTACAATGTATAAAATTTCGGAGAAAGGTACTTTGTGATTCATTACTGATTGACTTCTTAAAAACAAAAATTCATAACATAAGTAAAACTTATGATGTTGAGGTATTGAGCATAGAGTGTGATAAAGATCATTTTCATATGATTTTCACTTCAAAACCAACATTAGATATCCCAAAATACATCAATGCTTTAAAAACTATAACTTCAAGAGAAATGAGAACAGAATTTACTGAAATTAAATTACTATTATGGGAAGATACCTTTTGGTCCAGATCATATTTCATAGCTACAATAGGTCAGGTAACTTTAGATATATTAAAAAAATATATAGAAAGTCAAAATGAATCCAACTGTGGAAGTAAAAATGCATTCAACTGAAGAACAAAAGGTGCTTCATGGAGTCTATCGAATCAATGTAGACACCCTCATAATCTTGTTCCCATTGATAGAAAAGAGTCCGTGAAAGCTCAAAAAAGTGTAAAATATCTTGAACAGCAGAAAAAACTTCTTAAACTTAAAATAGATAATCCTGAACTCAAAAAGTATATTATACAGTACTTATAGGTAAATGTTTGATAAAATTCGATGAAAGCTATACATCCATAAAGTGGTATGTTTGTGGACAAGCTATCAATAATTTTATGATAATCTTCTACAAAAAGGTTTGATAATGGTTAAAATAGCGATATTCAAAATCAAATGACATATGTACTCGAAAGAAATGTTCTCACTTGATGCATCGGTTGTAGGGAGGGATAGTTCACCTTTAGTCATAGCTAATCCAAGATTTTTTAGTACCTGAGCATCAGTGTCAATAAAAGTTCCCTCGGATCTAACCCCAATTCCGTTAGAAGTTACGCATTTGAAGAGCGAAATCATGTGCATCAGGTTGTGTGTTTAAAATCGCTTTTTAGATAATTGGAGGATTTCATGTCTCTCTATCGTAGTCATAAAATATAATTTTAATTTTTTCTTCTGTGATCAACCCTTGTGCGATTATCTCATCTAATTTTGGTCTAATTTTATCAATCTTTTCTTCGATATCAGCGATTTCGATAAGTATTGGCAAGTCGGTGGATAAGCGCAATATAGAAGTTGTATGAACGTAGCTGTGTTTCCCAAAACCTGCAATACCTCTAAAAACAGTTGCTCCTGCTATTCCTTCATTTTTAAGCATCTCGAGTATATGCATATACAACGACTTGCCTTCATATCTATCAGATTCTCCAATGAATATTCTCAATAATATAGCCTGGGATTCTTTTTTCATCTAATTCCCCTCAGCATATACGTGCCAAAGTTCAAAGCCACAATTTTCCCTAAATATACTGCAAGCATGGAAAATAATATTGTCGCCATCAAATTTATTGCCATCAGTGTTATTTTTGAATCATCGAGTAATCTAAATGACTCATAACTAAATGTTGATAATGTTGTATAGCCACCAATTAATCCAATTGTCAGAAATATCCTGGTTTCTTCGCCAAAGAATCCTTGATATTCAGAAAGGTACATTATTAAACCTAAAAGAAAACTGCCACTAACGTTTACAACCAAAGTACCTATCGGGAAATTAACAAAATTATTCTGTATCCATCCACTTAAAGTATATCTCAAGATAGAGCCTATAAAACCGCCTACGCCTACTAATAGAAGTGTATACAAATCAAATGCCTCAATTATTATATAGAAGTCATCAGCATAAGCGTTTTAGACTTAAGAGTCTAGGCGGACTTCATCACCTTTTGAAGAGAAGTTTACCAACATTGAATAAATAACTTATGCAAGTATGCGTAGGCCTCTATTATTTAGTAGTTTTATTTCCAAAATAACCTTAGTTTTGTTTTTTGGTTTTTTGTTCTGTACTTTAGTGATACTAGGGTATAAGTACTTCAATATGTGAAAATGCAAATCTTCGCTAAATTGGAAACCTTAATATTAAAAGAATCAGCAAAATGATATTGTACGACCAATTTTTTAAATAGGCTAAAAAACATGAAATTTTTACTGATCCCTGATATTCACATTAATAAAAATTGGAAGAATAATATTTAGACTATAATCTTGCTTCACTTCTTAAATGCAGAAAACAAAAAATAACGGAAATAAGTGAAAAGTTATCCCGTGTATTTCTGTGTTTAGGCATGATATAGAGAGATTCTGGAGCTTACTACTTTCAGTAAATCTCAATATTAGTTTTTAATGACCAGATTTTGACAAATCCCTAAATTTGATAGTGTATAAATAGACTTCATACTACTGTTTTACATCATTTTGCTGATTTTTATCAACTAATTAAAATTTCACTTTAAAATGAAACATATTTTTGCGCACATTTTTTTAAAATTACATACAACAGAAAAAAACAGAGAGGATATGGAGCTAAATGCTCAAAATTCACTTCTAACTTTAAAATATTTTTAATGAATGAACATAATCATTGAAATAATCGCGAATAAGAACAAAATGATAGAAATAGCATGTAAGAAGATATTCTCATGTATTTTCATGCCAAATTAGCGCATTTTAACAAAGTGTATTAATAAAGTGAGAATATCAATCATTTAACTGGACTCGATTGGATTGAAAATTGGATATAAAAAGAAATTTACTTGCCTTTTTAGAGAAAAATTTGAATTTAAATATCTGAATAAATCCAAAAATAAGAAAAATATAATTAATATCAAATTATTGATCAATATTAAACCATTTTATAAAAAAGTGTTTTTTACATAAAAACAATTTCTTATAACTTAATTTAGATAATCTAAATGATAACTATATAGACAACCAACCAAAAATTGAAGTTTATCGAAATTCTTTCATATATAGATCACAGGTTTGCTGCGTTAATAATGAGTTTTTATTTTTTTTACGTATCTTAATAAACGATAAAGTACAATAAATAGTTTGGAGGGAATAACTGTGCATAGAGTTACTAAAATAGTGGGTTGTATTCTTGCAACAATTGGGCTTGCTTGCATTATAAAACACATAATGCATTACAAAGAAAATTGCTTTTTGTGTGGTTGGCATAAAATAAAAGTAGAAGACGAAAAATCAACCGTTGCGACTGCATCACATAAAATAGAGGTACAGGACTAAAAATCGGCTGATTTAACCGCATATATACTTACTGTTGTAATTGAAGAAATATAACTCATACGCCTTCAATTTGTCTGTGATTATGGAAATGTTCCAGCAAAAGTTTCCCGTTGATCAGCTTTTGCCTATCATAGTAACTGAGTCGCATATCGATTATAACATGCTTTACTATATCAGTCGATTTCTAATATATCTTATCTCAGAATAAGTAAATGATAATGACTGAAAATGCTGGAAAGAATTAATTGTGTCACGACCTTGACGTGAGTGAACTACCTTACAGCTAAAAACTGAGTAGCTTCTTGATTCATTCCATTCTCTTTTGAGAACAAGTCCCCCACGTCCGTCCCCAGCATTACATAGGTGTCATATTCAAATTAAATTTTGATCAATGATAGATAATTTTTGATGTTAATTGCAGCATTAATG
>Ga0187867_10001129_pt1 | contig 23170 bp, 20 predicted proteins | sample June2016WEW_13_1_FD_132976 | JGI IMG/M metagenome (GOLD analysis project Ga0187867, IMG submission 132976) | Peatland microbial communities from SPRUCE experiment site at the Marcell Experimental Forest, Minnesota, USA - June2016WEW_13_10 | ecosystem: Environmental > Terrestrial > Soil >...
AGCATCGTCACCCTGCGGCCCTGCTCGAGGACCAAGCGTACCAGCGTCTCAGCGGTGGTGGATTTTCCGGAGGCGCTCAGGCCCGTAAACCAAATACATACCCCTTGAGTATATTGTCGATCAAGATGCAGAGTTTCCATACTATCCATTTCCCCGGCAGGTTAACTGTAAATTGGCGTTTTATCCCGATTCAGGCGACTCGCAGTGACCAACCTGGCGGCAGGTTCGATCGGGGGTTGACATCTTAGTGGATCTCATTTACTCATTTCTGTTAATTTATCAAGTCTTTTTTCATCGGATGATCCTCATGACGTTGCCGTTGCTCCACAGGGCCGGATTGTGAACTCGATGCCTAGGTTGACACTCATGTCATTTCGCGTCAGAACAACCGAGCAAGCAGATCTGAGGTGATCTTCGGCGCCAATGCTCACACGATTGGCCGGTTTTTCGGGCGAAGACAGCTTGCCTGCCCGCAGCTTATATGCTATTGAGCATACCCTGTATATTAACCCCATAGACTCAAGGACCCTCTAATTCCAAGGCAAACTTTCGTGCAAGACAAACGACCGATAGTTGTAATTCTGGGCATGCACCGAAGCGGGACCTCTCTGGTTGCCAACTTCATGAATGCCATTGGGGTGGATTTTGGACAAGACCGGATGCTCGCAGATGAATTTAACGCCGCAGGGTACTGGGAGTCCGATGCCATTTATCAAATTCACGAAGAAATCCTGTACGAACTGCACTGCACCTGGCAAGGTGTCCCACTGCAACTTCCTGTCAACTGGTGGCGCAATTCGAATATTCAGCAATTAAAAAGCGGGCTTCTCGATTTCGTCCACTCCGAATGTGAGAGGACAGACAAAATTTGGGGGTTCAAGGACCCACGGACGGCAATTCTTTTGCCCTTGTGGCAGGAAATATTCGATGAACTGCAACTGGAGCCTCATTATATACTGGCAGTTCGCCACCCCGGGTCAGTAGCTGCATCCTTGAGCAGACGAAACGATTTCTCCTCGTCCCATTCGCAGGCACTTTGGCTGAGAACTAACCTGGACGCGCTGGCACTAACTCGGAACCACCTGCGGGTTATTGTAGATTATGATCGCTGGTTTGATTCCGGATGGGAGCAGGCCCGTGCAGTGATAGACTCTTTAAACCTTTCGCGGTCCCTAAGTGAAGCACAGATAGCAGAAGCACTCGATCAGGTTATTCATCCCGGGCTTCGGCACCACTCAGGTGAGCAACAGGTGGAGTGTGCACCGATTGTAGCGAGATTTTATTCTCTATTGTACCAGGCGGCTACGAATGGGAGAATGCCTGATGAGATCCGGACAATTACTGAAACATTCGAAAAGGCCACGGATCTTCTAAATATATGGGATGACCTTGTCGTAGAACGGGATAAAGTAATTGCTAATAACAAAAAGCTTATGAAGAGACAAAAGAAATATTTAAACGCGATGTTAATAATTTTTGTAGTTGTATTTGTGATATATACAATCATTCTGATTGGAGTAACCAACAACTGGTTCAAATGACAATATTGATTCACTATTTTAACGATGGTAATAATTCGGGAAAAGTTCTAGCGAATCTGGTCTATTGACATCTAAATTATTCACGTATAAATGAATGTAGCTTGTTGTAATTAGCTTCATGGTATTGATGTGTAAGTAGGCATTTGCCAAAGCATTTGTCTAATTCACGGATTACCTCATGCGATATCCATCCTGATGCAGTCTCTTTCCTCGGCGATGTACTTCACATAAATTCGATCATTTCTAAGCCAATAAAGGATTGTACAGGCAGATTGAAGCTCCTCTTGCTTTATATAAGGAGACATTTTGATGGTCACATCAGGATTTGTATATAGTTGCCAGACCGGATTAAGTGTTTTCCCCTCGCCGAACAAAACTCTGAAGCTCAGAAGCCGGGATGCAACCGCTTCTACGCCCATGCAGTCCGACTTCGTGAGATTAAATATCATAACGAGCTCAGGCCCTGGCGGTCACTACATATCCGAGGCAATCATCGAGTGAACCGAGGTTCCAACAAATAGATATATGTCCAGTTAACAGCGCGATCACACATATCGGCGAAACTGCAGCTCCAATCAGCTTTCCAAAGGGACCGCCGAGAATCCAGCGATAGATCACGCTTATTATTTTGTAGGACGCCACAGTGATATCGGTACCCCGCGAAATGATCACAACATCCTTAAAGCCGGATTCATCGAGGAGTCTTGTCAAAGAAGAAGGAGTAAAACGCCAATAGTCGTGCGGGATGTAATGATAACGGGCTTGAAACGGAACAGTAAAAAACATGGAACTCCCCGGCTTCAGCACACGTTTGCATTCCTTCAAGAAAAACCTGAAATCATAAACGTGCTCGAGGACTTCCGTATGAAACAAAGCATCAAAAGCAGCATCAGGAAAAGGGAAGCTGGCACCCGAGTAATATCTGGTATCCTCTGTGCTATAGTTGAAGTGAATGTCCGCTTCCTTCCAATCCAATCCCTGGTAATGGCATACCTTCGGTACCATGTGGCGATATGGTTGTGCCCCACAGCCCACGTCGAGAAGGCTGCCGTTTTGGCCAGCCAGCCAGGGCTCGAGATGACGCAGGACGGATGCCACCATCAGATCCATAATCCGTCGGGCGGCGAAACGACACTTCCCTACCACTCCCGCTTCAGGAGGCAGGTTTGGCGGGGGGACAAAAGATTCCTTCCGCGTGTGCACCGAACTTGCCATTCTACCTCACTGTATTTGATCGGTTCCGTTTGACGTAGATGCCATCAGCGCCCAAATATGAGTCTCCAGCCAACCGCTCCCAGTTGTGACCTCAATATGCCGGCACAGACAATTGGCCGGTTTCCCAAGGGATGAGACCGAGACGCGATTCACACATCCTTGCGCCCTAAAGCAAAAAGGTTGCCCACCGGCAAGGAAACAGGGACTCTTGTCAGCCCCATTAGCCTTAGCCTAAGGATCCAATTGTGTTTCATGGCCGCTGGCAGTGGCAACAGTCGAATCCAGTAGCTTAACGGATAGCTGTTCCAGAAGCTTTGGATGACAACAGGGAACAAGCCAATTTTGCGGAGTAGACCTTCCAGGCTGCGACGGCTGAATAGTTGAAGGTGCTCGATGTCGATGATAGGGGAGTTCCGACCCAAAATTAAGTTGAGTAGGGCCCGCCGGTTATGTACTACCAGGGCGACTAAACCGCCGCGTCGGAGCGCAACGTGGATATACCGCATAGTCTCAAATGGATTGTCCACATGCTCCAAGGTCTGGAAGACACACACCAAATCCGGCCGCGCCTCTCCGAGGAGTTCCGCACTCAACATGCCACTGCGCAGCATGGGTCGCACGTGAGCAGGAGCGGCCGCGATTGCCTTTTCTGAAGGTTCCACCCCTATCACCTGATGAAAGCCTTCACGTTCCAACAGGGGTAGTAAGGCCCCGTTACCCGCACCTATATCGACAGCACAGTCACGTGCCGACAGGGTTTGCAGCCAAGGGCGCAACAAGCGCACGTAAGTGGCGGCGGCAAAGCCCGCCTCATCGCTCGAATCGTACTCGGCCTCACGGTATGCTTGTCCCAACGTTTGCATATTCGGCAGCTCGTGGGCATATACCAGGTCACAATCCAAACATAGCGAAAGCGGGAAATTAAGAAACTCCGGCTCCTTGCGCGAAGCGTAAGAAAAGCTGGTAATCCGCTGCCCATCGATGTTGCCGGGAAGGAATAATCGGTTTCGTTGACTCCCGCACAGTGGGCAGGCACGGCTCCGATAGGCGGCAGACTCGTTCACAGTTCCTCCCGCCAGGGAAAAATCTCTCCCCTCTCTATGCGCTCCACACGAATAAAAGGGGGCCGTTTCTTGGTCTCTTCAACAATCTTACCGATATATTCACCAAGCAGTCCCAACCCAAGAATGTTGACTGATCCGAAAATCAGAATCAACAGGATCACAGTTGTCAGGCCATGGGGAACATGTGTCGGCGCCAATATCTTTACGGCCGTCGTTAACAACCCTAGTAGAACAGAGACCAGCGTAGTAATGGTCCCTAAGGCCGTTAGCAGATTCAATGGGGTGCGGCTGAAGGAGAAAATCGCTTTCTTCGCCCAACCGATGTTTTTGGTCAAATTGTTTGTGCTCGTACCAAAAGGGCGCTCAGGACGTATATAGTCCACACCTTCCTGTTTAAACCCCACATACGCGCGCAGCCCTCGTAGAAAATAGTCCCGTTCGGGACAACGCAACAGCCAGCGAACCACTTTGCTATCGAGGAGGGAAAAATCGCCGGCATTTTTGGGAATTGGGATATCACTAAGCGCTGAGAAAATTGAATAAAATCCTTTGTACAGTCTTTCAAGCCACCACGGCATTTCCCGCCGTACCCGCCTACCATAAACCACGTCGGCACCGTTGCGCCATTTTTCTACAAAAGCGGGTATTATTTCAGGAGGGTCCTGCAGGTCACCGTCCAGGAGCACACAGGCCTCCTTGCCCGATATCTCCATGCCGCTACGAAAGGCAGCCTGCGACCCAAAGTTGCGTGAGTGTACGATTCCAATGACTCTGGAATCCTGTTCCGAAAGTGCCCTTATCTGTTCGGTGCTGGAGTCGGGCGAAGCGTCGTTAACAAAAATTATCTGGTAGTCCAGGCCCAGGGCAATAAAGGTGTCCACCAGGCGACGGTACATGATCGGGATGGCTTGCTCGTCTTTGTAACAGGCGATGACGGCCGAAATTGAATTCTTGTTGGACCTATGGGACGGCTTCTTGGTGAGGGATTCAGCATCGCGACCAACGAGAAAATCCTTCCACCACGCTACGGTGGACTCGAACCCTTCCCTCAACTGAATCTCAGCTCGCCAGCCAAAATCCTCGTGAATACGCCGCGGGTCGGCATACCAATCCCTGTGGTCCCATGTCTTAGCGGACATACTATCGAAGCGGGGTTTCTCCGTGACAGCGAACCGCTCACGGCTCATCTCCACCAGTTCGCGGATCGTGGTGCGAACTCCGGTGCCGACATTATATGACTGCCCATAGTGGCATTCTTTGAGATCGGCGGCCACAGTGACGAAAGCGTCAACAGCATCGCCGATGTGCACGAAATCGCGGGAAGTGTCGGGGCTCACTAGCGGCGGCAAAGCACCGCGCAGCAGGTGCTCGGCCAGTGTGGGGATAAGCCTGGAAGAATCCTCGTAAGGGCCATAGAGCGAATACAGACGTAGATTGACGCAAGGGAGCCTGCATACCTTTCCGTAATATGCAATAGCCTGCGCCGTAGCCGCTTTGCTTACGGCATAATGGCTATCGGGAATAAGTGTATCATTTTCGGTAGGCCCGACACAGTTTATCCCATATTCCGAAGAACTGCCCGCATGGATGTACATCTGCACCCCGAGGCGGAGGCAAATCTCCATAAGGTTAATGGAAGTGAGGTAGTTGGTACGGTGAATACGGTCTACTTCATCCTCGAATGAATACGCCCCAAATGCCGAGCAGTTGAAGACCAGTGCCGGCCGCAGCCTCTTGAGTACATCCAGTTGGCTGGACTGGAAAAGCAGATCCAGAGAGATGCACTTGGAACTGGGAATGCCTTCCAGGCGCCAGGGCTTGTGTATATGAACCGTTCCAAAAACGTCCTGCCGTTGACCCAGTAAGGCGCGAAACAGGTTGGCACCCACAAATCCACTGGCGCCAATGACCAGAATAGGGCCTGGCAAGGAAAGTACGGCCCCTTCTTGATTGGTCATGGATTGGCCTCCAGAGAAGTGACGAGCCGGATCAAAGAATATGCATCCAAACCGCACTCTGTACGGTGGTAAAGTTGGGATCCGTAAAGGCCGCTGGGATACCCCTTCGAATGGCAGTGCACGAACCGGCGGGGCACGAAGTCATTCTCCATGGCCAGGCGAGCAAAAGCATCGCCTAATCCTCCTGAAGCCACATGCTCTTCGGCCACCACCACCCATGTAGCAGATCGAACCTGGTCCACAAAATCATGCGGGAAGTCCTGGGCGGTTCGGGGCAAGCGACTGCAACACCAAAGACTGGGACGCAGTCTCCCGGGCAAGCCCATGGCCGCCTCCCAGGTCGACCCGGCCAACGAACCCAGCACCAGGATTATACCAGCCTCGCCTCGGCACAGCATGCGCATCGGAGAGAAGGGCGGGGGAGTCAGGCTTTCCGTGCATTCGTCGCGGTCGAGGCGTACGTAGGCAGGACCTTCTTCTTGGATCAGCAGCCGCACCAAGGGAGCCATATCCTCGCAAAAACCCGGGACATAGACGGTCATGTGCTGGAGCGATCCAAGAACTGCGCAATCTTCAAGAGAGTGATGCGTGGGGCCCTGAACTCCGTAATAATAGCCTCCTCCGCTACCCACCAGGCATATCGGAAGATTGTGCAGGCAGACATCGTTTCTGATTTGTTCAAATGCGCGAGCGTAGCAAAAAGGGCCTATGGTGTAAACCCACGGGCGCATGCCGCTCCGGGCGAGGCCGGCCGCAACAGAAACCATGTTTTGCTCGGCGATGCCCATGTTAATAAATCGCTTTCCCAACCTATCGCGCAATGGCTCCAGGGCATTGAAGCCCAAATCACCGGTCAGGAAACAAAATCGGGTGTCTAAATCATGTTCGAGCAGGGCTGAAACCAGAGCGTCACGCATCGTCATCTTCAATAATGGCACGCCCCTGAAAGTACTGTTCGTCAGTCAGGGGCCAATAGTGCGAAGCTAATGTGTTTTCCAAAAACGGCAAGCCTTTGCCCTTGCAGGTGCGCAGTAACAATACCGATGGGCGCTGCCCGTCCTCAGGGCGGTTTAAGTGCTCTACCAGAGCAGGAAGATCATGTCCGTCGCAGGTGGCTACAGCCGCCCCAAAAGCGGTAAGGCGCCCCGCAAGGTTTTCCAGGTCCAGAGAGGCTACCTCGACCGTGGTGCCGAAGGCTTGCAATCCGTTAACATCCAACACCAAATGCAGGTTGCTGAGCTTTTGGTGTACCGCGAATATCAAGGACTCCCAGCAGGATCCTTCTTGCCATTCTCCATCGGAGCACAGGCAAAAGACCCGCCCCGGGATACCTTGCAGACGTTTCCCCAGGGCCAGACCGGCAGCTAAGGATGGACCATGGCCCAAACTGCCGGTACCAAACAAGACGGAGGGGATAAGATTTGCCGGGGTATGAACGCCAAGTCGCGTACCATCCTGAGCAAAGGTCTGCAAGTCTCCGTCAGTCAGAAGACCGCAAGACCATAAGGCTACATACAAAGCGCCCGCGGAATGCCCCTTGGACAAGACAAAGGCATCGTCTTCGCTCAACACGGTGTGGTAGAGCACCATAATGCTGTCAATGCAGGAAAGATTGCCGCCGAGGTGACCGGCATCTGCCTTGTGATGCAGATCCAGCAAGCGTATACGGGCCTTGCGAACTAGTTTCTTGAGCGACTCTGCCGAAGATGGTCTGATGGCAGTCATTATGCCTATACCTTTTGCCCAACTCAGGCGCCTATTCCAGAGTCCATGAGAAATTGGTCGAGTGGTGCACCTTGATCCAGGAGTCTCAAGTCCGGGGAACTCAAACGACACCGAAGCAAAGAAGCTCCTTATATAACGGAAAGAAGCCTAAACGGCAAATGGAAAATTATTATTCCAAGGGTTCCATTTAGATCAAAGGCTGTCCTTCTACAATGTAGAATTGTTGCTCTCTTTTTGTCCGGTGAAACGGCAATGTATGCTGAATGTAGGGGCTTCCCGGCGCAAATCCTGATCAGGCGCGAAGCGACCGTTCATAAATTCCCTCACTGCCTCCGCTCTTCGGGATTTGGTGGTGATACAATAAACCTCACCACCTGGCGCCGCAAGCGAAATGAGGGCGCCTTTGAAGCCTTAAGCCCTAAGAAACGCGGCCCAAAGACCGTGGAGCCCGACCCTTTGGCCTCGGAAATCGAGCATCTGTCAAAGTGCCTCAGGCAGGCTGACCTCATAATCGATGTCCAAGAAAAGTATCCCGGATGTTGGGCATAACCCTGGAGAGCCCACAGAACAACGGAAACGCATGATCGAGGCTGCCGAGATGCTCGCCTATGATTTTGGGCTAAAGTCGGCCCGCCGAGCTCTCGGGGTTTCACGCGCCGCTCCTCGGGCCAAAGAAGTGGACTATTTCTACCTCTATGTGATTCGGTATGCGGCCGGGTTGGCTGGAGGCAAGCTGATAATCGCAACACTGGCCCAGCGTCTGATTAAGGAGACCTGTGATAAGCAGCTCATAGAGCCGGGACAGTTGGCCATCCATGAAGACCGGGGATCGTCGGTGAAACCAAGGCCTGCAGCCTTGTCCCCTCCGGTCTTGGAATCACCAAGACCCACAGCAGGCCCGACGCAAGTTATGATAACCCTTTTTCCGAATCTCAGTTCCAGACCCTCAAATACATGACTGATTTCCCTCAGCGTTTTGGCTGCATTGAAGATGCAAGACGATTTGCCAAAGCTTCTTCCGTTGGCACAACGAAGAGCATAGGCATACCGGCATCGACCTTCTTTCCCCTGAAGCTGTTCCTCATGGGCTTTGGGCATAAATCCCGGGGGGTATCTCAAAGTTGTTGACACATTCCGAAGGCATCACTATAGCTGTGTTCCGGGGCAGCTTAGCTATTGTCGCATTCTTTGGCGTCATGGCTATAAAGCCAGGTGGGGCGAAAGCATCGGTCCGGTCGGACTGGCAATTAGCATCGGAAAGCAAGTGTGAAGTGGACTCCACGATACGGCAGGAAATCGCCGATCTTCCGCTGGAATGAAAGGGTTCGAGCCGATCAGCCCATTCATGCATACATGAGACAACGCACCATGGGCTCCGGCATTGGGTCGCCAAACTCTCGAGCCGTATCGATCCATAGCTGGGTGGCATCTTTGATGTTTTGAGCGCAAATTCCTCAGTCTCTCCATGGGCCATACAACCGGGCAATTCCGGCGCTTCAACCACAAGGACCTGATCCTCATTGCATCAGTCTACAAACCTTGGCAACCTGTTTTGCGTTGCAACCAAGCCGATGTCTCGCCCTATGTGAACGGGGAGCCGATCGATGAGACTCTGTCGTCTTGCCGGGTCATCCGAGGAGCAAGTATGCTGGAAAAGTTGTTAACCACTTCACTATATTTGATAGTGGGAGTTTTGGTCTTATCCTTACCGGTTTTGGCAAAGGTTTTGGCTTCCGATCCAAGGGATTTGTTTGTAACGCGCCAAAGGATAGCTGTCTTTTTGCCGACGCTTTTTTTGGCAGTTGCAGCCGTTGGCCTTGGCTTGCTTATTGGCCACGAAAATTATCGCATTATCCTTTGCTGGGGCGTTATTGCGGGAGGCGCGGCCGTTATCCGGCGGCGTTTCGTTTGGCCCTGTTTTACGGCGGTTTTATGCGGGGTTATCATTGGGTCTACCCTGCCGTGGTGGCGGCACAGCACGGTTGGGGTTTTTGACGTCTCATTTAAGGAAATGTGTATTTATGCAGTTCTTTGTCTCGGGGCTTTAATTGTTTTGCTTCGAGAAATAACCGCAGACAAAGATCCACCTATACGCGGCACTTACAAGCTGATAGCTGTTTTTGTCTTTTTACTACTTTCCGTATACTTGAGTTTTAATACCGGCATCGCTGTCCATGTAGATACTTTATTTACAATGTGGCATCATTGGGGAGCTTATGTCGGGCCGGCGGAACTTCTGCAGAGCGGCGCGCATGTATTCCGTGATTATCCCCTCCAGTACGGGCTGGGACCGACCTTACTGATTGCAGGGATAGGTCAGGAAAGCTGTTGGATGGGAATGTATTATGTCGTGGGATTCACGACATTCCTGTTGGCGGCGTGCATTGTATGTATCGCTATGTCTTTTGCGGTTCGTTCCTATGCTGGTCTCGCTGTCATATTTATCGCCTCATTATTTGCTTGTTTTTTCTGGGCATCGTACGGACCGATGTTTTCGTCACCGATCACTACGCCATCGGTGTCAGGATTAAGATTTTTACCGCCTGCTGCTTTGGTTGCGATGTTGTTGCTGGTTGAGGGTAAGGCTAGATGGGCATCTCACTGGACAAAGCTTGGTCATTTCACGTGGGCGTTCGGAGCCGTATGGTCGCCGGAAGCGCTTTTCTGCGTAAGCTTTGTATGGTGGCCATATTATTGCTGGACAAAACTTGCCGAATGCGAGTTGCGCCTGGCGCCGCGCGTATTGATTGGCGCCCTGGCAAACCTGATCTTTGTATTGCTTATAACGATCTTACTTTTCTTGTCGGCCTACTGGTTCGCGTATCATGATTTCCCGAGCGCGAAAGCTTACTTAACCTACATGCTTTACCCGCCCGGACCTATGCCGTTAAATCCTGGAGGTCCCGTGTGGTTTTATGTCGCTGTCCTGATTCTGGGGAGCGCTGCTTTATTCGACACATATCATAATACAAGGAATTCTCTAGAGTTTAAGCGCAATTTTCTGCTCCTTTTACTTGGTTATTCTGTGTTGTCTTATTGTCTGGGACGCAGTCACGATAACAACTTTCTCAATTTGATGCCGTTCTCCATTCTGATTTTGCTTGGCGCGGTTTTCTCCCGACTGCCAATATGGTCTCGAATTGCCGCCGCCGCCTTATTGGTCAGTACAATAGGATGGATAAGCGTATTCGGCTGGAGCGTATGGGATAGCGCTCTCGCTGGCGGCAGGATCGTAGAATTCGCACCGGTCTCTCTCACTCAATCCTTTACCTACGAAAACCCGGAGATGGCGGCTAAGTTAGTTAAATATTTACGCGAGGCGGATGTAAAGGCGGGCAACCCGGAAGATGCGGCTCGTGCCTTGGCTGAAATCAGGGGGCGCTACCATGAGCCTGCCACTGTTTTAGATAATGCTTTCCTGATCACGAAAAACGGCGCGCCGTTTGTGTGGAGCGCAATACACGCCCCGGTCAATTATGCATATATGTCTTCCGAGTGGAGACGAACTTTTTTAAGGCGAACAGCCCAGCGCTTGCACGAGACCGGCTGGCTGATCGTGGACAAAACATTCGATGCCCAAAAATGGATTCAAGATTATAAAGCAGTCTATGACGAAACCGAACGGCTGGATTTCGATTCTTATTTTGCCATTCGCCTGGTTCCTAAAAAGGGGCTGTAATTACGGGGATCCATGAGGACTCGTCCGGGGCTTCCAGTTTTCATAAATTCGTGCGGCAATCGACGTTCCACTTGGCCAGCGAATTGAAAATCACGGACGATATCGATGCCGTCGGATAAACCCGCATTGAGAGGCTCATCTTCTTCCCGCTTATAGAAATATATAAGCTTTCCGCAATCTTGGTCAGCAGCCCCGTCGCCAGTGGCCGCGTTGTGGCTTGGGGAGATAAAGCAGGATACCAGGGCGTCACTGGAGATGCGCCACCTAAAATATAAGCAATCCATGGGGAGTCAAAAAACCAGGATCTGACCTGTTCACGGTTTGACCTCAAAGAAAATCGCCTACTACACTCAAGGTCTGTTTTCCCCCTTGAATAAACAGGTTCAGTGCATCGGTGCAGCGGAAACATCGCGACTTGCAGTTAATCCAACGCTTCTGAGTGAATGAGAGCCAGCCTGCCCATTTTGTAACGGTTGTGGGAATTGCTTTTTCTGAAGTTCTTGTGATTGGTTTGTCTGTGCGCCTGTTGACATTCCTTGGCTCCTGCTGATGCGGTGGAGCAGAGCAACTAGCCGTATCTCGATTTGATTACACGCATTATTGCCAGCAGGCTACGATTATATTGAAATGGCGTCAAACAGGAAATTTCATCAGGAATTTCCTCATTTGATGCATTGTTTTCTGATGGCGGTAGGGTTCCATGGATACTTGCCACAGCAAGAAGACAAGCTGGAAGTGGCCATCGGCTCGGGCCCCGAGCCAGTCAACCTACCTTGCCAATTTCGAGGGAGTCCAGTTTGCCTGCTCCGGTAAACAAATGATTCGAAAAAGGCGAAGATTTTGGCGTTCCATTTCTCAAAAATGAGGAGAGGAATGGGAATTGGCTTTGGCCGTTTTATAAGGTTCCGTTTGTTGATTTACGAAAAGCTTCCCATCATTCAAACGGTCGCCCGAAGTATGTCAGCGCCCACAGAGCCAGCAGATACACACTGATGAGCGACTGGATTCCCGAAACTGTCCGAACCCAGCCGGTGGCACGCAAGGTGTATTCCTGTCGCTGCAGCCGTGTAATCCAGATACCTAAGTTCAGCTCCTGCCAGCCGATGCTGAAGGCGGAAAGAAGGCTGAAGTATAGTCCGATCTTCAGAACGCCCCACCAACGAGCGACTCTCCCTATGTTCCCCCTTGGTTTTTCGTAAGGCAAGAAGCCCGCGACCAGCGCAGTGGTCAACTTGATGGGCTTATCCTTGCCCAGAGATCCGATGACGCGATCCGGGTTCCGCACAGCCCAGATGCCTGTCATTTTCCGGGACGTTTTGAGAGATATCATATAGACAATGGAAAACGGAATGAGAAGCCAATAGAGAAGTTTCAGACTATTCCACGGCTCTGCGCCATAAACGGTCAACCAGCCGCCCAATGCAATGTAATCGAAAAATTTCTCTAAGTGGGCTCTCCCTTCCTTCATCTGAAACTTGTGAAGAGCTGATGTCAATGCCCTTTCTTCATCTCTAAAACCGCAATCTTTGGCAATTTTTCGTAGATTAACCACAGCCGTCGGCGATGACATGTTTATTCCTGTTAACCGACGAGCACCAATAAAGACGAAGTCTGAGATTTCGGCATCTTGAAAGATCGTTCCATTAAATATTGCAAATTCAGCGTGGGCCTTTTGCAGTTTCACCTTGCTCAGGTTGGCCCTGGTCAGGTTGGCCCCACTCAGGTTGGCCCTGGTCAGGTTGGCCCCCCTAAGGTCGGCCTTGGTCAGGTTGGCCCCACTAAGGTCGGCCCCGGCCAGATTGGCCCCGCTCAGGTTGGTCCCGCTCAGGTTGGCTTTGCTCAGGTACGCCCCGCTCAGGTTGGTCCCGTTCAGGATAGCCCCGCTCAGGTCGGCCTCGCTCAGATACGCCCCGCTCAGGTTGGCCTCGCTCAGGACGGCCCCGCTCAGGTTGGCCTCGCTCAGGTTGGCCTTGCTCAGGATGGCCTCGCTCAGGTTGGCCTCGCTCAGGATGGCCTTGCTCAGGTTGGCCCCGATCAGGGTCGCCAATCCCAGATCGGCCCCGTTCAGGTCGGCCATGCTCAGGTCGGCCTCGTACAGGTTCGCCCCGCTCAGGTTCGCCTTGCTTAGGTTGGTCCAGTTAAGGTCGATATAGGCCAGGATGGCCTTGCTCAGATGGACCTCGCTCAGGTTGGTCCCGCTCAGTCTGGCCCCGCTCAGGTTGGCTACACTGCCCTCTTTTCCCCAAGACTCCACCCATTTCTTGTGCTCACCGAGTATTTTCTTCAAATGCTCTTCAGTGATAACGCTCCCATCTCCCAGTTTCCCAGTCCTTAGCTTGTTCACCTGTTCCTCTTGCCCGAAGACAAGTGAAAGCTGAACAGCCAGAATTGCCGTCAAAACCAAGGCCAAGCTTGCAATGACTCGCCGCATGCCTAGAAGCAATTTGAATCTTTTCATTTTCGCCTCCTCGAATTGGGCGGCCATCAAAAAAAGGGGCAAAGCAGGTGGATGTGGTGCTGAAAGCATATTACAGCCGTAATCCGGTTTCGCAAGAATATTTCTGTGATTCCAGGTGCAATGGTCCCGCAACCAGGAGTGCGCCACGTCAGTGGCCAACGCGATAACCTTCCTCCACCCGAGCATGTGGACTTGGCGTGCCTCGATGATCACTACCAAAGTTTGAATATCCGATACCCGGCTTCTTCAAAGGCGGGGTGATCCAGCATATCCTGCGGCCATTGAACCGTATCGTCGGGCCGCAAGATATACCATCTGATGCCACAGGAAACGGCAAAGTCGGTAATCTCTTTCTTCGACTCAAAAGCCTCAAGCTTCTCGATCTTGGCTTTTCTCTCCGAAAATTGGGGAGGTTTTCGAGTGCGTGTCATGGGGTTTATAAGAAACTCGCGACGCTCGGACAACCCAGTGCAAATTACAGTGGGATCGCCCTTCGAGTCCTGAAAAACATCTTTTTTTTCACTTGAGTCCCGAAGAAAAAGACACGCGTGCACCAAGCCTGCTGGAACCCCAACCCACGAGCAATTGTTGCCCCACGTCGGCCCTATCTGCAGTTTATGACCCAAAAAGTACGGAACCGTCAAAAGGCCGGCAAGCCCCGCTATCAAGATGCAGCGAATGGGTCGGCCGCGGGGAACATGATTCCCGAATTTCCACATATAGATAGCGCCCGCAACCCATGAGCAAACGACGAAATAAGCCCATACGAATGGGCGGTGCAATAATTCCTCCGGGGTTCCCATCTGATTCTTGTCATAAGCCAAACCCAGCGACATAATCAGATAGATCGCGATGGCAAAAAATGGGAAAAACAGGACATCTTTCCGGATTTTGCGGCGATAATGAAATAAAAGAGCGGGATAAGCCAAGCCGAAAAGTCCAAACGTGGCGTAGTAGAGAAATGGCGCACCCATGAAAATGTCAAGCCAACGGTTAGCCCCTATAACCTTTTGCATCAAATCTCGCAAGTACACCTTCTGAATCATTGATACTACAAGGGTTAAATAGCGGCTCGCGGCAGACAAATCAAGACTAATGAACGGCACAAAGTCAGCATAATGAGAGATTCTGATTGTTATAATAAATAGTGATGTGATAAGAACGAGTAAAGCAATTCTATACTTACTAGCAATAGACTGCCAAAATACAATCGGATAAATGGCAAAAACAAAGCATACAGCCATAAAGAGCTGTGCTTTATAAATAACACAAAATGCGGTCATCAGATAAGATATCGTCAACAACAACCATCTTTTTTCCCTGATCCCTTCCAGGGCTAATGTCCAAGATATTCCCATTAACGATATCCCGTAACTCAAGGCGGGCGAAATCATCAGAAGCCAATGATAACTGAACCAGCGGTTGGCAAGCCCATGATAGCTGGCATCCGGAAAGAGAAGCAGACAGGCTGTCGCTGCGAAACCCGGCCATTCGCCCCACCATGATCCCACCAGGACGTAAGCTGTCATGGCTGCCAGAAAAAATCCCACCGGAACCAGAAACGCGTTATAGATAACAAAGGAACTCACACCTGTAACAGCATAGAGGAACGCCGGCGCCATGTACGAGGCATAATGATAGATTCGAGGAAGTATGCCGGATACAATCGAGTATTCAAGCGGCGGCGTCCCGTCGGTCAAGCCCAGTTCCCATATGATCAGGGAATGATAGAAACTGTCGAGCCACGGTTTTATGACGGCGGAGTCCCCACAGAACACGATAGGCTTTAAAGAATCTTGCGCCCATAGCGTGGTCGCCACCAGGCTCGTTACAACACAAAACAAAGCTGCTGTAGAGCCTTGACCGGACACATCCTGGTCGTTGGTGGGCTTTTTCGCCAACTCGAATATGGTAACCGCGAATAGAATTCCAGACACCCACAGAAAGGCGGGAATAATCGTGAGACCGATGATGATCTCAAAAACAAAGAGGAATGAACTTACCAGAAAAAAGCCTGTCAAGAATTTAAATGGAAAGCCTTTAAAGCATTCATTCCGTAACTTTAGTGCCTTTACAATAATGGATCCATACAGGAGACAAACAACACAAAATAGTGCATTAGCTATGATGGTATAAAACAACAATCGCTTGATTATAATTGCAGTCCATGCGGAAAAAAAACAAATACATATAGAGGTGCATACAATATCTAACAGTGTCACCTCAATTCTGGCCATGCAATATCTAATCATATATTTCAGCTCGCGTGAGAAGTGTCTCATCTCCATCAGCCATTGCATAAAAACGTCTATTCTAGGAACTCCTAGTGGAAAAGCCGACGCAACATGGACGTACCACTTTCCGGCATGGTAGACACTTTCGTCCCAACCTTTACAAGCCGCCTGATGATCGAGTCTATGGATGGTCCGACGCTTTGCCCTCAGAACGCGGGCTAAAGCGCAAAAGGATTGGGCCGGCACCGGTTTTCTTCGCTAAGGCGCAGTATGGATGGAGATTCGTTCCATTTCCCAAGCTGCCGCACTTCGGTAGCCTTCTGGAACACCAACGATTTGTCGAGGTCAAACGCCAGCTTAAAGCCCGGCTCCTTGGCCAGATACCGACCCAGCTCTTTTACCGAGTGAAGGTGCAAATCGTCGATCAGCAGGTAGCCACCCTTGCGTAGCATGAAGTTCACGCAGCAAAAGTCCACAAACACTGTAGGCCAATTATTCATCCCCTGCCGATATGCACTGATTGCAAGGTAGATGATTTTCAGCTACCGCAATCGCCCGTTCAGCGGAAATATCGGGTGCAGGCCCTTCTTTATTGAACGTTACGACGGCATTTTTCCTCTTCCGGCTTATAGTTTTCGCCCTATGAATCTTTTGCATTTTAGGAAAGGCTTTGCAGCCTTGTAGAGCGGATACAGTAGAAAGAATGAACGAACGCCATATTCATCGCCAATTATCTTGAGTGCTTCATGCCTGTCGATATGTTGCTTCTTGTACTCCTTCCACACCTGATAGGCAGCATCATATTTATTCCAACTGGTGATACGCCCCAGGAATCTTCCCAGTCTAAAGCCAAAGTTATTCTTGAGCCTGAGGTGCTCGGCTCTAAGCCAGTTGAGGCTCTCCTGAATGCGCTGGTGCTCAAGGCGTAGGTCCGGCAGAGTGATCATGACGTCATCCACACTCCCGCGCTCAAAGTAGAAGCTCTCGGGTATGGAAGACAGCGGAATATCGGACGCAAAAGCCACGTAATACAATGGGCGGTCAAGCCCTGTAGAGGCCTCGTAGCGATCGCCGCCACGATTTTCGAATGTCGTACTATTGAATGGACCCTCAGCCCCGGCCTCCCGAACGATCACGGAACCCACAATCGGTCGCTGTGCTAAAAGCGTCACATGCTCAAAATTGGCTCTGAGGAGCTTTTCGAATTCATCCCGTGTTAGTTCCCGAATGTGGTGTGGATTTGGCGGAGCGCCTGGGGGAGAATAAATGTCACGATTAGGAGAACTGACTATCAGCCTCCCTCCTGGCCTCAGGACCCGTCGAATTTCGTTCAAAAACTGTTGTTGGTCATGAAAGTGCTCAATCGTCTCAAACGAGACGACACAATCGATCGATTGATCAGGCAATGGAATCGATTGGGCGCTTCCCTGTACGAAGTCAAGGTTCTGAGCGACGTAGGCGGCCCTCGCGTGTTCAACCGCCGCCCGGTCTATTTCTACTCCGATCACTGAGCGGGCAGTCTGAGCAAGGAAGGCGCTGCCATACCCCTCGCCAGACGCGACATCAAGAACATCCAAACCCCGGGTAAGCTCGCGAGCGAGGAAGTATCGATGAAGATGTTCAACCTCGATTTGACCGGTCGTATCAGTGGTAAAGCGTTCTCCGGTCCATTCGAAAGGCCGGACCGGTCTCACCCGCTCAAACAACTCGCCCATATGAATCCCCCAGTTGATCTCTAGCCTTCATTCTACGTCGAACCCAACAGCTCCGGGCCGTTTTTATTCCCACAGTCCACGTCAAGGATTCTCTTCATAATCGAATTGATATTCAGAAAGCTATGGCCCTAGCAATAGAATGATTCCATCGAAAAGCATTTCAAAACCAAATTGCACCTGCTTTACCTTACCCAACAGGCAGTCTGGACTCATACTATATCCCATTAAAGGACTCAAGTGTAAACGCCTGTCGGACCACTTCGGGCAGTTTATGGACACACCTCGAATCGGAGAGGGCAGGTTCCGATTCCTGCGATCAAGGCCCAGCCCTGCCGGCTGCCAAAAAATCCCTCAGCCAGTCGGCGGTATCCTTCAGGCCCGCATGCCAGGCGACCTTGGGAAGCCAATTCATTTCCTGCTTGATCAGGCCTATGTCCAGGACGTTCGTAGGCACGTCGGCGGGTCTCGCTTCCCGATAGACCCGATGGGCTATGGTGTTCGGGAACATTCCTTCAATGTCGGTTGCAACCTGGTTGATGCTCCTGCCCGTTCCGGAGCCAACATTGAACACTCTGACCGGGCCCTCATAGACAATCGAGGCAATCATCGCCTCGACCACGTCGTCTATATGGATGAAATCGCGTACGGCAGCGCCGGTTCCCCAGAACTCAAGAGGCGCGCCGTTCAGCGCATTAATCATCATTGCCGCGATTACGCCTTGTTTCTTGGTCGGCACCTGGTAGCGGCCATAAGGATTCGCGACGCGAAGGACCATGTAATCCAGGTTGTGAAGGTGCTTGTACAGTGAGAGATACTTCTCGATCGCGAGCCTGCTGATGCCATACGCACTGATAGGCTGAGTGGGATGGTCCTCGCGGATCGGCGCCGATTGCGGTACACCGTAGACGGTGCCGCCTGAAGAGGCGAAGATCACCCGCCTGACGCCCGACTCCCGGCAGATATCCAGCATTTTGAGCGTATTAATGGCGCCTGAGTTCAGGTCGGCGATCGGGTCCTTGTTCGAACTCGCAGGTGTGCTTGCTCCGACCAAATGGAAAACGATACTGTTGCCCTCTATTGCCCGAGCGACTGCCGAAGGGTCCTCGAACAAACCGCTCATCCAGGTCACGCGGTCGTTGACTGCGGCCGTTATCCGTGAGCGGCCGAAAGCCTGGACCCAGGCTCCGCGCCTGGCGAGCGCGAGGCAGAGATTGGTGCCCATAAAGCCACCCCCACCCAGCACGACGCATCGAAGACCCTCGATATTATCGGCACAACCTGTCATCGGGTGACTCCCGGCACGTAAGTTCCCGCTATTTCAAAACCTCGGTGTTGCGCCACAACCGGAAACAGCCGCTCAATCGCGTGCAGAATCGTGCCGTCGTAAGGAAGAGGCTCGGGTGGATAATCATTGAAGCCAAGGTCGAGTTCAAGCAGGGGCGCTATGGCATCCGTCCGCGCCCAGAACATTGTTCCCACGGGGAAGAAGAAATGTTCGGGCATGTTGACTGCGATACCCATACGCTCAAGAAGGGCTTCGGCAGGAGAGCGATTGAGGGCCCATCCAATAATGTTGGGGTCACAGGGAAAGACGAGACCCAGTTTCGGATTGCTGGCAAAGCGGTCGAAAATCAAGTCCATCATCGCATGTTTGCCGCCCAGCAGGTTCTCGACGCAGAAAGTTCGCCAGATCTCACCCATGGGATCAGGCAACGATAAGCTTCTTTTGGCATGCAGGTGGCCTACGATCTCATAGTCCTCGACCAACCGGCGGCCGAAGAGAGTCAGAAGCGGCCCGACATCCCTGCCTCTGTTGGGCACGACCACGATCTCTTTGATGGCTATACAAAGTTTGGCGGCCGTCTCAGCAACCTTACGCAGTCCACCTTCACTCGACACGGTGACAAAGAGATCGGGACGGGTCCCGTGGTTAGTCATGAATGGCCGGAGCATTTCCCCTGTCAGATCGGGGTAGTGGATATGAAGATGGAGGGCTGCGGCCGGACCCAGCGGATTGTGAACCGGCGTCGGATGCTCGGGCCTTATAATGTCGAGGAGCCAGGGACCTTGCGGTTGTCCATTGCGAAGATAATGCGCTAATGGATTGACGAAGGGCGGACCATTCAGCTCGGGATTCGCATTGCGGTATATCCCGGGGTGAAAGCCGGGAAAGGGGCAACGAAGATCCACACAGCCGGTGCTTTCCCGGATTAAGAGCCTAACATAGTCGTCTGTTGCCCCGGAAGAATCGGGGGGAACAGCGTACTCCACTATTAGAGCGTCGCTCCGGCTGATGGTCGCGAAATCATCTGCCTCCTGGACGACTTGCTCGAGACGCGAGACGTAGCGGTCCATATCGAAGGTAGAGAGCGCCAAGTCGCGGATTGCGGTCTTTGCCGACTGGCGATAGCAATCGTCGGTGCTCAACTGCTCGATAACCTCGGCTGCCGAAGCGGCATCAGCGTAGGGCACAACCAAACGCTTGAGGCCGGCATGATTTGACATTATTTCGGCCACTCCTGAGCCGTTCTCAAAACAGACAACAGGCAGGCCGGCCAGCATGGCATCGATGGCTACGTTTGGAAACGGATCGAGCCGGGAGCTGAGCAGGAAAATGTCCGCCATGGCATAAACAGACTCAAGGGAGTTCACCACTCCAAGAAATGTCACGACCTCCTGTAGGCCGCAGCAATCGATTTGGGTGGCGACGAGGCGGGAGAAGATATCATTTATTTCTTTACCGACCCACACAAAGCGGAAACGGCGTGAAGGCAAGCGTCTCCGCAAAGCGGCTGCGACCGAGATGAACAAATCGACGCCCTTACGAAATTCAACAGTACCGCAACCGATTACGACGACCCGGTTGTCGTCGGCCCCGAGTGGCCGCATTACTTCGGCTATGCGTTTTCCTTCATTATCGGCAGTTTCGCCGTCCAGCCACTCACGGGGAATTCGCGAGGGGCCCTGAGTAATAATGTTAGCCGGACGATCGGCCAGCGGCGGAAAAACCGCGACTGAGTCTTCCCAAACCCGCCGGGCCGGGAAGACCATCTGACCCGCGGATGTGAAGATTGCCGGCATGTCCAGTTGCATCAATGAGACAAACTCGTGCACAAGCAGGACGGATGGGACTCCTGCTTTAGACAGCGGGATAAGCGCCTCGCGCGACTCGATACTGTTGACGATGGCAAAGGCCGGCGCGAACCTGAGGCAGGCATCGAGGATAGGTTTGTGGATGTGAGGCGTTTGTCTCAACACCGTTGGAAAGGGTCCGATCGTAACCGATGAGACGTTCCTGAACGCGTTCCCCATGCCGCCGGGCCCTAAAAGAACGGAGATGACGTTGTAGCGCGGAGCGAGCTTTTCCAACAGATTGAAGGCAAGTATGGGTGCTCCAGTTTGAGACGCCTCATGCGAAACGAGCAACATCGTCTTTTTTGACGGGTCAAGGGTTCGTATGAAGGGGCGGCCGATTGGTTTTCGCCCAAAGAGCTTTATGAAAGGTTTTAGAATTTTGTAGAGCGGATATAGTAGAAAGAATAGACGAACACCATACTGATCATCAATTATTTTATGTCTTTTCCATAATTTATAGGCATCGTCATAATTCGTCCAGCTTAGCGCCAGGAATCTTCCTATTCTGGAGCCAAAGGCAATCGTGCGGTTGAAAAGCTCCGGCCTGCGCGACTTTAATTCCGCCTTGTCAAGATTCTTCATAATCGCCTTAATCTCCAAGAAATAATGGACCGCCGCAATAGAGTGCTTCCATGAAGTTCAATTTGAAGCAGCGGCAAAGGTAGTCAGGCTTACTAACCCGTTGCCTGCAAAACCCATGAAGTTTTTCAATACGATCAAATCAGGTTATTTCACATTATAGCCATATCGGCTGAGAAGCTCCTTCAGTCTTCCAAAGCTCCGATTAAAGGCCCACCGCTTGCATACTCCCCGCGGCGCCCAGGACTCGGTCACCATGACACGGTCGGATATTTGATAAAGGTTAGTGATCAAGCCGGCAGGACTCCTCCCCATTGAGGCCGCAAGCAACTTCTGCTCCGTCGCCGGGGTCATAAAAAATATATCCTGAGCCGAGGCTGTCTTCCAGGTAAATATACCGGCCTTTTTCCTGAAAAGCGGGAGAAGCACGAGCATATTCTGTCCAGTATGATTTGAGAAGGATTCGGCTAACCCATGCGAGGAACTGCGAGGTTTACGACCAGGCCCGCCCCCGTTTCGTCCTGAATTATTCTCATTATCTTTAGATACCATGTCGTACTTTTCAGTGCTTGATCCAGTCTAAGCCATGATCTTGATCTGACTCTCCATCTTTCCGCCGATTTATTTTTTTGCGTATCCTGAAAAGCAGCCTCATAAGTTTGTACATGGAATAATAGCAATAAAACTGCAAATATGAATAATGCTTCAGAATTCTCCTCGTTGCTTCTTTTCTGGTGATTACTCCTTTCTTCCCGGATTTCCGCAGCCAATAGAGCTTATCGAATGCGTGGTAGAATTTCATAATAGAACTGATAGGTAAGTACGATTTCCCCAAGTACCCCTTTAACAGGAGATATTGATCGTCGAAGTGAACCAACTGTGCGACGTTTTCCTTTGTTTTCTGCCCCGGATGAATCCGAAAGGACGCAAGAGGCTCGGCTATGAAAGCAAACCGGCCCTTTTCGAGAAGGTGAAACCACATCTCCATATCGACAAGATGTTGGTACCTTTCATCAAAGCCTCTTGCGCAATCCGCCTTTCTGAACATCACGGCCGTCGGTTCGCCTATCGGATTGGCAAGCAGATTCAGGCAGCGCTTGATGACCTCCGGCCCATCGGCGATGAAACCCGCAGGGAAACGTGATTTAATTTCTATGATTCTGGATTCAGAATCTATAAAATATCTTGCCGAGGCCACCAGCGAAATCGACGGATCCGAGTCCAAAATACAGGCCATCCGGCCTAAAGCTTCGTCGGAAGCCAGCATATCGTCCGCAAGAACAAACTTTATGTATTCTCCTCTCGACTTTGAAAGACACTTATTCCAATTGCAGACCAAGCCCAGGTTACGTTCATTTTTTTCAAATAATACTCTTTTGTCGTATAGAAAACGGCTGACTACTTCCTCTGTGTTGTCTTTGGAACAGTCGTCCACAATGATCAGTTCGAAATCCGTAAACTGCTGATTTAAAACAGATTCAACCGCAAACGGAATATAGTGCGCATAATTATAAGTGGGTATACAAACGCTGATTTTGGGAGCCATCGCACGCTCTTCATTCATTCGATTTATTTTAATCAAAACAACCGTCCAGGGGGTAGCGAGTCATAAATGGGGTCTCTCCTGGACACAGGGTCCAATCTCACCCCTAGTTCCGATCCGGTTTTCAACCCGTATTCCGATGTATTGCTCTGCCAATCTTGAAAAGCAGCCTCATAAGTTTGTGTATGGGATAATAACAATAAAACTGCCAATATGAGCAATGTGCAAGAATTCTTCTTGATGCTTCTTCTCGGCTAATTGCCCCTTTTTCCCCAAATTTCCGGAGACTATAGAGCTTATCGAATGTCCGGTGGAATTTCATAA
>Ga0187867_10001130_pt1 | contig 23164 bp, 19 predicted proteins | sample June2016WEW_13_1_FD_132976 | JGI IMG/M metagenome (GOLD analysis project Ga0187867, IMG submission 132976) | Peatland microbial communities from SPRUCE experiment site at the Marcell Experimental Forest, Minnesota, USA - June2016WEW_13_10 | ecosystem: Environmental > Terrestrial > Soil >...
CATAGAAGCCAGGGACGAATCGAACACCGCCGAACTTCATGCTGTCTACTGTAAAGGACCGCTCACCCTGGCAGCAAGTCAAATGAATCACTCGATTCCGGTGAAGGAATGCGACTGTCCTTTGACGATCTCCTCCAGGTATCATGAAATTGATCGGGGGTAGGGTGGAATGAAGAGAATTGGAATCGTATTACTGTTATTGGCAAGCTTGTGCTGGGCGCAGGAAACCGGCGAGTTCCAGCCGGCCGCCACCAACGTTCCGGATGCGCCTTCGCCGCGTGTCGACCGCGCCCTCCGGGCCCAGTTCCGGTTCAAGGCGCCCGACGCCAAGGCGGTGAAGCTCAATTTCTGGAGTGGGCCGAAACTCGACATGGAGAAGCAACCCGACGGTTTCTGGACAGTCACCACTGCGCCTCTCGTTCCCGGATTCCACTACTACACATTGATCGTCGACGGCGCAGAAGTCGCCGACCCCGGCAGCCATGCGTACTACGGCGGCGGCAGAGACGTAAGCGGAATCGAGATTCCCGAGCCGGGATCGGTCTATTACTCGGCCCAGGACGTTCCTCACGGAGAGGTTCGCGAAGTCTGGTACCGCTCCGGCGTGACCGGAACCTGGCGCCATGCGCTGGTATATACGCCGCCGGGTTACGACACGCATTCGAACGTCCGCTATCCCGTGCTTTACCTGCAGCACGGCGCCGGCGAGGATGAGACCGGTTGGACGAAGCAGGGTCATGCGAACTTCATTCTGGACAACCTGATCGCCAGTCGGCGCTCGCAGCCGATGATCGTAGTGATGGCCAATGGGTACGCCCGGCGCGCCGGCGTGCCGCCTCCGCAACTCGCCGGAAAGCAATTCGGCTCACCCGAAATGATGAAAGCCATGCAGGAGATGGCGGCGGCCTTTGAAGACGATGTGACTGAGGCGCTAATCCCATTCATCGATTCGCATTTCCGGACCCTGACGGATCGCGATCATCGCGCCATGGCCGGCTTGTCGATGGGCGGCATGCAAACCTTCCAGGTGACCTTCGATCACCTCGAGCTCTTCTCTTACATCGGCGGTTTCAGCGGTGCTGCCGGCCCGATGGTGCTCGGCAACGAGAAACTCGACCCGAAGACATCCTTCCACGGCGCGCTCGCCGATCCGGCCGCCTTTGCCAAGCGCGTACATCTGCTCTGGGTTGGCGTCGGCACCGAGGAGCCGGCCCGGATGAAGACGGGGCTGGAGCAGTTGCACGCTGCGCTCGATGACGCGCACATCCAGCATGTGTTTTACGAGTCGCCCGGGACCTCGCATGAGTGGCAAACGTGGCGCCGCGACCTAAACGACTTCGCGCCACGGCTCTTTTCCCAGTCGAGCGATAGGTAAGGAGCCGTCCGCAAGCTTCGCCGCCTGCTGAGATCTGCACCCGGAGGCCGATAAGACGAAGGTAGTAAGACTGATCGCTGGTCGCTAAAAGCTGTTCGGGCATCCCATCCCCTCCATCTTTGCGCTCGCGGATAGATAGTGCAGATTTGGCAGAATCGAGGCTGTCCCTACGGATCAGACAAAGAGGACTGGTTCCGGGACGAAGAAGAATTGAAGCGGACAAAATCTTTCGCAACGTCGTAGATTGGCGGTTCTTGTTCAGGTCATACTCATCGATTCCTGGGAACGACCCTGAACGTCAGATCCGGTGATTTGAAATTCTCGCCTTCCCAACGAACCGTGTAAACACCGGGCTTTTGGAAATACCTTGGGTTCAGCAAGTACGTGAATTGTAATGTCTGTCCGGGCGGCAGCGACGAGAACAATTCGTTGCGTATGCCGTTGCCGATGACGATTTGCCAGTCCTGTGGCGCGACGCCGTTAATGTACAGGTGCGACGACTCCACGTTAGGGCCGACCGCCGAAGCTCCGTCGTTGTAGACACCGAAGTAGACCTGCAACTGATCCGTGTCGGCGCCTTCCAGGTAGATCGGCTGCGGAACGGATATCGCTGCCCACAGTTTTACGGTCGGCCTTGGCTTCTGGCCCTGACCCTTCGGTTGACCTTGTGCAGCCGAGCCCGTTTACCTTCTTGCCACTGAACGCCTGCGCCTTCTCCTGGGCCACTCCGATGAATACGATGCCGTCGCGGAACTGCCGTTGGCGGCGGAACTCATTGGCGATGTCGTCCTTCCGTTCCTTGTGATTGAATTGGTAAACCGGTATAGAATCGTGCTCCGCCAAGGACTTTACCGAGTCGCGGAATCTCTCCGAGATTTGCCCCAGCACGACAGGCGAGGGAACCGGCTTGCCGAGTTGGCCGCACATGAAGCCGATCAATCCGCCGCCGGTTGCGAGCTTGCCGACGTACCCATTGAGGTAAAGACGATCCAGGCACTCTTCGAGTGTGACGTGCCCGTCTAAAAGTTCCGGGATGGTCGCCATTCCCGAATTCTACGACAAAGCTGGGGATCGGGCTCGTCGGTTTGAGGTCGAAGACCTCGCTAGCCATGACGTATCGACGGAAGGCGAATTGCGCCGCGCGGCATAACCAGAGATTGTGTTTCTCGCGCAACTTGGCCGTACGATGCGGTCCGTTGCGAGCCGGAAGGGCGGCGATCTGGGCGCGCCGCGGTCCGCATCACAGGGCGCGCCGTCCTTGAACGGGTTCCTCCCCGAGCATTTGCGCATCACTGGGGTGAAACTGGGGGTACCCTTGCGTCCATGGAATAGGAAATTTGGGTAAATATGGGTAATTAGTTTTTCGGGCCGCCGTTAGGACGCACTGCGGCAACTGGCGTGTTCTGTAAGGGATACGTTGAAAAGGAAGGACTTATTTTGGCTCCCCAGTCTGGACACGTTTCGAACTTTTGCAGGCCAACTTCCCCTTTGATCGAACTGGACGACGAGTAATGCTTTCAGACTGATCCGCCGTGGCCGCCGGAGCCTTGTCCATTCCAGGCGCCAACCTTGGACACGTTTCGAACTGGGGTGCGGAGGAGTAGACTGGGAGTGACAGAAACAAGGTCGGCCTCTATGCAACGCCAGCCCCGTCTGATTGATGTCGATGAGACGAACTTCGACACGCTGCCGTGCTGCGGGATAAAGAGCACCGCTCACCCTGGCCGCCAGCAGAAGCACTGCTGGCTGCAAGCGAATGCCGAGTTCGGTCTGCGGGCTAAGATGCTCCTCGCCCCGGACGGACAACCGAGCGGCTACATTGAATACCTTCGAGGCGAGTTCGCATGGCGTGGAGTGGAAGCCACTGGCTTCATGTTTGTTCACTGCGTTTGGATTTTCTCCAAGCGGCATCAGCGAAAGGGCTGGGGGAGCATTATGGTCGAAGGCTGCTTGGAGGATGCGAGAAAGGCCGGCATGCTCGGCGCCGCCGTGATGGTCCGAGATGGTCCATGGCTGGCCGACCGCCGCCTGTTCCTGGCAAACGGCTTCGAACTCGTCGATACCGCGCCGCCGGATTACCAACTGCTTGTTCGGAAGTTCCATCGCGGCGCCGTCAACCCGACCTTCAAGAAGGGTTGGGATCAGAAACTCGGGCAGTATAACCGGGGCCTGACTATCATCCGCTCAAGCCAGTGTCCGCACATCGCGAAATTCGCGGCTGAAATCATTGAGTCGGCGGAGATTGAGTACGGTATCAAGCCTACGGTGGTCGATCTCAAGTCGTGGAGCGATGCCCAGAATGCGCCAACCCCCTATGCGAATTTTGCGCTGATCTACAACGGCCGGCTGCTGGCCGATCACCAGACCAGCCGCACTCGCTTCCGCAACATCATGAAAAAGTGCCTAGCGCAGCAGTTCGATATGGGGGCCGAGCGTCAATCCCGATCCGGTCCAGGAACGGGCCGGGTTGAAACTGCCCACGATGCGGGCGAGTTCGAGTGTTGAAATGGGGTGGCCCGCAAATCTCACATTTGAAAGGCCGATTTTGATTGGCTCCCCAGTCTGGACACGTTTCGAACTTTCGCGGCTCAGTTGGCCCTCTGATCGAACCCGCAGGCGTCCTTTGTTTTGAGAGCGATTCGAGCGCACCGCCAACGCTTGTCCAGGGTGGGTGCCCAGTCTGGATACGTCTCGAACTCGCCGCGATCCCAACATAACCTCCGGACGGCGCGTGACCCGCTCGGAGCCTCCGAAACCGGACACGGGCTCAACCCGGGTAGCACACGGCGTCCCACAGCCTTGGGGAGGTTTATAATTCTGCTTGATGACCCGACTCCTCATTGTCATCGGGGCGACGCTGAGCTTTGGGCCGACGGCGACATTTGGGCAAACCGCGAGTCCTTGGCCGGAAGGCGACCGAATTTTTCACTCAGATTCGCGATGGTTGGGCTCGGATGGTGGATTCTCGATCGATCTCGGCAATGGCCGCGTTTTGTGGTCGTTCGGCGATACTCTCGTGGTGAGAAAAGCGGGAGACACGCGCAAGATGGCGGCTTTCGTGCACAACACTGTGGCGATCGAGACGGGCTACGATCCGTCCACATCGCAGATGAAATATTATTGGCGCCGCTGGGGATCGCACATGGAGATTTTTCCGTCCGACGGCAAGGTCTGGATGTGGCCGTCGCACGGAATTCGAATCGACAATCGATTGCTGGTGTTTTGCAGCAGAATTCAAAATGATCCGAAAAAAGAGTCTTTCGGATTTGAGGGCGTAGGATCACAAGCGTTTGTGATCGAGAATCCGGACGCGGAGCCGACGGAGTGGAAGATGAAACCGGTGATGAAGGACGACAGCAAAGTGATGGTCGGCTCGGCGGTAATTCAGCAGGGCAACTATATCTACGTCTATTGTGAAAGCGAAGGCGTGCCGCTTCACGATATTTTCCTGGCCCGGTGGAAGGCGGTCGATTTTGCGGCGGCCAAGTTCGATGGCATGGAGTGGTGGAATGGCGGGGGTTGGTCCGCAAGGGAGAATCGCAAACCGGTCATGCACGAAGTATCGAGCGAATTGAGTGTGCAGGCAAACCCGCGCGGAGGATTCGTCGAAGTGAACAGCCAGGGGTGGGGAGCATCGGACATCGTGATGCGGACGGCGCAGAAGTTGGAGGGTCCGTGGAGCGATGCGAAAAAGATTTACCATCCGCCGGAAGGCGATCATCCCCACGTGCTAACGTACGCGGGCAAAGCCCATCCCGAGTTGAAGGGCGCGGATTTGATCATTACTTACGGGATCAACGGATCGGACGAAGCGGACGTGAACGGACAAATGAGCCTGTATTTTCCGAGATTCGCTCGAATGAATTGGCCGAATCGATGAGGCGATCTACCACACCGAATTCTTAGGCCCAGCACAACGATGAAATTCGCGGTGCGCTTTGAACTTTTGTCGACCCGCAGGTGGTTCTGTATCGTGCCCCAGGTGATCCTGCCGGGTTGAGTTCGAATCCAACCTGCAGTTTGATAATCTGGCTCCTCAGGTAGGATTCGAACCTACAACCCTTCGGTTAACAGCCGAATGCTCTACCATTGAGCTACTGAGGAGCAACTTGCGATTGGCACCTTTATTTAATCAGAGCGCGCTGGCGGGTGTCAAACCCGCGGCGGAGGGCGATCGCGGGCTATCCAGGCGCCCCAGTTCCCGCGCATACCGCAGGAACAATTCCATACCCTGCCTTTCCGCCGCGCCCAACTCAAAGACGATGTGCGAACTCAAATAGCGCCGCACCAAGTCCGTCGTGAAACCTCGCGCCGACGCCTCTGCGACGGCAATTCGCTCCAGGCTGCGTAATCCGAACGCGCAGGAGTCTTGAAATGCGGCCGCTACTTCCGGCGTCACGAATTTATGCGGTCCGGCCCAGACCGCAAAGACCATGGGCAAGCCGGTCATCCCGGTCCATTCGCGGCCCAGATCGTACACGTGAAACGGTGTCGTCTCGGGATCGATAGCCAGCGCCGGATCGCCGATGATCAGCGCGCTGTCCGCTTCGCCCAGCATGCTGGGCAGATCCGGCGGGCGCAACGTCACAACCGGCTCGACCCCGTACCGCCGCGCCAGAATGATGCGCGCCAGCGCCACCGACGTCCGGGAACTGGTATCCGCCGCCAGCGTGCGAATCTCATTCGCCGGCTTGCGGGAAACCAGCAGGATGCTGCGCACCGCGCCCCGGCAGGCGATGCCTACCCGCGGCACGATTCCATAGTCCCGCCCGATCAACTCGAACGACGGGATAATGCCTATGTCCGCCATGCCGGAAGCCACCATGTCCGCGCACTCGGCGGGCACCCGGAACTGCAGATCGAAAAGGTCCTGCTGGCCGCCGTGCCGCATGCCCCATACCAGGGGAACCGTATTCAAATAACTGACCGCGCAGACTCGCAGCCGCGGGACGGAATGGATTGGATTCAATTGTCCAGTGTATCAGACCCCCAGTACCTTCAACCGCGTCATCTTGGCGCCTCGGCAACCCGCCGCCAGACCCAATCTGGTATTCTCATTGAAGGCGCGTCCCTGGAATTTCTATGCGTTCTCTACATATTTATCCGTTATTGGCTTTCATCTTCGCGGCCGTTGGCGGCGCGCAGATCGTGCTCGATCCCAGCCCGGCCCGCGTACTGGGGCACCCGTCCACCACCCCCGCCGAGCAATTGTTCGTCACCAACCTGAATCCCAACTTCGGCGCCAACGGGGGTTTGTATTCGCCCCAAGGCGTGGCCCTCGATACCAGCGTCTCCCCGCCCATCCTCTATGTCGCCGACACCTTGAACAACCGGATACTGGCATGGCTGAACGCCAGCAGCGCCACTTTGGCGAAGCCCCAACAGCCACCCGTGAACCCCCAGCCGCCCGATTTGATTATCGGCCAGCCGGATCCCTACACCACTCTGCCGGCGCTTAACGGCGGCCTCGAAAGCCCCAGGGGCCTGGTGGTCGATGCCAGCGGCAACCTATACGTGGCCGACACCGGGAACAACCGGGTGTTGCGTTACCCGTTGCCATTCGCCAACAAAACGGCCGTGCCCGGCTCGTCGACTTCCGTCGACAACAAAGCCGATCTTGTGATCGGTCAAGCCGACATGTTCACGCCGAGGTCGCCGAACCGAGGCGGAACTGTTGCGAATAACACGCTCTCCCTGAGCGTGGGCATCGCGGTTTACTCTGATGCATTGGCCATGGATAGTTCCGGCAACCTGTGGGTCGTGGATCCCGGCAACCAGCGCGTTTTACAGTATACGGCGGCATCGCTCACGCCGGCCAACAGCGGCCTGATCGCCGCGGCGACAGTCATCGGCCAGGCGGGCTTCACCGTAGTCAATCAGCCGTCCAGTCAATATGATCGAAATACCCTCTACACGCCGTCGGGCATAGCTTTCGATTCCGCGGGAGACCTGTTCGTTTCGGACTCTTACGGCGGCCGCCTCTTGGTCTTCGTGCCGGTCAGCGGCGCGTTTTCCAACGGTATGGCGGCCAGCCGTCTGGCGGGAATCGTGAATCCCCCGCCTTCCACACCTACCAACAGCACCTTGTACACGCCGGAGGGTCTGGTGATGATCAACAACGGTCCGGGCGTGGTGGACGCGACCGGCAACCGGTTGCTCGTCTTCGATGCATACAGCAGCCCGGATTGGGGCCTCGCGTCCGGAGACACGACTTTTGCAAACCCGCCGCCGAAAGCCCTCGCGGTGCTTGGGCAGGGATCCAGCCTGACTAATTTCAGCAGTATCGCGGCGAACGACGGCAATATCCAGGGTTGCGCCAGCCCATGCATCCCCGGCGCGGAGGTGGCGACCTTCTCCGAACCGATTGCGGCCGCCGTGAGCCCGAACGGGGACTTGTTCGTAGCGGATACCGGCAACAACCGCGTCCTGGTGTATCCGAGTGCGGGCACGGTAGCCGCCGCCACCCAAGTGCTGGGACAAAGCGACTTCCCGTATGACAGCCCTAACAGCATCCATGGCCGGGAATTCGATTTTGGCAGTCCTTCCTCCAGTGCGGATGCGGGAATTGCCGTTGCTGTGGACTCCAACACCGGAATTCCGCACTTCTATGTTTCCGACCCGAACAACCATCGGGTGCTCGGATTCGCCGATGCGCGCACCGTAGGACCGGGCGCCCAGGCGGCCATCGTTATCGGCGAACCAGACATGTCCACTGCCGTGTGCAATTTTGGCGGCGTAACGAACGGCCCCACGGAATCGCTTCCACGGCAGCCCACAAACGCCAGCCTATGCTATCCAACAGGCCTGGCCGTCGATCCATCGAGCGGCGATCTGTACGTGGCCGACTCGGATAATGGGCGTGTGTTGCGATTCCCGGCGCCATTTGCCCCCGCAAACGCGCTCCAACAGGCTAATCTGGTGCTGGGCCAAACCGGATTCACCGGGATCTCGAATCCGCAACCCAGCCAGTCCGTGATGGCTGTTCCCTACGGCCTGGTTTTCGATCCGCAGCGGGGGCTGTTTGTATCCGACGTGGTGGCTAATCGCGTCCTGCTGTTTCCGATTAGTGCCAGCACCACCAACGGCGAACCAGCCTCCACGGTCATCGGACAGCCGAATTTCTCTAGTGTCACCAAGGGTGCACTGAACGCGCCGCACCATATCGCCGAGGACACCGTCGCGGAGCTCTATGTGGCCGACTCGGCAAATAACCGGATCACGATCTTTAATATTCCAAACGGTACCTCCACGAACACGCCCATCAGCACCTACACCGGACTATACTCCCCGCAAGCAGTCTGGGTGAATCAGAATCCGGCGGTAGGTCCCACCAACGATATCTGGGTGGGCGATGCCGCCAATGGCCTTTCGCGGTGGACTGTGCCCAACCCCCTGGGCGCCAACGCGGCAACCCTGACGATGCCGGCGGCGGAAGTGGCGGGACCAAACCTGGCGTGCACCGGGAGCATTTGCTCTTACCCGGCGATAGCCATCACGCAGGATAGCTATGGCGCTCTTTACGTAGCCGACGCGTCCAACCGCGTGGCGATCCATTACCCGGCTCTGGCAGGGACCAACGGCGCCAGTTTCGTGTGCGCCATGGGATGCAACCTGGGAGGTTTGACGGGCCCGGTCAACCCAGCGGGCTTGGCGCCGGGCGCGTTCGCGTCACTGTATTTATTCAATGGGTTGCCCTTCGCTTCGGGCACCGCGTCCAGTGGGATACCTTACTCCACTACGGTGGGCGGCGTGCAGGTGCTGGTTAACGGCACGGCTTCGCCGGTTCAATACGTATCTTCGAGCCAGATCAATTTCGTGGTTCCGTTCGCAACTCCTACGTCCGTACCGGCGCAGACGGTGGTAGTCAACGCGGCGACGTCTCAAGTGCTCGGGAGCGGGTCCTTGTACATGAACTCGGCTGACCCCGGATTCTTCATCCTCAACGCGGCGTCCGGACAGACGCCCGCGGCTGGGCAGATTGCCGCCCTGAACTGCAACACCATAGTGAACGGTAGTTGCGACGACGCAGTTAACGGCCCGGCCAACCCGGCCAATCCGGGGTCCGTCATCCAGCTTTTCCTAACCGGGCAGGGGGCCGGATTGGTCCCGAGCGCCCCGCCGGATGGCCAGGGTTCCACCGGTCAGGTAACCACCTCCTCGCAGCCGGTGGTATACATTGGCGGCAGCCAGGGCACCTTGAAGTACTCCGGCCTCGCGCCCGGATACCCTGGCCTGTGGCAGATCAACGTGCAGATCCCTTCGGGTACGAACCTGACCAATCTTACGAAATTCCCAGCCGGGACGTACCCGGTGCAGGTGTACTACGAGGGCTTGACCACCAACATTCCGGCCAATAACCCCATTCCCGCCTTCGCTACCACGATCGCGATCAATGGGCCGGAATAGTCGTCATTTTTGCAGTTCTCGAACTTTTACAGGTTTTTTACAGCCAGTCCACTGCCTGCCCGTCCGAATGGGCGAGAATGTACAGATGACGTGCAACGGAGCTGGGACATGCCGGGCGGTACGGTCGTCATAGTTGAAGATGCCGCCACCTGGGCCACCACCCTGGAGATGGCATTCCTGGCCATACCGGACATCGCCGTAACCGTTCTGCCCACGGCCCAGGAGGCTTTGCGCCTGCTCGCCAGCGGAGACTGCGCCGTCAGCGCCGTAGTCACCGATCTGAACATGCCGCGCATGGACGGATTCGAATTCATCGAGCGGATCCGCGCCGAACCTCGGCACCAACGCTTGCCGATCATCGTGGTCAGCGGCGACACGGATCCGCGGACGCCCGCGCGCCTGGCGTCACTCGGCGCCAACGCTTTCTTTCCGAAACCCTATTCGCCCGCCCAGGTGCGGCTGAAACTGGAGCAACTTCTCGATGCAATGTCTGCCGACGGTTCCCCGTAGCCGCGCCCGGCGCGTGCTGCTTACTCTATTGGCGCCGGGGATGCTTGCTTCCCAGTTAGCGGCCCAGACCGCTTCCCCGGATATCCGGCCAGTCGATCTGGAACAAATCATGCAGCGCCTCGATCGCCTGGAACAGCAGAACCAATCGCTCGAGGAGCAGGTCCGCCAACTGCGCCAGGAACTCGCCGAAGCTCGCGGCCGGCCGCAGCCGCCCAACGCCGCCGCGCAATCGCTCGAGGACAAAGTCGCGGTGGACGAAAGCCGCCTCGAAGAGCTCGCCGGGAGCAAGGTGGAGGCTTCCCAGCACTTCCCCATCCGTGTAACCGGTATGGCTCTTTTCAACGGTTACCTGAACTCCAAAGGAAGCGGCGGGCAGGAGTACCCCACGTTCGCCTGGCCCGGAAACCAGGCTAGTGGCGGCGGCAGCTTCTATCAGACCACCATCGGCTTGGACTATTCCGGCCCCCAGGTTTTTGGAGGCGGCAAAGTACACGGCTCGGTCTACATGGATTTCGCGGGCGGCTCCGGCACGCCGCTGGATCTTGGATTCCGGCTGCGCACGGGCGAGATCGAAATCGATTGGCCCAACCAGAGCATTCTGGCGGGCGTGGAGAGTCCCATATTCGCGCCGCGAGAGCCGGCTTCGCTGGCGCAGGTGGAATTCGCGCCCCTGGCCGCCGCGGGCAACCTCTGGCTATGGACCCCGCAGGTGCGCTTCGAGCAAAAAATCCGCTTTACGGATCAAACGGGCGTACGCGCGCAAATCGGGGCCGTGCAGACTTCCGAAACCTCGCCCTACCAGCCCGTCGCGCAGTACGCGCCAGCCCCAGAGCCGGCCCGGCCGGGCCTGGAAGGCCGTTTCGAGTTCTACCATAGCTTCCAGGGGTCCGCGCAGGACGGTCCGCGCATCGAAATCGCGCCGGGGTTCCATACCAGCATCACGCACGTGGCCGGCTATTCGGTTCCATCGAATTTATTTTCGCTCGACTGGTTCGCCAATCCCGTGTCGAAGCTGGAATTCACGGGCGCATTTTTCAGCGGGCAAAATATGGCTCCGGTGGGCGGCCTCGAGGGTTTCAACTTCCTGCCGTCCGGCGACGCCATCCCCATACACAGCAAGGGCGGATGGAGTCAACTGACGTTTTTAGCCACGCCCCGTCTCTCGTTCCACTTTTTTACCGGGCTGGAGAACGGCCGCACCGCGGACCTGGCGCCCTACGCCATAGGACGCAACTGGCTGTACGGCGCGAATTTCTTCTATCGCATGGCGCCCAACGTGCTGCTTGGCGCCGAAGCGTCGCAGGCGCGCACGAATTATATTGATAGTAGCCTGCGATTGAACAATCACTATGACCTGGCTCTGGCGTATCTGTTTTAGCGGCCTGCTCGTGCTGTTGCCGGCCTGGTGCGCCAGTGTCAAAGGCAACGCGGAACTGGCCGATTCGCGAGATCCCGGCGTGCGCCGCCACGATTTCAAGGGCGTGGTGGTGTGGCTGGAACCCGCCGGTGGCGATCCGCCGCGGAGGATCCCGCCACGCCGCTACGTGATGGCCCAAAAAGGCAAGCACTTCAATCCCCACGTATTGGCCATTCCCGTGGGATCCACGGTGGACTTCCCAAATAACGATCCCTTCTTCCATAGCGTATTTTCCAAGTACGACGGGCAGCCCTTCGAGGTGAATCTATACAAGCCTAATACCAGCCGGGAGGTCGTATTCAAGAGCGCCGGCATTGTGCGCGTGTTTTGCAATATCCATCCCACAATGAGCGCGGTGATCGCCGTGCTGGATTCGCCCTGGTCCGCCGTTTCAGACGCCGCCGGCGCTTTTGAGATTCGCGATGTGCCGCCCGGCAATTACACGCTGCATGTCTTCCATGAAAGGGCCACCGACGAAACGTTGCACAAACTGATTAAGGCCATCAGCGTCGAGAACGGGCCGCAGCTTCTGCCGGCGATCCACATTTCCGAAACGGGCTATATCCCGGCGCCGCACAAGAACAAGTGGGACAAAGACTATCCGCCGGTGATCGACGACCAGCCGGCCTACCACCCGAATCCTTGATAACCAATGACTGCCCCCTTCTCACGCCTGTCCCTCCGGTGGAAGATCCTGCTATCCACCTCCGTGGCCGTCACCCTGCTGTTCGCGTTAACGGGCTGGTTCGTGGTGCACAATGCCGTCCAAACCACCACCAGCACCATGGAAGACGAGGTGGGCGCCAGTTTCCAGGCCTACCAGTCCTTGTGGCAAGCACACGCCGAGTTGCTCGGTTCGGTAAGTCTGACCTTGAGCCAGATGTCGGACGTGCGTTCCGCCTTTGGCACCAAGGATGTCAACACCATCGGCGACACGGCCAACGAGCTGTGGAAGATCAAGAATGCCATTTTTGTCGTGACCGATGCGGCCGGCAAGGTCATCGCCCCTGTGGGCGTAATGCCGGTCGACGAGCGGGATGTGCGCATCGCCGCGGCCGGCTTTCCGCAGCAGGCATTCGGCCTGCTGCTGCGCGGCGGGCACCTGTACCAAACGGTGTTCACGCCGGTGTACCTGGAGAGCGTGCTGCAGAACGTGCTGGTGGCCGGATATGTCGTAGATAGCCGGGTGGCCCGGCAATTGAAGGCGGACACCGGCGGCAGCGAGTTCCTTTTCGTTTCCGGCGGCCAGCCCATCGCTTCCTCGCTGGATCCCGAAGCGGCCCGCCTGGTGGTCTCCAAGCTCCCCTCGCGTCCTCTCGAGCCTTTCAGCGCCGGCGGAATCGAATACTCCGCGCGCCCCGCGCCGCTGCGCGACCTCGAAGGCCATCCCATCGGCGAGCTATGGATACTGCGCTCCTTTGCCGCCGACAGCCGGAGGCTGGCCATGCTCCGGCGCAATATCATCCTGCTGTGGCTGCTGGCCGTGGCCGCCAGCCTGGCGCTCACCTATCTGTTGGCCCGCCGCATCGTCGAACCGCTCAAGGAACTGGACCGCGCCGCCGCCGAGGTGGCCCGCCAGAATTACGACCACCGTGTGAAAGTGGACAGCCAGGATGAGCTCGGGCGCCTGGCACGGACCTTCAACGCCATGTGCGCCTCCATCCAGCAGGCGCGCCAGGAACTGATCCGCCAGGAGCGCATTTCCACCATCGGGCGGCTTTCGAGTTCCATCGTGCACGATCTGCGCAATCCGCTGGCGGCGGTTTACGGCGGCGCGGAGATGCTGGTGGATGCCGATCTGGCGCCGCCGCAAGTGAGGCGTCTGGCCGCCAACATCTACCGCGCTTCGCGGCGCATCCAGGAATTGCTGCAAGACCTGCTGAATGTATCCCGCGGCAGCGCCCGCGGAGCGGAGGTGTGCAAGCTGCGGGAAGTGGCTGCGGCCGGCTGTGAAACGCTGCTGGCTTCCGCCGAAGCGCAGCACGTGGAAGTGCAGAACGGGATTGCGGACGAAATCGAGCTGCCGCTGGAGCGCAATCGCATGGAGCGGGTCTTCTCCAACCTGGTGGGCAACGCCCTGGAAATGATGCCGGAAGGCGGCCGGATTCAGATCTCGGCCGCGGCCCAGGACGGATTCGTGGTGGCCGAAGTGCGCGACACGGGTCCGGGCATCGCGCCCCAGATCCGCGATAGCCTCTTCGAGCCGTTTGTCAGCGCGGGCAAGAAGAACGGGCTCGGCCTGGGCCTGGCGCTCGCGCGGCAGACGGTGCTCGACCACGGCGGCGACATGTGGGCGGAATCCGAGCCGGGCCGCGGCGCGTGTTTTCGGCTGCGCCTGCCGGCGGCAAGGTAATCTCGTGGGGCGGGATCGCAGCCAGGCTCGCAGCCTGAGGCGGCCTCGTAGGCCGCCTCTTGTGCCGCCCTGATACGATGAATTCCATACATGCGCTACCAGGATGCCGGTGTCAACATTGATGAAGCGGATCGCGCCGTTTCCTCCATCCGCAAATTGGCGCGCGAAACCTTCACCCGCGGCGTGCTCACCGATATCGGCACGTTCGGCGCATGCTACTCGCTCGCCGGATGGAAGAATCCCGTGCTTATCAGCTCCGCCGATGGCGTGGGCACCAAGATCAAAGTCGCCTTCCTCACCGGCCGCCACGACACAGTGGGCGAGGATCTGGTCAACCACTGCGTCAACGATATCGCCGTTCAAGGCGCAACCCCGCTGTTTTTCCTGGATTATTTCGCCACCGGCAAGCTGGAAGCCGGAGTAGCGGCGCAGGTGGTGGCGGGGCTGGCACGCGGTTGCCGCCGCAACGGCTGCGCGCTGATCGGCGGCGAGACCGCCGAGATGCCCGGTCTTTACGCGCCCGGCGAATACGATCTGGCGGGCTTCATCGTGGGCGCAGCCGAGCGGCGCGCGCTGCTCACCGGCAAGCGCATCCGCGCGGGCGACGTGCTCCTCGGCCTGCCCTCTACCGGTCTGCATACCAATGGCTACTCCCTGGCGCGCAAGCTGCTCTTCGAGGTAGCCGGCTACTCGCCCGTGACTATCGTGCCAGAACTGGGCGGCACCGTGGCCGACGCGCTGCTTCGGGTGCATCGCAGCTATCTGAAACCGATTCGCGCGCTCGCGGAGCAAGGCCTGCTGCGCGGCGCGGCGCACATCACCGGCGGCGGCCTCACCGATAACATGCCCCGCATGCTGCCCGAAGGGCTGGCTGCCGAAATGGACACCCGCGCCTGGACCATCCCACCCATTTTCGAGCTGCTCCGGCGCGTGGGCAACCTGCCGGATGACGATTATCGCCGCACGTTCAATCTCGGCATCGGCATGATCTTGGCCGTCCCGCGCGCGCAGGCCAGCCGCGCCGAAAAGCTGCTGCGCAAGCTGCACGAGCCGTTCTTTGCCGCCGGCCAAGTCGTCCCGCAAAAACGCCGCGGGCCGCGGGTGGTGTACCGGTGAAGCGCCTCGGCATTCTGCTTTCGGGGCGCGGTTCCAACTTCGAAGCCATCGCCCGCAACGTGGCCGCCGGAACGCTCCCCGCGGAAATAGCCATCATAATCGCCAACCGTCCGGAAGCGCGCGGGCTGGAACTTGCTCGGCAGCGAGGCTTGCCCGCCGTCTGCATCCCGTCCAAAGGCCTCGACCGTATCGTCTACGATACCAGTCTGGTCGCGGAGTTGAAAAAGCACGAGGTCGACCTGGTCTGCCTGGCCGGATACATGCGCCTGCTCAGCGCCGGATTCATCCGCGAATTTCCCGGCCGCGTGCTGAACATCCACCCGTCGCTGCTGCCCTCTTTCCCCGGCCTCGACGCCCAGCACCAGGCCCTGGAGCATGGCGTCAAGATTACGGGTTGTACGGTGCACTTCGTGGACGAATATCTGGATGCCGGCCCGATTGTGACGCAGGCGGCCGTGCCGGTGCTCGACGGCGACACCGTGGATACGCTGTCCGCGCGCATCCTGAAAGAGGAGCATCGCATCTACAGCGAAGCCATCCAAATGGTACTCAGCGGCGGCCTACGGATTGAAGGACGCCGGGTCGTGGGCGGGCAGTGACGGCGCCGGAATCAGTTCGGGTCCGCGTCTCCGCCGCCCCACGAAGTCCGAGAATTTGACCGGCGGCACATCCCCGCGCTCCAGTTGCTTTTCTACCGCCCGCTGATATCGGCGCAAGGCTTCGTCCCGGCGCGAGCGGGTCAATCGGCAGTCCTGCAAGTCCAGCAGCAGATGGACTTCCCAGGGCTGGAACGAAGTGCGCCGCACCTCGCCTTCGATTAGTTCCTTCACCAGCCGCCTGAAGCGATTGGCCATCAATTCCAGATCCGGCGGATCTTTCATGCCCATTGTATCGGCAGACCCCAGGTGAAACTTCAATAATCCAACATTGACATTGATTTACACTCCCGAACGGACCCCGTTAGGCTCCCGGCACATCTATCAAGGTGAGTACAGAGGTGATGCGATGGCGCCACAACTGGAACGACCGAGAATCCCGGAACCCGCCGCCGAGGCCGACATCCTGCGCGAACAACTCGAATACCTGATCGACCACTCAGCCCGCAGTGCGCAATGCGGCTGCTCCGAGTGCCAGCGCTACCTTCGCGCCCGTGCCGCTCTGCTCGAAATCTTCGCCGAGCCGCCCGCGCTGCACCTGTTGAAAGCCGCCTAGTAGGACAGGCCTCGCGGCCTGACCGGACTGTTAGCCGGTTGTCGGGATTGTGATACTGTCGAGTCATGCAAAATCCCGATGGCATCTCCCGCCGAACCCTCCTCACCGCCGGAGCCTCCGCCCTGACCCTGCTCCACCCGCATCCCGTTCGCGCCGCCAACGACGGCCTGAAGGCCGGCTTGGTTGGCTGTGGCGGCCGTGGCACGCAGGCCGTCGTCGACCTGCTCACCGGCAACGAGCACGTCGAGCTAATCGGCATGGCGGATGTCTTCGAAGATCACCTCGAACAATCGCTCGCCCGCCTGCGCGATCCCAAGTTCATCGCCCGCTATGCCGGCATCACCGTGGAACACAACGGCCAGCCCCAGGAAATGAAGGCCGAGGACCTGGTAGCTTCCATCCAGCCGCGCATCCGCGTCGCGCCCGACCATCACTTCACCGGCTTCGACGCTTACCAGAAGCTGCTCGCCTCCGATATCGATATCGTGATGCTCTGCACTCCGCCCGGCTTCCGGCCTATGCACTTCGAAGCGGCGGTCAACGCCGGCAAGCACGTCTTCACCGAGAAGCCCATCGCCACCGATCCGGTAGGCGCGCGGCGCTTCATCGCCGCCGGAAAGCTGGCCGCTGAGCGCAAGTTGACCGTCGTCTCCGGCGCACAGCGGCGCGCGCACCGCGAATACGTGGAAACCGTGCAGAAGATCCACGACGGCGCCATCGGCGACATCACCGCCCTATACGCCTATTACCTCAGCGGTCCGGTCTTTCACGCCGACCGCCGCGACCCGAAATGGAGCGACATGGAGTGGCAGCTCCGCAACTGGTACTCCTTCATCTGGATTTGCGGCGACCAGATTGTCGAGCAGCACTTCCACAACATCGATTTCATGAACTGGCTGATGGGCGCGCATCCCGTGAAGGTAGTCGCTTCCGGCGGCGCGGCGTGGCGTCCGCGCGAGGAACTCTACGGCAACATCTACGATCACATGAGTTCCGATTTCACTTACGCCAACGGCGTGCACCTGAGCAGTCACTGCCGCCAGTATCCCAAGGGCGCCTATAACAACGTCAGTGACATGATCGTGGGCGCCAAGGGCCATAGCAACGGCATAGACATGGGTGCTCCCGGGATTAATCCCTACGTGCAGGAACACATCAACATGATCCGCAGCATCCGCGGCGACGGGCCGTACTTGAATTACACGCTGCCGATCGCCGAAAGCACGCTCACCGCCATCATGGCCCGCGAATCGGCCTACTCAGGACAGGAGATTACCTGGGACCAGATTATGGGTTCGCCGTTGGACCTCATGCCGAAGGCATTCGGGTACGACGTAAAGATGGACGCTGCACCGCTGCCGGTACCCGGCGTCTACAAGTTTGTCTGACGCCTAATTGCCTTCCTTATGTATCGAATACCTGTCCAGTTCATGGATTAACGGCATCGCTGCCGGCGGCGCCTCCATCTTGGTCATCAGGATTTCCCGGTTGCCCAAAGGCTGGCCGTACAACTCCTTGTTGCTCTCCCGGTCCGGACGCAACGAAGCGCCGCTCAGTGAGACGCCCGCAAAAAGACCTTTCGAGCGCGACCAGGACAGGATCTCCGCGGTCATATAGGCGTCCGTATTGGCGCTCGCCGTGCGTCCCACTGGTCCCGCCGCCACGCTGGCGTCGCCGCCCAATGTGACTTTGTCCTTGTCCAGTTCATGCATGCCGTGCTCATTCATGATCAGCATCACCACGTCTGTCGACGAGCCGCCGATCTGAAATCCGAAGCTGCCGCCTTCCACCCGGACGGCCCCTGGCGCTCCCCATCCCATGCCCGCGCCCCTCCGGCAAATCGTAAAGCCCTTTCCGTATTGGCCGCCCACCACGAATGCGCCTTTCTTCAGTGACGGAACGATCACCACGCAGTACGCTTTATTCAACAGATCTTGTGGAATTCCCTTGTCGGGCGTCCCCATGATCTCGTGCATAATCCTGGCCGACTCCTCCAGACGCTCCGGCGCCGTATCCGCAAAAAGCCCCAGCGGCGTGCAACTCAGGGCCGTGGCCAAAAGCAACGCTTTCTTCATTCCCATATCCTCCGGTAACATTATCGCCCAGGAAAGGATGCACGGTCTGTCCGCGCGCGTCCAACCGGCGCGCAATATGTGATGTTATCCTCAATAGCCATGTGCTTCAAATCACGGTTCCTCCCACTTGTCCTGATTCTGGCGCCCGCCTCCGCCGCCGTAGTCTCCGACGTACGATTCAAGCTCTCGGCCGGCGACCTTTCCAGCGCCGAGGCGTTGGTTGAGGATTACCACCGGGCGAATGGCGCCAACTCCGAATACGCCGCCGCGGTCTCCTGGCTGGCGCGCGGCGCATTGACGCTGGGCCAAACTGAAGCTGCCGCCCGCTATCTCGCCCAAACCAAAACGTTGGTGGCCGAACTGCTCAAAACCAAAAGCGTGGACGACGACAATTTCCTGGAAGCCGCCGTGGGCGCCTCTATCGAGGTGGAGGCGCGCATCATGGCGGCGCGCGGCAATCGGGACAAAGCCGTGGCTTTCCTGGAATCCGAGCTGCCCCATTGGAAAACCTGGTGGATCACGGCGCGCATTCAGAAGAACCTGGACCTGCTAACGCTCGAGGGACAGCCCGCCCCCGATCTCGACGCCGCCTATCGCGGCAGCCCCGTCCTGCTGTTCCTCTGGGCGCACTGGTGCAGCGACTGCAAAGCGCAAGGTCCGGTCGTCGCGCGCCTCAAACAGAAGTATGAACCGCGCGGCCTGCGCGTGGTGGCGCCCACCCGCCGTTATGGAGACGTGCCGAAAATCGACCACCCCACGGCGGATCAGGAAGACCAGGAGATCGAGCGTGTGTGGACCACGTCCTACGCCGAGCTCGACGGCGCGCCGCATCCCATCAGCGAAGCCACCATGCTGCGCTACGGCGTCAGTTCCACGCCGACCCTGGTTCTGATCGATCGCCAGGGCATCGTGCGCATGTACCGGCCCACGCGCATGACCGAGGCCGACCTCTCGCAACGCATCGAAGCTCTATTAGCCCAGTAGGACAGGCCTCCTGGCGCGCCTCCTGGCCTGTCCAATGCTATCCTCAAAACAAGGCGTATCTATGGCACTCCGCAACGCGCTGTCCGGAGCGGCATTTACTGTCGCCTCGCTCGCCGCCCTCTGCGCCTTCCAGCGTCCCTTCCGCCAATTCCCCGGCGTCGAATACGAGGACTTTGAAATCCCCCCGGACTGGAACCAGCCCGGCGAATGGGCCTTCGCCCGCCTCATGTACCCGCCCGGTCCCAACGACGGCTACGCCGGCCGCTACGACGGCGACTGGCGCCATGGCCTCTCCCTTTGGACCCAGGATTACCCCCGCGCCGACCGCCACTTCTCCCAGGCCCTCCGCCGCCTCACCCGCATCCAAGTGCGCTCCGTCGAGCAGCCCGTCAACCTCGACGAAGGCGACGCCTACGATTGGCCTTGGCTCTACGCCGTGCAGGTCGGCGAATGGGGACTCACGGACGCGCAGGCCAAGGAAATGCGCGAATACCTGCTCCGCGGCGGCTTCTTCATGGCCGACGACTTCCATGGCAACTTCGAATGGGAGATGTTCCTGCAGCGCATCCAGCGCGTCTTCCCCGATCGCCCCATCGTGGACATCGCGGATTCCGACGCCATATTTCACACCGTCTACGATCTCGACGACCGCTACCAGGTGCCCGGGGCCGCGCATCTCCGCCTGGGTTATAAGAACAACGGCATCGGCGCGCACTGGCGAGGTATCTATGACGACCAGGGCCGCATCATGGTGGCGATCTCGTATAACTCCGACTTGGGCGACGCCTGGGAGTGGGCCGACGAACCCCGTTATCCCGAAAGATTCTCCGCGCTGGCCATCCGCATCGGAGTGAACTACGTGGTCTACGCCATGACCCACTAAAAACACCGGACCTTTCTCCCTTCTCCGGTCGTACTACTATTGTTCATGAAGCCCATCTTCCGCCGGCTTGCACGCGCACCGCTGTTCACAGTCGTTACGCTCATCACCCTGGCCATCGGTATTGGCGCCAACACCGCCATCTTCAGCGTCTTAAATGGGGTGCTCCTGAAGCCTCTCCCTTACGCCGCCGCCGAGCGCCTCGTGGGAGTCTGGGAAACGTCCCGCTTGCCGGGCATGCCGCAGCTCAATGCCTCTCCCTCCACCTACTTCACTTTCCGTGAAGAGAGCCGCACCTTTCAGGACATCGGTATATGGCGCAACGATTCCGTCAATATCACCGGCACCCGCGAACCCGAGCAGGTCGACGCAGTGGACGTTACCGAAGGCGTGTTTCCGCTCCTCGGCGTACAGCCCATTCGGGGCCGCTCGTTTACCCGCAAGGACGACGCGACCGGAAGCCCCAATACCGTGATGCTGTCTTACGGATATTGGCAGCGCAAGTTCGGCGGCGATCCATCCGTAGTCGGCCGGCGCATCCTAGTGGATGGCAGCGCCTCGGAGATCATAGGCATCCTGCCGCGCGGCTTCCGCTTCCTGAACTCCCACCCGGCCCTGTTCCAGTCGTTACAGATCGACCGCGCCAAAGTCTTCGTTGGCCAGTTCATGTACCAGTCCGTCGCGCGCCTCAAACCCGGCGTCACGCTGGCCCAAGCCAATGCCGATGTCGGGCGCATGCTCCCCATGCTGCTCGCAAAGTTCCCGCCCGCCCCCGGCATCAGCGTCAAGATGTTCCAGGAAGCGCATCTCGGCCCGCTGGTGCAGCCGCTCAAAGCCGATGTGGTCGGCGACATCGGCAAGGTGTTGTGGGTTCTGATGGCCACCATCGGAGTGGTGCTCTTCATCGCCTGCGCCAACGTCGCCAACCTGATGCTGGTGCGCGCCGAGGGACGCCAGCAGGAGCTTGCCATCCGCGCCGCTCTGGGCGCGAGCTGGTGGCGCATCGCCCGGGATCTGCTCCTCGAAAGCGTGACTCTGGGTGTGGCCGGCGGCGCCCTCGGCGTCGGTCTCGCCTATGCCGCCCTAAAGCTTCTGGTCTCCACTGGCCCCGCCAACCTGCCCCGCCTGGATGAGATCTCCATCGATCCGGCTGTGCTGCTGTTTACGCTGGCCATCTCTCTGATCGCCGGTCTTCTGTTCGGCCTGATACCTGTGTTCAAGTATGCCGGACCCCGCTTAAACGCCGCCCTCCGCCAGGGCGGACGCAATTCCAGCGACGGCCGCGAGCGTCATCGCGCGCGCGGCGTGCTGGTGGTGGTGCAAGTCGCCCTGGCCCTGGTTCTACTGATCGGTTCCGGCCTCATGATTCGCACGGTCCAAGCCATGAAACAGGTGCCACCGGGATTCACGGATCCCGACCGGCTACTCACCCTGCATGTCTCCATTCCCGATGCCGAGATTCCCCAGTCGGAACAAACCATCCGCACCTACAACAACATCCTGGACAAGGTCCTCGCTATTCCGGGCGTGACGGCGGCAGGTTTGGTCGACTCCATCTCCATGGATGGGAACGGCGCCAACGACCCCATCTTCGCAGCGGACAAGACCTACGCCGACGGACAGATCCCCCCCATACGCCGCTACAAGTACGTCTCCCCCGGCTTTTTCAAGACCATGGGCAACCCTCTGTTGACCGGCCGCGATCTCACCTGGACGGACACGTACCAGGCCCGTCCCGTCGTGCTGGTCTCCGAAGTCCTGGCCCGCGAGTTCTGGGGCACGCCCGCCGCCGCCCTGGGCAAACAAATTCGCGAAAGCCCCAAAGGGGCGTGGCGCGAGGTGGTCGGCGTGGCCGGCAATGAGCGCGACGATGGCGTGGACCACAAAGCCACCGCTACCGTCTACTGGCCTATGATCGTCCGCGACATTTGGGGCCAGCCGCTCCAGACCCAACGCGGCCAGGCATTCGTCATCCGCAGCAGCCGCACTGGCTCCGCCGGCTTCCTCAATGAAGTCCGCCGCGCTGTCTGGTCCGTGAATCCGAACCTGCCCATCGCCGGCGTAAACACCATGCGCGAAGTCTATGACCGCTCCATGGCCCGCACCTCCTTTACGCTCGTGATGCTGAGCATCGCGGCGGGCATGGCGCTGCTGCTCGGTGTGGTTGGCATTTACGGCGTCATCTCATACGCTGTATCGCAGCGCACGCGCGAAATCGGCATCCGCATCGCCCTGGGTGCGCCCCCACAATCGGTGCGGCAAATGTTCGTACGCGAGGGTCTGGTGCTGACGGCGATAGGTGTGGTCTGCGGCCTCACCGCCGCAGCGGGATTGACTCGCCTGATGACCGCCCTGCTCTTCGAAGTCAGTCCCGTCGACCCAGTCACATACTGCGCTGTGTCTCTGGTCTTAGCCGCGGCCGCGCTGCTGGCCAGCTACATCCCGGCCCGCCGCGCCAGCAGAATCGAGCCAGTAGAAGCCCTGCGTATCTTCTGACTTCTGTCTTCTGACTTCTGTCTTCTGCTTTGTGTTACTCGTATCTCAACGCCTCCACCGGGTCCAGCCGCGACGCGGTGACCGCCGGCCATACTCCGAAGAACAGCCCCACCGCTACCGAAACGCCGAAAGCCGTAGCAACCGCCCAACCCGGCACCTGGCATCGCAGGCTCGGAAAGATGGCGCTCACCAGCAGGGTCACCAGCACCGAGAATACGATCCCGATCAGCCCGCCGGCGCCCGTCAGCGCCACCGCTTCGCTTAAGAATTGCAGGACGATATCGCGGCGCCGCGCGCCCAAGGACTTGCGAATGCCGATCTCGTGGGTGCGCTCGGTGAC
>Ga0187867_10001133_pt1 | contig 23126 bp, 18 predicted proteins | sample June2016WEW_13_1_FD_132976 | JGI IMG/M metagenome (GOLD analysis project Ga0187867, IMG submission 132976) | Peatland microbial communities from SPRUCE experiment site at the Marcell Experimental Forest, Minnesota, USA - June2016WEW_13_10 | ecosystem: Environmental > Terrestrial > Soil >...
CCAGCATCGGCTTGAACCCAACCACCGCCAGCATCAGCATGCCCAGCCCGACCAAACCCGGTCCGACGATCGCCAGCGGCCACTCGCCGAATCGTTTGGTCAATCGTCCGATGAACCCGCCCTGCACCACGGCGATAATGATGCCCAAAAATGCGTAATACAGCCCCACCTGCCACCCCACGAAATTGAACGTCCGAGGACTGCTCAGGAACAGCGCCACCATGCTTTCCAGCATGACGAACGCCGCCATGCTGATGAACGCGATCAGCAGCAGTTGCACCAGCCTCCCGTGCCGCAATATCGGCCTAAATCGGCTCGGATGCAGCCACCCCGTCACGTCCGCCGGCTTATGCACCCGGCTCTCCTTCAATCGCACCCATGTTTGCACCATCGCCCCAAAACTCATCGCCGCCGCGAAATATCCGGGAAGTGCCGGGTGAAACGTGACCAGCAGCGCCCCCAGCGCCGGCCCCATGGCAAACCCCACCCCGAACGCCGCCCCCAGCACCCCCATCCCCCGTGCCCGGTTTTCCCGCGTCGTCACGTCGCTGATATACGCCTGTGCCGTCGAGATATTCCCCCCGCTGATCCCGTCAATAAACCGCGAGCAATAGATCAGCAGCAGTGCGTAACCCGGATGAACCCAATGCAAATTCAACACGATGCCCAGCAGCAAATACCCCAGCGAGCTGCCAAGCTGCGAAAAGATCAGCACCGGCCTACGCCCAAACCGATCCGAGATCGCCCCCAAAATCGGCGCCGCCAAAAACTGGCACGCCGAATAAATCGAAAACAGCAACCCCACGTCCAGCGCCGTCGCCCGGTACTGCGCCGCAAACAACGGCAGCAATGGGATAATGATCCCGAACCCCATGAGGTCCGTAAAAACGATGAGAAAGATGGTGGATAGCGCCCCCTTCGGCGGCTGCGCCGGTATTTCGACTTCGGTCATGTATCGGGGGTTATAGCATTGTTGTCACGCCGTTGCAGCGCACATAGCCCAAGCCTTCTTCTTCCCCAAACCCTTGAACGCTTGAACCCTTGAACCCTTGAACCCTTGAACCCTTGAACCCTTGAACCCTCGACCCCTTGAACCCTCGACCCCTTGAACCCTTGAACTCTTGAACCCTTGAACTCTTGAACCCTTGAACTCTTGAACCCTTGAACTCTTGAACTCTTGAACCCTTGAACTCTCGAATGGCCCAGGCTGCGGGTTTTGTGGGCCAATCCCAATCTACCTCCACCGCCCCCGGCCATTCGCCCACCGTGTTTTCATAAACCCCATAGCGGCCTGCCGACTTCAGTCGGCAGGCCATCAAGGACAAAATCGCCGGGCTATGATCCGACAGGGCCTCGAAGAAATGGATCGCGCGGAGGCGCGGAGGCGCGGAGAAGAAAACTCCGCGCCTCAGCGCCTCCGCGCGAGACATCTTCTCTGCTTCCTACCCAATAATCATTCAGTTGTACTGCGCGGGAATCGCGTCCGTTGCCGGTGATCGGTTCGATTCTCTCTCAACGATTTTTACGGCTCCTGGTAGTGCCACAAGCCAGCTTTCAGAAAAGAGCTCGCTCCTACAATCGACCGCAAAGGCAATTCCCAGGCTTGACGAACTTTTCAAGAGGTTACCGGGATACGAGCGATATTTCACGGCGCTTAGCGATTATCTCTTCAAACTCCTACAGCCTCGATTAGACGATCTCCTGTTCCTCGGAAGCGGCTACGAGGGAGCATTTGACGACTTCGAGATCCTTTTGGCACTATCTTCCGCCGACCAAGGCGCTTCGGCTAGGGAAGGGCGTTTCTGGGGACCGATAGGAAGGTTTGGCTGGAAGGAGAACCGCAGTTCGGACCAACCATTCTCCCGCCTTGTTGCTGAAGCCAAGCGAGCTGGGGCCAACTGGGGGCCTCTTAGGGCGGGGCTTTTTGAAGGCAGCATCGAACGCTTCAAAACCGCGGCGGAGGCATTCGTACCACGACTCAGCCGTGAAATGTACATTTAATAAGCTGGCAAGCTATTCGTTCGCACTACATGCGGCCGTTGGCATCTTATAGGACCACGATCTGATTCCAGAATGCGCGCACGGCCAATAGAGGCGCTTCTGTTGAGTTTACGACCCCACGAGGAGGCGACAAGCGGCCGTCGAGGCGGGGAAATGAAATTACCGATTTTTCTCTTGCAAACCAAAGCGAAGTTAGGTATTAGTTAACCCATGGGCTGGGCCTCGTCGCTGCTTGTGCGCGCACGGGCCTTGCCGGCTTCGATTTCGTGGAGGATTTGCCAGTCGTGGTTCAGTTTCCCCGTGTAGCCGGCGGGCTTGCCCGCCGTACGGTTTTCTACTGCTCAACTGTCCACTGTTCTACTCTCTCGCGCAGCGGGGGGGGGCGGGGGGTAATGGGACATTCCGGGAGCGAGTAGGACATTTTCGGACGCAAAACCAGAAAAATCGGCCCGGTTTTGCGACATGCGGAAGGGTGAATTGAACCGCGGAGAACGCGGAGAAGACGGTATCGCCACAGATATCAATCAGATGTACACGGATAAGAAGCGGAAGTTTCAAGTTGCGGGTTGCAAGCAAAGTCCAGGGTCTTTAACTTGCCACTTGTCACTTGAAACTTGCACCTTCCATCTCATCCGTGTCCATCGGTCTGCATCTGTGGCAAAAATGCTCTTCTCTGCGTTCTCCGCGATCTCCGCGGTAAAATTTTGCCTTGTGGAAGAAGAAGTGGACTGTTTTCAATCCTGGGAAAGAGGAGTCAGATTTGGAAAACGAGATCAAAACAAAAATGGCCCGGTTGGGTGAATTTCTGGACCGCAATCGGCTCGACGGGGTTTTTCTCAACCATCGCGACAGTTTCGCCTGGATAACTGGCGGGAAGGACAATCACGTCGCAAGCAGCTCGCCCAACGGCGTGGCCGCGATCCTGGCCACGCGCGATTCGCGAATCTGTTTCACCAACACCATCGAAGGCCCGCGCTTTGCCACCGAGGAGTTGGCCGGAACCGGAATCGAAGTCGTCACGTATACCTGGTATGACCCCAAGGCCGCACAAAAGAAACTGAAGGAATTGATCGCCGGCCGAAAGATCGCGGCCGACGTAACCGACACCGGAGACCACGACCGATTTGGAGCAGGATTCGTAAGATTGCCGGACGATTTCACGCAACTGCGATGGTCGTTGACGGAAGCGGAAATTCAGCGTTATCGCGAAGGCGGCCGGCGGACGTCGGCGGCGATCGAGGCCGCGTGCGGGAAAATCTCCCGCAACATGACCGAGCACGAAATCGCCGCCGTGCTCGATGCCGAAGTGCATTCCCGCAGCCTATTGCCGGTGGTGACTCTCGTCGCCGCCGACGACCGCGTGGCCCGATTCCGCCATCCCATCCCGACGGACAATCGCGTCTCGCGTTATTGCATGCTGGTCACGTGCGCCTCGTTCGGCGGATTGATCTCGAACATGACCCGCTTCGTGAGTTTTGAGCCGCTCTCGGCGGAAATCCACAAAAAACAGCAGGCGGTGTGCAACGTGGACGCGGCGGTCAACCTCTCGACCCGGCCGGGCAAAACTTTAGGCGAGATGTTCAAGGTGATCGAGAAGGCCTATGCCGACAACGGTTTTGAGGGTGAATACGCCCTTCACCACCAGGGCGGATCGACCGGCTACGCCGGGCGCGACGTATTCGCCGAGCCGGGCTCCAGCGTTCGCGTGCTGGAAAACCAGGCATTTGCGTGGAACCCGTCCATCACCGGCGTCAAGAGCGAAGATACGATCCTGTGCACGGCAACGGGGATCGAGATGATCACGACGATCTCCGCTGATTGGCCGAAAATCCGCGGCGAATTTCGCGGCCAATCACTGGACCGCGCCGACATTCTCGTTCGATGAGCCGGATGGATTGGGATCGATGGACAACTCCTCCGACGTGGCGTCGTAGCCGAACAACTCGGCGAACCGGCCCCAGCCCACGATGGTGTGGAAAGCCTTTTCCACGTCCTCGCTGGTGAGCCGGATGCAAAGCTCTTCTTCGATGATTTCCTTGTTGAGCCGGTTGGCGCGCGCTTCCTTGAGCAGGTGCAACACGAAGCGGAACGTGCCAAGGGTGAGGAGCTGGGTGCGGAACATGCTCTTGCGGCCATTGATGTCGGCGTCGAGGAACCGGCGGCCAAGATCGGTCAGAAGGACCTGGTTTTTCGGAGTATCCAGAAAGCCCAGCAATTCGCCCGCCTTGACGACCGCGATCGTGTATCCAAAATCGTATTCCGTGAGTTGATCCAACTTGAACACGTCGATCTGACCGGCGTGATCGCGGACAATTTCCATGAGTCCGAAGATATGCCCGATAGTGACGGCGGGAATGGGCGAAGGCTCGGGTAATCCGCCGACGGCCGCCGGCTCGGCAGCGGGAGCCTTGGGCAGATCGGGCATCTGTTCGTTGGTGATCACATCGTGCAGATGCTGGACCATTTTCAGGAACGCCGGTGAATTGTATTCCCGGGGATGCGGCACGTCGTTTTGAATGATGGTGCGGATTCGCCCCGGTCGAGTGCCCATGACGATGATCCGATCGGCCAGGAACACCGCCTCCTCGATGTGGTGCGTGATGATCACGACGCTCTTGGGCTGGAAGGGCAACTTGCTTTGGCCGCCGGACCACATGCGGTAAATCTCGCTGCGAAGGCTCTCGGCCGTGAACACGTCCAGGGCGCTACAGGGTTCGTCCATGCAAAGCAGTTCCGGAGCGCGCGCCAGCGCCCGGGCAATCCCCACCCTTTGTTTCATTCCGCCCGAGAGTTCCTTGGGATACGCGTTCTCGAAGCCTTCAAGTCCAACCACGTCGATGCAGCGGCCGATTCGGTCCGTGGCCTCGGCGGGTCCCAGGTTGAGCCCATTCAGCGCCAATCGGACGTTATCATTGACCGTCAGCCAGGGAAACAGGGCGAAATTCTGGAAGACCAATGAGACGCCGGGATGAATGCCGTGCAGCGGCTGGCCATGGGCCAGGACCTGCCCGCTGGTGGGCGCGAGCAGGCCGATCATGATTCGCAGCAGCGTGCTTTTGCCTCCTCCGCTTGGGCCGAGGATGGCAAGAACTTCACCCGTGCGAACGGCCAGGGAGATCTTGTCCAGCACCAGCAGGCGAATGCCGCCGTCGGAGTCGGCGAAGACCATTGACACGTCTATTACTTCCGCGATGGGAGAGCCGTTTTCCATGTCCGCCCGGTTTTCTAATGCCTTCGTATCATGCCCGCTCATTATACATTGAGACTATAGCGGGCTTCCGCAATTCGATAGATTCGTTTCCAGAAAAGGCGATTGATCAGGACCACCGCCAGTGCCATGGTGACGACGGAGGCGGCCAACAATTCGAAATGGCCGTTGGCCGTCGCGTCGTCGATCATTGAACCCAGGCCGAACGCATAGTACGTCGTGGATTCGCCGCCCTTGCTCGATACGGAAATCTCTTCCGCGACGATCGTGGCGTTCCACGCCCCGCCCGCCGCCGTGATCAGGCCGGTGGCCAGAAACGGAAAGACGGCCGGAACGTAAATCCGCGTCCAGCGTTGCCAAATGCTCAGATGATAAACGCGTCCGGCTTCGCGAAGATCGCTGGGAATGGCCATGGCTCCGGCGATCACGTTGAACAGCGTATACCACTGCGTTCCCAACAGCATCAGGACGATCGCTCCGAAGGTGAAAGGGATGCCCGCCTTGGCCATGAGCACGCAGAGCATCAGATAAATCATCGGGGCGGGGAAACTGGCAAGAATTTGAACGATCGGCTGGAGCCGGCTGGACCACCGGGGAGAAAGACCAATCAGTATTCCGGCGGGAAGGGTCCACGCCGCGCCAATGGCGACGGCCGCGGCGGTCCGGCCGAATGATAAAAGCAATGCCCAAAGAACGGTGGTCCAGCCCTTCTGCTCGCCCCTCTCGTGAATGGGAAGCTGCAAGAGCAGGTCCGCCAGCTTTATCGCACCCCACGTCGCCAGCGCAAACAGACCGACGATCACAAGCCACTTCACCGCCGTGCGCCACCAGCGCAGCGATTTAGCCGCCGCCGGGCCGGAGCCCGTCCATGTCCCTGGCAAGTTCGCGTCGCGGTCGTGGCGGCGCTTCCAGCGGCGTTCGATGAAATTCAGCAGCCGCGATCGCCGCAGCAATTGCAACACCCAGGAATGCGGCTGCTCGGATGCCGTCGTTTCCTCGAGTTTGAATCGCTCGCTCCAGGCCACGATCGGCCGCCACACGAGTTGGTCGCACAGCACGATCACAAGGATCATGGCCGTGACTCCGGCAATCATGGCGGGAACATTCCAATCGATCTGGGCCTGGTTCATGTAAGAGCCAAGTCCCGGCAGCCGATAGTCCACGTTATTGAGCGTGAAAGCCTCGTTGACGGTGATGATGAACCAGCCGCCGGCCATGGACATCATCGAATTCCAGACCAGGCCGATCATGGAGGCCGGCAATTCGAGGTAGCGGAAAATCTGCCAGCCGCTGAGGCGCTGCATCGCCGCCGCTTCACGCAACGCATCGGGGATCGAGCGGACGCTTCCGTAATAGCTGAAGGTCATGTTCCACGCCTGCGCGGTGAAGATCATGATCACGCAGGCGATCTCCAGCCCGAGCCAACTGGTGGGAAACAAACGAACGAACAACAACACCAGTCCGGGAAGAAACGACAGCACGGGAAGAGACTGAAGCACGTCGAGCAGCGGGAGCATGAACTTTTCGGCCGTGCGGCTGTGGGCGGTGATCGTCCCGTAGACCAGCGTGAACAGCAGCGACAAACCGTATGCGATGAACGCGCGGCTTAGGCTGAAGAAGGCGTATTTGGGCAGCGCCCAAAAGGACAGATCGATTATCACGCCCGAGGGACGGGGCGCGGCGGCATGTCCGAGAATCGACGCGACGGCAGCGATCAACCCCGCGACGCCGAGAATCACCAATACGTCAATTCCGACGTTCGCGGGTTTCTTCAGCGCCTCGCGGACCTTGTCGGAATATGCGATCGCCCATGCCATGAGCCGGGAATTTTAGGGATGCGCGCCGGGATTGCGAGAAGATGAGCCTGCTCGCGACAGGCTCGCCCCGAATAAAAAAATCTTTTACGCCGTCAATTGCCCTTGGATCTGGCCGAGCTGGTCCGCGATGGTCTTGTCGTCGTTGCAATCGCTTTCGATGGTGCGGACGGCGTGCAGGACCGTCGTGTGGTCGCGGCCGCCGAAATAGAGCCCGATCTCCGCCAGGCTGAAACTGGTAAATCGGCGTGCGAGATACATGCACACCTGCCGGGGGAACGCGATGCTCTTGTGCCGCTTTTTGCTTTGGATGTCGGCCAGGCGGACGCCGTAGTATTTCGTCACCGCATCGTAAATCTGCTGAATGGTGATGCGTTTCTGCTCGGGGCCGGTGGATTCGCCCAGGGCGCTCTTGGCCAGGTCCAGATCGATCCGGCCCGCCTGAAGCAGGCTCATTCCCTGAATCCGGGTGATGGCGCCTTCCAACTCGCGCGTGTTGTTTTCCACTTTCGAGGCGATATACGACACCACGTCGTCGGGCAACGCCAGGCCGCGCACTCGCGCCTTCTTTTGAAGAATCGCGATGCGGGTTTCAAAGCACGGCTTTTCAATGCGCGCCACCAGCCCCCAGTTGAACCGGCTGACGAGCCGCTCTTCCAACTCCGGGATTTCGCTCGGCGGGCAATCGGCGCTCAGGATAATCTGCTTCTGTAGCTGATAGAGCGTGTTGAACGTGTGGAAGAATTCCTCCTGCGTGCGGTCGTGCTTGCTGAGGAAATGGATGTCGTCGATCACCAGCAGATCGACGTGCCGATAGCGGAAGCGGAACTGTTGCATGTCGCCGTGTTCCACCGTGGTGATGAACTGGTTCACGAAGCTGTCGCAGGAGAGGTACAGGATGCGCAAGTCCCCTTGTCGCTCCAGCACCTTCTGGCAAACGGCCTGGAGGAGATGGGTCTTGCCCAACCCGACGCCGCCGTGAATGAACAGCGGGTTGTACGCCTTGCCCGGATTCTCCGCGACGGCGACGCTGGCGGCATGGGCGAGCTGGTTGCATGGGCCGGTCACAAACTGCTCGAACGTGTAATCGGGATTGAGCGGCAATGGCTGGTCGGCGTCGTTGAAAAGCCCGCCTTGGCCGAGGCCTTCGCAATGAAATGACACCGAAACCAGACGCCCGATGACCTGCTGCGCCGCCACCGAAAACGGCGTCTGGCACTGTCCCTGGCAGAAGTTAAGCTGCGCCAGCGTGGGAACAATGACTTGGATCACCCCGTTGGTGATCTGCCGGGGGATAAGCTGATCGAACCAGACCCGGTTGAGGCTTGGGTGCTGATTCCGGACCTCCTGGAGGATGCGTTGCCACACCGCGGGATCAAACGCGGGCTCTTGCGCGCGGCGCACAGGCGCGTCGCGCCGTGAAGGCGATTGCGTAATTACCATGGCGATTCTTCAGCGAAAAGTGTCTATTAATCTCTCCGCGCGCCGGCTGTCAGACTTCCTCGTCCCGCCGACGTACGAGCTTACAATATCAAATTCACGACCTTGGCGAACGCGCGGCCCAGCAACGACATGCGTGATGGCCACCGATTGTTTCAGCCGCGCGCCATTCACACGCACTAATTCGCAGATTACACATTTGACGACCCATTTTTCAAGGGCATCCTGCCGAACAAATTCGCCGCGTGCATCGCGCGCCGATTCATTTGCACAACCCCTAGATGCCGCGCCGAACTTTGTCCCCAACCCGTCTCGCTCAAACTTTTTTTGAAAAATATTTTTTTCCCAACATCCACATTATCCGCGCGCTCGATTGGGAATCGGCAGCCCGACCTCGGCCATCACCTGTTTCAGATCGCTCCACACCGCGGCGCGATTTTCCTCGGTGTACGAACGCAACAGATAGGCGGGATGAAACGTCGGCATCAGCTTGATGCCGCGCCAGTTATACCACTGCCCGCGCATCTTTCCCATCGACAACCGCGAGTTCAGCATGTATTTTGCCGATGGAAGCCCCAGCGTTACGATCACTTTTGGCCGAATGATCTCAAGCTGACGAATCAGGTACGGCGTGCAAGCGTCAACCTCGTCGGGCGCCGGAACGCGGTTGTCCGGCGGCCGGCATTTCACGATGTTGGCGATGAAAACCTGCTGGCGACGCAAATCCATGCCCGCGATCATCTTGTTGAGCAACTCGCCCGCCCGGCCCACGAACGGCCGGCCCTGAAGGTCTTCGGTCTCGCCCGGCCCTTCGCCAATAAAAAAAATCTTCGCATCCGGATCGCCTTCGCCGAACACCGTGTTTCTGCGGGTTTCGCACAGCCGGCAACGGACGCAGGGCTTGACCTCGCCAGCGTCCATTTGCGCAAGTCGCGCGATTTTTTCCTCGCGCGATAACGCTTCTCCCATCGTGGGAGTAGACTCCGCATCTCCATTTGACGCGAAAAGTTGCGCCGCCGACGCCGGTTGCGATGCGACCGGTTGTGGTTCGGGTTCGATCCGGTTCGGCCCATTTGGCTGAGGCGTCCGCACCGATTCCAAACCGAACGCCCGTTCGCTTCTCAGCCACAGAGAACGCCGATGTTTGGCAATCTCGTCCTTCGTCATCTCCTCCGATCCTATTTTTTTTCTTTCCGAGAACAAATGCTTGACGCGCCCGCGTCATTCATGCACAATACCCGATGAAAAGCCACCCCGGCCCGCAATGGCGGGTGCTCCAATTGAGCACACCGTAGCGGGCCGCGGTGGTTTTTCTCATTGTGGAGTCATCGCGGATTTGCCGTCGTATTGTGGTGAATCGTCCAGTGCGGCGCCATCTTTGAGGAATCCTCATGGCCAACAAAAGCAAACCGGAACTCTTGAGCCGAACCATCCAGCACTTCGACATCACCCAGCACAATCCGGTGGCGATGGTCGATGCCATGCGCCACATGGCCTACACCGCCCGCGATCTCTACCGCGCGGCCGATATTTACGACCGCATGCTGCGAGACCCCGGTTGCGGGGTCATTCTTTGCCTCGCCGGATCCCTCAATAGCGCCGGTCTCAAAAAGATCTTCGCCGAAATGATCCGCAGCAACATGGTCGATGCAATCGTCTCCAGCGGCGCCAATATCGTCGATCAGGACTTCTTCGAGGCCCTGGGCTTCCATCATTACCTCGCCGACGACTATCTCAAGAGCGGCATGCACGACGGCATGTTGCGCGAATTGATGATCGACCGCATTTATGACACCCTCATCGACGAGAACGAACTGCGCGTCTGTGACGAGACGATGCAGAGGATCATCGACGAGCTTGAACCCAAGCCCCACGGTTCGCGCGAGATCATCCGTGAGATGGGCGCATACCTGCAAAAGCAGGGCAAAGTCGCCGATAGCATCGTCCTGGAGGCCCACAAGCACGACGTGCCGATTTTCTGTCCGGCCTTCAGCGACTGTTCGGCCGGATTTGGGTTCGTCGCTCACGTCCACGCCCGGCAGGCCACGGGACAACCGGCCGTCAGCCTCGACAGCGCCAAGGACTTTTACGAGTTGACCCAACTCAAGATCAAGAGCAAGGAGACCGGCCTGCTCATGATCGGCGGGGGGGTGCCGAAGAACTTCGCCCAGGACGTCGTCGTCGCCGCCGAAATCCTCGGCGTCGAAGTTCCCATGCACAAATACGCCATCCAGGTCACCGTGGCCGACGTCCGCGACGGAGCGCTATCCGGCAGCACTCTCAAGGAAGCCAGCAGTTGGGGCAAGGTGGACACCGCTTTCGAGCAGATGGTATTCAGCGAAGCGACGCTGGCCCTTCCCCTGATCGCCGGCTACGCCTATCACAAAGGCGCTTGGCGCAATCGAGCGGCGCGCAAGTGGAATCAGCTCCTGGAAGCCAGTGCCGTTGCCTGAGCCGCGTCCCCTTGCCAAATCGGATCTCCAAAAAAACATCACGGTCGGCCTCGTGCCGACCGTGACTGGTCTCGTTTCCAACCGTTCATGGCGACGCACGTCGCCCTTGATTCGCATTCAAACCGAGGCGAGTTGATATTCCATCTGTGCCGCTTTGAGCTGTGCCAACGCATAAACCGCCGCTTCGCGTTGACAGGCGCCCACCACCGTGCCGTGGCGCTCATCCGCCGCATGCCCCGGGTCCAGCGGCTCGCCCGCCGGCGCCCACGTCGCTCGATAGCATTTGAAAGTCAGGTTGTGGTTGATCGACAACTCCAGCCCTGCCCTGGCAAATTCGCGCTGCACCCCCAGAATCGACGGAAATGACCGCCCATCCGGCAAATGTTCAACGTCCAAATCGTCCTGCGGCAGCCAACCGACCTCCAGAAGTCGGTCCACGGCATACGTAAGGTTCATCGTCGCTCCTTCCAATTCGCCCGAGTTGCTCTCCCGCATTCCGCCCGTCGAAAACGGGCAATTATTCTATCTCCGGCTCCAAGGCGATGCCAGTCCTGAAATCAGCCCTTGTTTTCGGCCAAATACCGCCATTTCTTGAGCTTTTTTGCAGCCATGCCGAGCATGCGCCAAGCGTAGATTATCCGGCCCGCTTCGTATAGTCTAACCCCTCATGAGTTCCAGCCGGAACCCCGACCATGGGGGCCGCGGCGGGCGGTCGCCTCGATACCAGCACCGTGCCCTCAGTCACGAACAGGCCCATTCCCAGTCCTCGCTTCACCAACAGACCCGGCATCACGATCATCCCCTTGCGTGCCGCGACCGGCCGCAGCTTGTTACCCGGCAGGAGGAGCTTGCCGAACTGCTCCAATCGCTCAAGAGCGGCGGGCCCTTCGCCTACGACAGCGAATTTATCGGCGAACTCACCTACTTGCCCAAGCTGTGTCTGATCCAGGCCGCTTCCTCCACGCGGATCGCCCTGATCGATCCCCTGGCGGATTTGGACCTCCGGCCCTTCTGGGAACTGGTCACCGACCCTTCGGTGGAGAAAATTGTCCATGCCGGCCTCCAGGACGTCGAGCCGGTGTTTCGCGCACTTGCCAAGCCGCCGGCAAATCTCTTCGACACCCAAGTTGCCGCCGGGTTCGCCGGGCTTGGATATCCCCTTTCCCTTTCAAAATTGGTCCTGGCATTGGTTGGAGCCAAGCTGGGCAAGGGGCTCACCTTCTCTCACTGGGATCGCCGCCCGCTCACCGATTACCAGCTTCGTTACGCCGCCGACGACGTGCGATATCTCCCGGCCGTTCGGCACGAGATCGGCAAGCGCCTCCTCAACGATCGCCACGCCGCCTGGGCCAAGGAGGAATCCGCATCCCTGGCCGATCCGGCCCTGTACGTCTTCGATCCGAAAACGCAGTGGATCAAGATTCGCGGCGCCGGGGCGCTGCCTCCGCTGAACCAGGCCATCCTGCGCGAGTTGACTCTCTGGCGCGATCGCGCCGCCCGGAGCGAAGACGTTCCACCGCGATCCCTGGCCAGGGATGAGATTCTTTTGGACATGGCCCGCTCGCCGATCGACGCCGTCGAGGACTTAAGTCGCGTCAGGGGACTACCCCGGCCCGTCGAAGCCAAATACGGAGCCGGCATTGTCCAGGCCACGCAAACCGCCAAGTCCTTGCCGCCCGATCAGTGGCCCGACCTGCCCGCTTACGAACCCGCTCCCGAGGAAAAATTCCGCGCCGATGCCCTCTTCTATGCCGTTCAATGTCTCTGTGCCGGCCAGGGTATCGATCCCAATCTCGTCACCAGCCGCCAGGAAATCGGCGAGTTCTATCGCATCCACGCCTCCGGCCAATCCCCCGAGGCCTTGCGCATTCTCCGCGGCTGGCGCCGTCAGGCCGTCGGCGACCGCCTCCTGTCACTCCTGAACGGCCAAACGCCCGTGACCCTGCAATGGATCGATGGAGCACCTCATTGTTAACGAGATTTGCTCCACCCGGCCTGCGGCATAGAATCATTCCATGCCCATTTACGAATACACCTGCAAATCCTGCAAAAACAATTTCGAGAAGCTCGTGAAGTCGATATCGTCCGCTGCCAAGGTGGAATGTCCCAAGTGCGGATCGAAGCAAACCGCCCGCAATCTGAGCGTTTTTGCCGTCGGTTCCGAATCGAAATCCCAGTCATCGCCGCCCGGCACGTGCGGAAGATGCGGCGGACCGGGCCCGTGCGGGATGAATTAGCACCCTCCCCGGATCACGCGCCCCATCATATTTTTCCCTTCTCCTTTCGTGCATCATCCCGCCTTCGTCCGCCGCCTGACTCCACCTCCACTTCGGTGTAGCATTTCCGCAACGAGGTCCCCAAATTGGCCAAATCCAATCGAATCGCGTTCCTCGTCCTTTCGATGTTCGCCCTGGTATTCGTCGCCGGCGGAGTCTTGTTCCTCTACGCGGCCACGCACCAACGTCCCGCCCCGCACCACGCGCTGCAACCATTCTGGCCCTTCGCAACCGGTGCTGGAGTCTTCTTCCTCGTTGGCTTCGGTGTCCTGACCATGGCCATCGTCGGTGGCCGCACCATTAGACAAAAGTCCGAACTGAAAGCGGATCATCCGGATCAGCCGTGGATGTGGAAGATCGACTGGGCCACCCGCAACATCCCCGACCACGTTGTTGCCGGCGCCGTCGGTGCATGGATCATCGCACTGCTCGTTACCGGCATCACCATCCCCGCCGCAATCGGCGGGCTGCACCAATACCTTCACAAGCACAACAACGCCGGCCTGGTCGGCCTGATTTTCCCGCTTATCGGCATCGGACTGATCTTTGTCGCCGCGCGCGCCTCGCTCCGCGTCTTGAAGTACGGCAAATCAAACCTTCGCCTCAAAACCCTCCCCGCCCCCATTGGCGGAGTGTTGGCTGGCACCATTTGCGTCCAGCGCCCCGTCAACTCGGCCGACGGAATTAAACTCCGTCTCCTCTGCATCCACCGCGTCGAAACAGGCGTCGGGAAAAGCCAAAGCGTGACCGAGACCATCCAATGGGAGGATGAACAAATCCTCGACCGCCTTCCGCCCTGCGACCGCGGCACCGAAATCCCCGTCAGCTTTCGCATCCCCGCCGACGCCGCCTCTTGCGACGATTCCAACATGCGCGACCAGATACTCTGGCGACTCGAATGCCGCGCAAATTCCCCCGGAGTCAGCTACCACACGCGTTTCAGCGTCCCCGTCTTTGCCGTCGGCTCCGCCCTAGTTGAGCAAAGCATCCCCGACCCCGTCGCCCCTTTGCCAGAATCCAAAGTGATGCACCATCCCGGCGACCCCGGCATCTCCATCCTCCCCCTCGCCGATGGCGGACAGATTTTCCACTTCGCCCCCCTGCGCAACAAAGCTCTCGCCGCCAACATGACCTTCATGTCCGCCATCTTCCTGGCCATCGGCATCTGCGCCGTTTACTTCATGTCCTCCCCATTCTTCTGCGTCATTTTCACCAGCATCGGCGCTCTCCTGTTCATAGGCGCCGTCCGCGCCTCGCTCGCCAGCACCACCGTCACCATTCGCCACGGTTCCCTCACCGTCGAAAACAGTCTCCCCACCCTCTCCCCAACCCGCCGCTGGTGCGCCCAGGACATCCAGGACATCTTCCCAAAAATCTCCATGCAAAGCGGCAACGCCGTCTATTACAAACTCTGCATCAGGACCGCCGCACCCAACCCCAAATCCATCCCCGCCGCCATCGCATCCAAAACTGACGCCGACTGGCTCGCCCAGGAAATGACCAAATCCCTGCACCGTTAGATTAGAAATGATGTCGGCGCGCCGCTCATCCCGCTCGCCCGGAAACCGGGGCCAGGGGCGTGAGGCGTCTATTTCCCCATCTCCCTGCTTCTCCGCTGCGCCGCCTTCATCGCTTCAATCGTGATCCGCGGCCAATTCTCTTTTTCCATGTGACTGATCGCCGCGTGCGTCGTGCCGTTGGGCGTCGTCACCAGCCGCCGTTGGCTGGCCGGCGAATCGTCCGATCCGCTCATGATCTTCGCCGCCCCCGCCGCGGTTTGAATCGCCAGCGTCCGCGCTTCCTCCTCGCTCAAACCCATCTCGATGCCCGCCTGGATCATCTGTTCGGTGAGGAAGAAGAAATACGCCGGCCCCGATCCGCTGATCGCCGTGACCGCGTCGATCTTCTCTTCGCCCAGTTCCAGCACCTTGGCTCCCGATTCAAACAGTTTTCTCGCCGCCGCCAGATCGTCCTTGCCGGCATTGGCCCCCGGCGCGATGGCCACCATTCCGCATCCCACCAGCATCGGCGTATTGGGCATCGCCCGGACGACTCGCCAGCGCTTGCCTCGCCCCAGCGCCTTTTCGATGAAGGCGCTGCTGATCCCCGCCGCGATGGAAATCACCGGCGATTGTTCTTCCATCGCCGGCGATAATTCGCGCAAGACCGCTTCCATCTGATACGGCTTGACGCTGAGCAGGACGGTCCGGGCCCCAGCCGCCGCCTGGGCGCCGTTTTCAACCGCGTTGATGTGCAGGGTGGAATTGAACAATTCCCGCCGCTGGGGCGACACGTCCGCGGCGACGATCTGCGCCGGCTTGAGCGTCCCCGCCGAAACGATCCCCCGCGCGATTGCCTCCGCCATGACGCCGGCGCCGATGATGGCCAGTTCGTGAGCCATTGGATCATCAAATTCGAAACTCGAAATTCGAATGACGAATCAAATTCGAAACTAGAAATTCGAATTTCAGATTTCGAATTTGATTCGTCATTCTAATTTCGAATTTCGAGTTTCCGCGCAGCGAAGTGATTCGTCATTCGGATTTCGGATTTCAGGTTTAACAATATCAGCTATCCTCCGCCCCCGATCGCGTCTTGCACCGAGCGAGGGGCGGTGACGATCAGATTGCCGTTCCAATATTCCATCGAGGCCGGCCCCCCGTTGTCACGCCAGATTTCCGGACGAACCACCGTTTCGATCAGCTTGATCAGCGCCTGCGCCTTGGTGGCCATGGTATTGCCTTGCGACGTGTTCTGACCGTTGCTGGTAAGAACCTGCGATCCGCCGCCTCCGCCGCTGCCCGCGATCTGGGCCGTGCCGCCGCTGATGTTCTGGATCGTGTAATTGAACGTGTCGTTTGGCTGCAACAGGTCCATCACGTAATAAACGACGGTGATCATTTTCTGGTCCGCGATGGCCCGCGTCGTGACCTCGATCACGTCCTGGTCGATGTAGTAGGTGAGCAAATCCCCCGGCCCGGCCTGCGACAAAATCAGCGACAGCACTTTCCCCGCCGATACGTCGTGAAGGTTCAAGTTGATTTCCGTGCTCTTGGAGATGTTCAGCCCTTCCAGCGCTTTCCAATCCACGGTGACGTTCACGCCGGCGACGTCGCGCAGGAAATCGATCGCATCCGCCAGCGAGACGTTGTCCAGCTTCGCCGATGGCAGCCGTGCCGCCAGCATGTCGCGGGCCGTGCTCCTGGCCAACCCGGCGCTGGTCCAATACAGCAGACAAAACGCAACCGCACAAACGCTCAGTGCAGCCAGAAAACACGAAGACCGCCTTGGGCCCTCGGCGGCTTGTCTTCGCTCTGTGCATTCTCGCGGTTGCATTTGGATCACGCATTGGAACTGGTCGATTGCTCGCCCAGCGGCTTGCCCGTGTAGGGGTCGAACCGCATCGGCGCCGCGGCCGGCTCCTGCGTCAGGGGCTTGCCCGTATATGGATCGAACTTGTATCCCGCGCCCGTCGCCGGCGGCAACGCCGCCCGATCCGTCGGTTGCTGCTGCTGCATCGGCTGCGTGACGTCTTCCTCGATCCCCGCCAGGCCCTTCTTGAATTCGATGATTCCCTTGCCCAGGCTGCGGCCCACTTCAGGCAATCGCTTGCCAAACAAAAGCAGCGCCACAATCGCGATCAAAAGCCAATTGTCCAGGTACGGACCCAGGATATTCGCAAGCGGAAGGTGCATCACGGATTATTCCTCATTAATGCCAAAACGAACGGCGCCAGATAATATTATACGGCCAATTCGGCCCGAAACTAAAGCGTCTCATAAAAATCCGCGAAATCCGCCCAAGCGGCTTCCCCCATTCCCTCGCATTATCCACTGTCCACTATCCATTATCCATTATTTCCATCAGCCTGCGCATATCCTCCGGGATCGGCGCCGTCAGCGTCATTTCGTTAAGCGTGGCCGGATGCACAAACGTAATCTCGTGCGCGTGCAGGGCCTGCCGGTCGAATCGAAAGTCCCCGGCCTCAAAAACCCTGCCTCCGTACAGCGTGTCGCCGACGATCGGAAACCCGATGGCGGACAGATGCACGCGCAACTGATGCGTCCTGCCCGTCTTGGGCGTCAGGCGGAGTTCCGAGAACCGCGCCGGCGGCATCGGGAGATTCCGGTCGCCGGGGAACAGGCTTGGCTTGAGCGCCGCCCCCGACGCCGCGCCGAAAATCCGCTCCACTTCGTATTTCGTCATCGCCGGCTTCCCCCCGTTCTCGATCTTCCTCACCGCCTGTTTCTCGCGCACGTAACGGTCCCTGCCAATCGGCATGTCAATCACGTCCGCCAGCAGTTCCGGCACCCCGTGCACCACCGCGATGTACCGCTTCTGAATCGTGCGTCTCTCGAACTGTCTCGCCAGCCGCCAATGCGCTTCGTCGCTCTTGGCCACCAGCATGATCCCCGTCGTATTGCGGTCCAGCCGATGCAGAATCCCCGGCCGCCATTCGCCGTTGATCGTGCTCCATTTTTGTCCGTAATACACCAGTCCGTTCACCAGCGTTCCCGTCCATCTTCCCCGCGCCGGGTGCACCAGCAAATCCGCCTGTTTGTTCAGGGCCAGAAAATGCTCGTCCTCATAGATGACGTCCAGCGGGATCGGTTCGGGAACCAGGTCGTTGACCGGCTCCGGCGGCGCGACCATCTCCACCACGTCGTTGGCCTTGATCTTGTAGCTTGCCTTGGTGGGCTTGCCGTTGACCGTCACCAATTCGCCCTCGATGAGGCGTTGGACTCCGCTTCGCGACAGCCATGGAACCCGGTCGACGAGAAACTGATCGATTCGACGCACCTGCGTCTTGCTCGCGCGGAACCGGAAATGGGACACGTCCGAATCGTCGTTGGGCGGGATGTCGGGATCGTCGGCCACGGAAACCCAGATTATCCGCTGGCGACATCGCTGGCGAGATACGCCTGAATGTAAATTCGAAACTCGAAATTCGAATGACGAATCAAATTCAGAATTCGAAGTTCGAATTTCGGACTTCGAGTTTGATTCGTCATTCGAATTTCGAGTTTCGAATTTTATCTTCTTCTGCTCGCCTGCGTCGTTGCCGGCAGATCGACCGTCGCCGGCAACTGAAGTTGTGCCAGAAGTTCCAGTCTTTGTTTTGCCAGAACTTTGAAGGCCTGCTCGGCGTCGCCGTCGATGACCGTCTGGTACTGCGCCCGGGCCGCATCCCATTGCGAAGGATCTCCCCCGGCGGCCCGGTCTTCCGCCACCGCCGCCAGACCGAAATGGGCCGCCGTCACCACCGGCTTCTGGCCTGCGAAGTCGCGAAGCGCCTGGCTGTAGGCGTCCGAGGCGTTGCTCAGCAAGGTCTCCCGCGGTTCGGCCGGCCTCAGCGCCGGCTGCGTCGCCGCTCCGTCCAGTTCCGGAAAATTCGCCATCTCAAAATTCAAATCGCCCTTGTCGAGCAGCGCCTGCGCTCTCATCTGCACTTCCCCATCGGGCGCTTTTTGCAGGACGGTATCCACTTGTTGCAGGCCGTCCGAGAAAAACTCCTCGCGCTGCCTCATGAACGCTTGCCCGTCGCCTTCCGGATCAAATTCCATCGTCCGCAGGCGTTGAAGATCGTCGGCCACGATGCCCAGACTCGTTCGGGCGGCCTCCAACCGCTCCTGTCCCGTGCGAATCCGGTACTGGATGAGCACGACCGCCAGCGCGATCAACACCAATCCCAGCGAGACCTGTGACTGGTACTTTTTGATCGTTTCAGGAAGACCCTGAAGGGTCCAGATCAGAGAATTAGCTTTCAGCTCGCGCCGCCGCTCGGATTTCATGGGATGCGGAAGTGTAATGGTGGGCAACGCGCAATGCAAACGGAGGGAATGTCATTGGTCATTTGTCATTAGTCACTGGTCATTTGTCACTTGTGCCCGGCCGCTTTTCACAAATGACCAATGACCAATGACAAATGACGAATGACCTTTCCCCCAATTGCCGACATAAGACAAGCATGCCCGACCCTCGCACTATCCCCAGCCCCTCGCCTCGCCTTGGCTTTGGGCTGCTGCTGGCACTCCTGGCCTTGGTTGCCGCTGGGAAGGTCATTCTTGCCGATACGCTCGATCCCGATTGCTTCTGGCACCTTCGCGTGGCGGATGAAATTGCCCGCCAATCCTGGCCGCATCCGCTGATCGACGATCTTTCATTTGCCTCCATTCGCCAGCCCTGGACTCCGTATTCCTGGCTCGCCGAGTTGGGCATGAAATGGTTATGGGACGCCGGCGGCTTCCGCGCCGCCGTCGCCGTCCAGGCGGCCATGGAATCGGCGTTCATTCTCCTCCTGGGCCTTGCCGCCCTGGAGCTTTCCCGCCGCGTTCACGGCCAGGCCCGCTACCTCGCCTCGGCACTGGCCGCCGCCATGGGAGGGATTCTCTCCCTGGCCTATCTGAGCTTCCGCCCGGTCACCGCCGCGTTGACCCTCCTGGCGTTGATCGCCTGGCTCCTGCTCCGCGACCGCCGGATGAACCAGCGATCAAAAGCGGTCTGGCTGGTTCCCCCGATCACCGCGGTGCTGACCAACCTCCACTTCTTCGCGTTCTTCGTCCCGCTCTGGACCGCCGCGCTGCTGATCGGCGACGCCATGGATCGCCGCGCAGCGTCCACCTCGCGGCTCCCCCGGCTCCTCCGCGGCTTCGTCCTCCTGCTCCTCTCGCTGGCCGCCTGCTGTCTGACCCCGCTTCTTCCCGGCGCCCTTCGCAGCGTTCTGGATTATTCCACGCAGGATGTCATGGTCCGCTCCGGCACGATCGCCGAGTTCCGGCCGTTCTATTCTGGAATCATGGGCAACGTCTCCGCCGCCTTCGTCGCGGCGCTTTGGACGTGCGTCCTCTGGCATCGCATCCGGCCACCGCGCGTTCCCCTGGGTGAAGTGCTCTGGCTGGCGGGCAGCACGCTATCGCTTTTTCTCATGGGACGATTGTCGCCACTGTTTGCCATCATCGCCGCCCCCGCGTTCGCCGCCGCCATCCCCCGGCTCTCCGACAAAATCCTCGCGCGCCCCCCGATCGTCGCGGCACTGGCGGCGGTTCTGGCCCTCTCGGCCTGGCCGGTCGCCCGCGCCTTTCCTCGGCCCGGTGAATCCCTTTCCCTCTGGCTCAATCGCCATGGCCCTGATGCTCCGAATTATCCCTGCCTGGCCGCGGATTTCGTGGACCGCAACGTTCCCGCCCAAACGCATCATCTCATCTGCGAGCTGACGTGGGGCGGGTTTCTGGAATGGCGGCTCGGGGACCGCTTCCAAACCCTGATGGACGGCCGCACCCAGCTCTTTGCCCCCGAGTTCTGGCGCGTCGCCGCCCTCGGCTCGCCAGACCAGCGAAAAAAACTCCTCGCCGACACCCACGCCGACGCCGCCGTTGTGCGCGCCGGCCACGGCGCGTTCGGCCAAATCCTCACCGAGTTGAACTGGAAGACCGTTTATCGCGATGATTTCGCCGAGGTTTTGGTGCCCCCGCCAACGGAATTCGAAATCCCCAATCCCAACCAATCCATTTCGAATTCCCAATGACGGCAAGGAAAGTGCGTCGCGTTCGAACTATTTATTTTCCGCCGCCAGGCCCGCCGCATACCGCGCGAAGTATTCCGGCACCGGATAGTGCTTCATCAGGAATTCCTTCAACTGCGCTCGCTCCGCAATCATGAAATTCACCGGCTCGTTCACCTTCCGGCCGGAAAAATTAACGGCCCTCACCAGGTCCTGCGGGCTGGTGGCCATGTGAAGATCCAAGTCCTGCCGGTTCAGCGGAAGCAGATGGAATTGCCACGCCTGCCGGCGATTCAGCAGCCGCAGGCAATCCGTGTCGATCCTCTGCTCCTCCAGATCAACCACCCCGGTCGTGCGGACGTACTGCTCCACCCACGCATCCTCAACCGCCTTGGCGTCGATGCCGAACAACCGCTCGGCCAAATCCCCGAATGGCCGGCCCGACATCTTCTGCACCTTCAAAATATGACCCACCTGTGCCTCGCTCAGCACACCCTGCTCCACCAACAGTTGTCCGATTTGAATTCCTGCCAATTCCGCCTCCTGCAAAAGCTCGGCACTTATCTTGCCGCTAACGCTTTATCGGCCATCGGCGCCCCCGGCTCAACCAGCGGCTCGATTTCGGTAGTGAGCTTTTTTCGCAATCCAAAGCCCTGGGAGCTTGCTCCCTGGGGCATGCCAAATCGCTTCAACATTCAGATTGACCCACTACCCGATATCAATGCCCGTCACGTGCGGCCGTTCCACATCTGCAAAGCCCTCTCCGCGAGCGACTCAATCCCCTCCCGGCCGTCCAGCCAGTGCACCGGATTGAACCTGCGGAACCATTTCATCTGCCGCCGCGCCAGTTGTCGCGTGGCGATCTTGATCCGCTCCACCGCTTCATCCAGTTCGATCCGCACCTTCACGTGCTCGATCAGCTCCGCGTATCCCGTCGCCTCCGCGGCCGTCCGGGACAGCACCGGATATTTCCCCAGCAGCCCGCGCACTTCCTCCACCCATCCGCCGGCGATCATTTCCTTCACCCGCGCGTTGATTCGCCGGTTCAACTCTTCGCGGTCCCACGACAATCCGATCCATACCGCCGGGTGTCTCGCCGGCTGATGGGATTCCCATTGGCTTTGAAGCGTTGAGATGGGCTTGCCGGTCAGTTCGTAAACCTCCAGCGCCCGGACCAGGCGTTTATGATCGCCGACGTGAATCCGCGCCGCCGCCGCCGCGTCCACACGCTCCAGGCGCTCGTGCAGTTCCGGCCCCGAAAGCGAACGCAACCGCATCCGAACCGTCTCGTCCGCCGACGGACCGGCGAACAACCCCTCGAACAACGCCTTGAAATAGAGTGGCGTTCCCCCCGTGGCGACCAGCGGGCATTTCGATTCCCCGATCGCCGCATCCGCTTGCTCCACGAACCTCGCCACGCTGAACAACTCGTCCGGCTGCGCAACGTCTATCAAATGGTGCTTGATCTCCAGCCTCTGCCGTGCCGTCGGCTTGGCGGTGCCGATGTCCATCTCCCGATAAATCTGCATCGAGTCCACGCTGAGGATTTCCCCCCGGCACATCCGCGCAATCGCCATCGCCAACGCCGATTTCCCCGACGCCGTCGGTCCGATGATTGCCAGAAGCGGTCCTGTCATTTCCTGCACAACCTGCCAATTTTGGCGATACGTCGTCAGGCGATCTCAGCCGCCGATTGCCGTAACCTGATGATTCTCCGGCCTGTGCGCACCAGCCGCAATCCCATCACCCTGGCATGAAATTTGTTCGTCTCCAGGTAAGTCCTTTTACCAGATAGGAGGCCATATTATGGCACTGCCCACCAGAGTTCAGAGATCCGCCGATCCCAATGAATTGGCCCAGCGCGAATTTGACACCATGCTCGGCCGGTTCTTCGGCAACCGTGTATTGGATGACGGCAATTACCTCGCCCCATACGGCGTGGACGTCCGCGAGGACGCCGACCACATCTACGTCGAGGCCGAGTTGCCCGGTTACAAAAAGGAGGAGGTCGACGTCAATCTGGAAAACCAGGCCCTGACCATCTCCGCCGAGCACAAGGAATGCAACGACGAAAAGTCCGGCGATAAGTCCGAATGGCTGTTGCACGAACGGCGATATTCGCGGTTCCAACGCAGCTTCATGCTTCCCCCGACCGTCGATCCCCAAACCGTTCAGGCGAAGCTCCATGACGGCGTGCTTAGCGTCACGCTGAACAAGCGCGAGGAAACCAAGCCGCGCAGGATCACGGTGTCGTAATCGCCGCACCGCCGCGCGACGTTTCTTCATCGCGCGGCCCGCGAGTGAAAATTCGAAACCCGAAATTCGCCTGGTGGCCCGTGATAATTGAAATGCCGCCTTTGATCGGTTGAGATAGAGGGTGTTGCGGCGATGGATCGCCGTCGTGTGGGCTTTAACGGGAGCCAAGTCATGGAC
>Ga0187867_10001134_pt1 | contig 23109 bp, 19 predicted proteins | sample June2016WEW_13_1_FD_132976 | JGI IMG/M metagenome (GOLD analysis project Ga0187867, IMG submission 132976) | Peatland microbial communities from SPRUCE experiment site at the Marcell Experimental Forest, Minnesota, USA - June2016WEW_13_10 | ecosystem: Environmental > Terrestrial > Soil >...
CAGGCGGCTTCCGGCGGGTTAAACGACCTGCCGGACATACGAAAATGCGCTGATTTCATGCCCTTGCAGAAAAATACCGGCGACGGACTCTTCTAACTCGGCGCTTTTCAGAGGTTCCTTAGAGCAGCGGCGGCCAAGGTATGTTGTATGGGATGTGAGCTTTGAAAGTGAGGTAAAAGACTACTTTCCCAAATCGGACAGCACCGGGCCTGCCGGCCCCATTATGGAGCCCTACCTGGAATCGCATTATAGTCTCGTTAAGGAGCTGGATGGTTATCGGATCATGGAGCGAAAGGGGGCTGAACCTGCAAACTGACAGAAATGAGCGCCCCGAATTCGACCGGTATGCGCCCTCTTATGCTGAGTTGCTCGACGACCCGCTCAGAAGCCGATTTGCGCGCGATCCCATCCATTTTCATCGCAGAAAATGGATCTTGATGGAGAGACTCCTGAAGCAATGGGGCGTGACTCCGGGGACACTGAAATGGCTGGATGTTGGCTGCGGCCGGGGGGAACTGCTCGAATTGGCCGGCAGCAGCTTCGCCCAGGCTACAGGCTGCGATGCGTCAGCCGGCATGTTGCCCTCAAACGCCCAATTCAAAACTTATGAGCAGACGATTCCAGTCGAGTTGCCATTTGATAATGGCTCAGTCGATTTCGTGACTGCCGTTTGTGTCTTCCACCATGTGCATGGAAGGGACCGGGCACTTCTGACCGATGAGATCCGGCGGGTGCTGAGGCCATGCGGCTTGTGTTGCATCGTCGAGCACAATCCCTGGAATCCAGTGACCCGGGCGATTGTGAAGAGATGTCCGGTCGATGTGGACGCAGAGCTTCTAACGGCGCGAGAAGCAAGAGGTCTGCTCGGAGCTTCCGGCTTCGAATCCCTCGGGACGGAATACTTTCTCTATCTCCCGGAGAGACTCTTTAGCGCATTCGGCGCCATCGAGTGGGCGTTCTCTCGAATGCCCCTTGGCGGTCAGTACGCCGTGCTTGCCCAACTGCCTCGATAGGCGATGTGGAACCCTGAAGCCGGATTCGAGCAAGGTACAAGCGGCCTCACGCTTCACATCGGAGAAGCCTGCTCCAGCCTCCGCTGAGCGGTTCACCCTACAAGCTCTTCTCGACGATGAATCGTGGCCTGGCCTTCGCTTCCGCGTACATCTTGGCGACGTACTGCCCGATAACTCCCAGGCACAGCAGTTGTATTCCACCCAGCATATAGAGGGGAATCACGATGGAAGCCCAGCCGGGAATAGCAGCGGTAGTGAAAAACTTGACGAATAGCGCCCATGCGGCCAGCCCAAAGCTGAATAGAGATATGAGAATGCCCAGAACCGTGATGATCTTCAGCGGCACTGCAGTAAAAGACGTAATGCCGTCCACCGCCAGCGAAATCATTTTTGAAAGCGGGTACTTGGTTTCTCCGGCGTAGCGCGCATGCCGGTCGTAGTAAACCAGGGCGGAAGGAAAGCCAAGCTGCGGTATCAACCCCCTCAGCAGCAGATTGCCTTCTTTGCAACCACGCAACTCCTCCACCACGCGCCGGCTCAGGAGGCGAAAGTCGGCGTGATTGAACTTAAGTTCCACGCCCATTGCGTGCAGCAGCCGGTAGTAGCTTTCCGCCGTCGTGCGCTTGAAGAAGCTATCTGCCTTGCGAGTGCGCCGGATGCCGTATACAACCTCGGCGCCGCGTGCGTAGTCGCGCACCATCTCTTCTATCGCGGCTATGTCGTCCTGGAGATCGGCGTCGATGCTGACCAACGCATCGCCCGGAGCCGTAAGCAATCCGGCTAGAATTGCACTCTGCTGGCCGAAGTTCCGTGACAGCTTCAAACCGTGGATGCGGGCGTCCTCGCTCGCCAGGCGTTCGATAACTCGCCAGGTGCCGTCGGCCGAGCCATCGTCCACGAAGAAGATAGACGGCTCGACAACTAAGCTCTCTTGAGTTAGTTTGTCGAGCAAGATTGCAAGACGGGACGCGGTTTCAGACAGCACCTGCTCTTCGTTGTGGCAAGGAACCACAAGAGTTATCCTTGGGCAGGAAGCGCGTTCAACTGATTGAGTCATAGGCCCTTCTTCATTCACAGGCAGATCAACGAGTCTATCGTGGGAATAGAGCGCTTCGATCCGGAGCGCGGGCGGCGCGCGAAGTTACGAGCCCTTCTCGACGTGGGAGTAATACTGCTGAGTTATCTTTCTGCCGGTTGCGCCGAAGGCCGGAGAATGGATGATTCCCGCCTTGTGAGCTACAAAACGGAAGGTGGTGGCGAGTACTCCGAAGCCGTACTTCACGCTGCGCTTGAAGTTGATGGAAGAGGCTTCCTTGAAGTACTTCGTGGGGCAGGATATCTCTCCGATCCGAAAGCCGAACATCACGGCTTGGGCGATCATCTGGTTGTCGAAGACGAAATCGTCGGAGTTTTCGAGCAGCGGAAGAGTCTCAAGCAATTGCCGTGAGAAGGCGCGGAATCCGGTATGGTACTCGGAGAGCTTGACTCCTAGAAAGAGGTTTTGGAATGCGGTGAGAAGCCGATTGGCGACGTACTTATAGAATGGCATTCCGCCTTTCAAGGCTCCCGCTCCCAGAATGCGCGAGCCGAGAACCATGTCATAGACACCGCTGGCGACCATGCCCGCCATGGCTGGAACGAGAGACGGCGTGTACTGGTAGTCGGGATGGACCATAACGACAATGTCGGCGCCGGCGGCGAGAGCTTCGCGGTAGCATGTCTGCTGATTTCGGCCATAACCGTAATTGGCGTCGTGAACAAAGGTCTGCACGCCCAGATTCCGGGATAGAAGCGCGGTCCGGTCCTTGCTGGAGTCATCGACAAGAATCTTGATGTCGACAACGCTGGATAATTCCCGCACTGTCCTTTCCAAGGTCTTCTCGGCGTTGTAGGCCGGCATGACAACCGCAATTCGCTTGCCGTCGATCATGGTTTCAGCTCCTGAAACATTCTTCTTTCGTGCCTGCTATCGGCAGTTGAGTCACCGTGAATCGCCGGCTAACCGGGTTGACATGGGGTACTGAGATACCGTCGCCGGACGCATATTCGGCTCAACCAGCCAAACCTTGCGGCCGCGCTAAGAACGTACCAGTTCTAGATTATAGGCATCTCTCATCTCTCTTGCCCATACGACCTTAGAAGCATCGATCTCTGACAGGTTGCAATCCCGCTAATACGGCCTACTCGAGTGCCGCGCAATCTCTCCCAGTTTCTCCGTTCTCGCGCCGCGCCTTTCACAATCGAAACCGGCTACAATCGAACCATGAGAGTAACCGTGGGCGTATCCGGCGGAATTGCCGCCTACAAGGCTGCGGAGTTGGTGCGCGCCTTGCAGCGCCAGGCCCTTGAGGTCCACGTGGTCATGACCGCAGCGGCCGGCAAGTTCGTCCAGCCGCTCACCTTTGCCGCGCTCACGGGCCACAAAGTCGTCTCCAGCCTTTGGGACGAATGGGATTCGGGCGATGCCGGCCCCGAAGCCGGCCCCGCGCAGAACGGCATCGAGCACATCGGCGAGGCGCAATGGGCCGATGCGCTGGTCGTCGCCCCGGCCACCGCCAACGTCCTGGCCAAATTCGCACACGGCATCGCCGACGATTTCCTCACCACGCTCTATCTGGCCACCACCGCGCCGGTCCTGGTGGCCCCCGCGATGAACGTGAATATGTGGGAACATCCGGCCACGCAAGCCAATCTGGAGATCCTTCGCCAGCGGGGCGTGCGCGTGGTCGAGCCGGGCACCGGCGACCTGGCTTGCGGCATGGTGGGCGCGGGACGCATGGCCGAGCCCGCGGCGATTGCCGACGCCGTGCTCGCCGCTCTGGGCCGCCGCCACGATCTGGCCGGCGAGGTCGTTTTGGTCACTGCCGGCGGCACGCGCGAGGCGCTGGACCCGGTGCGCTTTCTGGGCAACCGCTCCAGCGGCAAGATGGGCTACGCGCTGGCCGAAGCCGCCGAGAGCCGCGGCGCAAAGGTGATCGTCATCAGCGGGCCGACGGCGCTGCATCCGCCAGCGCATTGCGAGCTAATCAAGGTTGTCACCGCCGACCAGATGCGGCACTCCGTGCTTTCGCGCATGGAAGAATCCACTCTGGTCATAAAAGCCGCCGCCGTCGCCGACTACAAGCCCGTCAGCGTCTCCGAGCAGAAGCTGAAGCGCACCGGCCCCATGACGCTCGAACTTGAGCCGACGGAAGACATTTTGGCCGAGGTCGTGCGCCGCCGCCGTCCCGGCCAGCTCATTGTGGGCTTTGCCGCCGAGACCGAGAACCGCATGGAAAACGGCCGCGCCAAGCTGCTGCGCAAGGGCGCGGACGCGATCGTGGTCAACGATGTTTCAGGCGATGGAGCGGGCATCGACGCGGACCTGAACGCCGCTGCCTTCCTCACGCTGACCACGGCCATCGAGCTGCCCGAGATGCCCAAGCGCAAACTCGCCGACCGCATCCTGGACGAGATTCTCACCCTTCGCCGCCCCCAGTCGCTGCTGCTGGAGTTCGATGAGCATGTGGATGTGAAATCGAGGCAGGACCAGGTGCTGAGCCAAAGCGATCAGCCCGCCGCCCGGCCGGCTGCAACCGGGCGTCTGATTGTGGAGTAAGAGAATTGGCGCTGGAGCTCGATCCCGCATCCCGCGAAGCCCTGCTGGCGCGCGTCCGCTTCTACCGCGATCTCGGCCTCACCGAGTTCTACCGCCGCCCGGTGGACCCGGCGCTGCTCGCCCGGTTGGAGGCTGCTCCAGGCCTTGCTTCCGAGGCTTCGGAGTCCGCTTCTCAACCAGCCCTTTTCCAGGAGGAACAACCGATTCCCGCACGAAGAGTCTTTCCCGCCCCTCCTCAAGTCGTCGCGGCCGTCCCTTCCGCCGAGCGCGCCGCCGCTCTGCAAATCATCCGCGACGAGATCGGCGACTGCACCCGCTGCGCCCTGCACTCCGGCCGCAACAAGCTGGTCTTTGGCGATGGCTCGCCCGCCGCCCGGCTGATGTTTGTGGGTGAGGGTCCGGGCGCAGACGAGGATGCGCAGGGACTGCCCTTTGTGGGCAAGGCCGGCCAACTGCTCAACAACATGATCGCCGCCATGGGCTTCAAGCGCGATGAGGTCTACATCGCCAACGTGGTCAAGTGCCGCCCGCCGGGCAATCGCACCCCCGAGCCGGACGAGGCCAATACCTGCACCCCGTTCCTCTTCCGCCAGATCGACGTCGTGCGCCCCGAGGTGCTGGTCGCTCTGGGAGCTACAGCGGCCACCTATCTGCTCGGCCAGCGCCAGCCCCTCGCCGGTCTGCGCGGCCGGGTGCATTCCTTCCGCGGCGCACGGCTCATCGTCACTTACCATCCGGCCTATCTGCTCCGCGATCCGCGCCAGAAGAAGGAAGCCTGGGCCGATCTGCAGATCGCCATGCGCGAACTGGGCCTCAAGCCGCCCGCGCGGGGTTGAGCAAAATCGAGGAGTAACCGCCTGTCACCGCCGCAAAGGCCGGAAAAACCGCGCAATCCAAAGAGTGCGCCGCAGCCCGTCTGCAAGGGGACATTCTCAAGAATCGGGCTAGCGGCCCGAGTCTGAATTTCTTTGAGCATTTCAGGAGACGAAACGCAGGTCCTTCGACTCCGTCCGCCGCGGCGGACTCCGCTCAGGATGACAGCACTGTTTATTCATCGAACATTGAACTCGGGACACTAGCGAGCCACCCATGAAAAAACGGCCTCTCCCGCGTTGATTATCGTAATATCCTTGGTCTATGCAGCTCTTCACTTCTATCGTTCTTGCCCTCGTGTTGCTCTCACCGCTTGCGTCAGCACAGCAAAAGGAGACACCCATGACTCACCATGCACACGGCACGTTCACAGTGAACATTCAGCCGCTCACACCGGCGCCGGCCGAGGGGCTTAGCCGCTTTTCCATCGACAAGCAGATCCACGGCGACCTCGAAGCAACGACGAAGGGAGAGATGTTATCGGGCGGCGATCCGAAGCAAGGAGCAGCCGGCTATGTAGCCATCGAAGTCGTCACGGGGACGCTCGCTGGGAAACACGGCAGCTTCGCGCTACAGCACTCGGCGACAATGGATCAGAATGGGCTCAAGATGTCCGTGACCGTCGTGCCGGGCTCCGGGACGCGGGAACTGAAAGGCATCGCAGGCGCCTTCACCATTCGAATCGAAGGCGGCCAGCACTCGTATGACTTGGAGTACACGCTGCCCTGATAAGCCTGAATGCCGATGCTTGCGCGCGACTTGAGAACGGACAGCCGCTGCAGCAGGTCGCAGGCGGCGCCACCGAGAATGTTAAAGTAAAGCTCTGCCCATCATGTTTGCCACCTCCCAGCACGCCCACTTCATCGGAATCGGCGGCATCGGCATGAGCGGCATTGCTGAGATTCTGCTCAGCCTGGGCATGAAGGTCTCCGGCTCCGACCTGCGCCGCGGACCGGTGACCGACCGGCTCGCCCAGTTGGGGGCTACGATCTACGAGGGCCATGACGCCGGGAACGTCGCCGGGGCCACGGTCGTGGTCACCAGCTCGGCCGTCGGCGCAGCCAATCCCGAAGTCGTCGAGGCCCATGCCCGCAAGATTCCCGTCATTCAGCGCGCGGAGATGCTGGCCGAGCTGATGCGCCTCAAGTACGGCATCGCCATCGCCGGCATGCACGGCAAAACCACCACCACGTCGATGGTGGCCTCCGTGCTTACTGCCGGCGGCCTCGATCCCACCGTGGTGGTCGGCGGCCGCGTGGACGCTCTGGGCTCGAACGCGAGGCTGGGCACGACCCAATACCTGGTGGCCGAGGCCGATGAGAGCGACCGCTCCTTCCTCAAGCTCTCGCCCATCCTCGCCGTCGTCACCAATCTCGACCGCGAGCACATGGACTGCTACCGCGACATGGACGACGTGGAGCGCGCCTTTCTGGCCTTCATGGACAGGGTGCCGTTCTACGGTGCGGTGACCGCCTGCATTGACGATCCCCTGCTCAAAGGGATTCTGCCCCGCTCCCGCCGCCGCGTCTTCACCTACGGAGTTGCCGCCGAGGCCGACTTCCGCTTGGAGTTTGTCCAGATCGGCCAGGGCCGCTTTGCGCGCTTTCTCGTCCACACGGCCAAGGGCCCGCTGGGCCCCTTCGAGCTGCACGTGCCCGGCCGCCACAATGTGCTCAACGCCACCGCCGCGGTGGCCATCGCCCGCCAACTTGAAGTTCCCGAGGAGAAGATCGCCGAGGGGCTCAACCGCTTCCGCGGCGTCGATCGCCGCTTCCAGCAGCGCGGCCAAGCGCGCGGCGTCACCGTGGTGGACGACTACGGCCACCATCCCACCGAAATTCGCGCCACCCTGGCCGCCGCCCGCGAGTGCGGCCACCGGCGCATCCACGTCGTCTTTCAGCCGCACCGCTTCACGCGCACCCTCGATCTCATGGATCAGTTCAGCGGCGCATTTCAGGATGCGGATACCTTGCTCGTCCTGCCCATCTACGCCGCCAGCGAGGAGCCCATCCTCGGCGTTACGGCCGAGCGCCTGACGGAGCGGATCGAAGACTCCAGTCGCATTCAGGGGCCGGCCGTTCGGTTCGCTCCGGACTTCGCCGCCGCCATTGCCGCCGTCGCCGCCCAGGCCCGCGAGGGCGACCTCATCCTCACCCTGGGCGCCGGCAGCGTCAGCCAGCTTGCTCCGCAGATACTGGCTGCGCTGGAAAGGCCTTAACTGAGAGCAAACGACAGCCGTCCCATGCATCGTCGAATATCCACACGAAGGCGCGCGCAGGTTGATGCTACCCCATGTCTCAAAACCGAGATCACGGCGCCCCAGCGCTCACGTGATATATGATGCGTGGGAGCGCCCGGCGGCATTCTTAACGAAAACATAATCGCTCGCTCGCCTATTTCTGTCACGCTTTTTCCAGATACGCGACATGGCAAACGAGGAATTCGCGTGACGGAGGCCCCGGCGGCGATTGATTTGCTGGAATGGCGCCTGGTCCTTAGGGCTGCCGAAGACTTGGAGTAAAGCAACCACGATCCATTCGGAGTGTATCGATGAGTCTCGAAAGCAAACGCAAGATCAAGGATCTAACAGAAAACGTTCTCCCCGGCCGCGTGAAAGAGATCGAGGAGATATGCGGCGCGCCGATCCCGTATGAGGTCGACTGGACCAGTTTCGGCGACGACCTGGAAGCGCTCAACTTCCTCGACAATCTCTCCTGCCACCGCTTGAACATGGCGCTTCGCTCGATTTGCACCGACGACATGGGCAAGGAGGCGGTGCGCGAGTCGGTGAAGAAGGTGAAGCTGAAGAACGTCGCCAAGGTCGAGGACAAGAGCCTGGCATTCGCCGATGGCGTCCTGGAGATGCACTGCGCCTATGCTCTGCGCACCGAGGGCATGCACAGCGACAACGCCATCCGGGAATTCCTGCTGGCGCATCTGTAGCAGCCTCGATCCAGCGCCTTGCAGTCCGATGGAGCGTCCGCTGTCTTCGCGTGGACGCCTGCATCCTCGTCTGGCTTCAACGCCAGGGATCTGGCGGCCAAACCTGAACAAACTCCTCCCTGCGCGAGTGCGTCAAGCGGCGCAGCAAACCGATCTGCGCCACGCCTCCGGCAGCGCATCCCTGCTACTTGCTCGTGGCCCCGCTGTCATTGCCGACCATGAGGCTGGATACGTTCACCGGCTCGAAGTCGGACAAAGTGAGATTCGTAATGCACTCCAGATCGTTATTGTTCCAGCGCGCGTCGGGCGTGCCGATCAGTCCCCCGGTGTCTCCATTGTCGGCCAGGATGATTCCATAATTCCGGAATGCCGTGATGAGAATGGCCGCTTGCGGACTTGTGGAGGCACAAGAGGGAGTCGCCACCGTGGCCTTCAGCCGGTAAATCTCGCCTGCGGCTCCCGACATTGTGCACGTTGCCGGATAAGGAACACTCGAAGTTGCCGTGCTTTCAGATTGCGCAATCTCCGATTCCGTGGGAATGCCGGCTCCACCAACGGCCGTGCAACTCCCGTTGCCCGCTGTTTGCGTGGCGGGCCAGACCCAGTAGTTCAACATATGGTTGACTGTGAACCGGATAGGATGCTGAATGGCGCCGTTGGGCGCGCTCGGCGTCCCGGTCCCGATGACCTCGTCGGCATTGGCGAGCAGCGGCGCCACCGGAAGTCCCGCGGCATCGGTTGTTCCGCCCTCTTGCGGCGTCAGGTTATTCGAAGTTACATCGGGCCAAAGCGCGTTCGAGGAATCGGTCCAGGGACCGCCCTCGTAGATTCCCTGCCACATCTCGTATAGGGCGGGATTGTTCCCGCCGCCCGCCTCCAGATAGACCAGAACGTGCATGTCTCCACCGGTGTTAACCGCGTTGGCGGTACCTTCCACAGGGGCATACGCAGGAATCGGACCGGATTTGAAATCGGATTGATAAACGGTGGTTGAGACCGCGACGTCCGGCTGGTTGTATGGAACCTCGATGGCCGGTATTCCGTTCGGAAAGTTAGCATACTCATCGCCGAAGAATGGCTTGACCGTCGCTGTCGTGTAGGGAGGGTCGATGGGCGCCGCGGGCGAAGTATCCACGGGCAGGCCCGTCGTGGCCGCATCAACACGATGGTGAAATATAGAGGTTGACGGGAAGATATTGGCGAGGAACGCGTTGCTGCCGTTGATGGCGAAGCTGATGTCCTGAGTAGCCGTTGCACCTGTCGAGTCCGTAACCACAAGTTCGGGAATGTAGGTGCCTTGACCGCCGATCAGCGAGCTGCTGATAACACCCGTCGCTGGATTGAGAGACATCCCCTCGGGCAACGGAGGATAGTCGGTGACATCTGTGCTGAGCGAATACGTATAAGGCGGAGTGCCGCCGCTGGCAACGATTGTGCAGCCGGCATACGCCGCAAGTTGCGTTCCGCCTGGGCATGACGTGGTCGTTATCGTCAATGGTCCGCCGGACGCCGCGATGGTGACTTTCGCCGTGGCTGTCGTCGAGCCGGCAGTATTGGTAGCCGTCAGCGTGTAAGTGGTCGTCGCCGTGGGACTCACGGTCGTCGAACCGCTTGCCGATGTGGAGGTGAAGGTTCCCGGCGCGATGGCGATACCGGTCGCCCCGGTCGTCGCCCAACTCAGCGTGCTGCTGGAACCCGAAGCGATGCTCGCGGGACTGGCCGTAAAGGACGTAATGGTTGGCTTTGCAAGCGCCGGCGTGGCCGATGCCTCGTTGGAAAGCCCGCTGGTTCCTCCGCCATTCACTGCGGCAACCTTGTAGTAATACTTGGTTCCGTTGGTCACGGTGGTATCCGTGTAGGCCGCAGTTGCGATGCCCGTAGCGATGGCCGTCGCGCTCTCGCCGCCGGAGGTTGTGCCGCGATAGACGTTGTAGCTGGCCGCGCCTGTGGAAGCGGTCCACGTGAGCGAAACCGAGGCGTTGCCCGCGGTGGCCGTCAGGCCGGTGGGCGCGGCAGGGGCGGCAAGCGCCGGCGTGGCCGATGCCTCGTTGGAGAGTCCGCTGGTTCCTCCGCCATTCACCGCGGCAACCTTGTAGTAATACTTGGTGCCGTTAGTCACGGTGGTATCCGTGTAGGCCGTTGTGGTGATGCCGCTGACAATCGCCGTCGCGCTCTCGCCGCCGGAGGTTGTTCCTCGATAGACGTTGTAAGAGGTAGCGCCGGCGGAGGCGGTCCACGTGAGCGAAACCGAGGCGTTGCCCGCCGTGGCCGCCAGGCCGGTGGGCGCGGCAGGGGCGGCAAGCGCCGGCGTGGCCGACGCCTCGTTGGAGAGCCCGCTTGTCCCTCCGGCGTTCACCGCGGCAACTTTGTAGTAATACGTCGTGCCGTTGGTCACGGTGGAATCCGCGTAGGCCGCAGTGGTGATGCCCGTAGCGATCGCCGTCGTGCTCTCGCCGCCAGACGCTGTTCCCCGGTAGACGTTGTAGCTGGTCGCGCCTGTCGAGGCGGTCCACGTAAGCGAAACCGAGGCGTTGCCCGCCGTGGCCGTCAGGCCTGCGGGCGCGGCCGGCACGGCTGGCTCCGCCATCGCCGATGCCTCGTTGGAGAGCCCGCTGGTTCCTGCGCCATTCACCGCGGCAACCTTGTAGTAATAGGTCGTGCCAATGGTCAACCCGGTATCGGTATAGGACGAGCTCGTGACTCCGCTGGCGATCGGAGTCGTGCTCTCACCGCCGGACGTTGTGCCGCGATAGACATCGTAGGAGGTAGCGCCGGCGGAAGCGGCCCAAGTGAGCGAAACCGAGGCGCTGCCCGAGGTCGCCGCAAGGCCGGTAGGCGCGGCTGGAACTGTCGCCTGGGTTCCACCGCCGCCTCCACTCGAAGAACCGCTAACGCAAGCATTCAACCCCAAGGTCAGCGGCAACGTCAACGTGAGCATGGCCACAAATTTTTTCATTGTCATGGCTGAGAAGTGTAGCAGTTTTCGTAGTTTTTTGCTCCAAGAAAAGGGCCGACCGCCCAGGTCCGGGGGATACGAAAACCGGGCGCACCAAGTCCCGTTTTGGGAAATGCGGTTAGGAATTGACCCCTGATCTCTGATCTCTGATCCTGTCTCAAAACGATACAGCCCGTAACGGCCCAGGTTCCCCGCAATCTCTTGCGGAAAAAAGCCGCCGGGCGGCGCGTTATAGTGAACTCTGGCGATTCTCACGACCTTGCTCGGGCGTGATGAAACCGATCGACAACTCAACCCGCCCCTTTGCCTGGAACGATGAGGCCGCAGTGGAGCCTCGCTTCCGGCGCGTGCAGCAGGGTGTGCTCCCAACCGGGCACGTCCGCCGCGACGGGCCGGGCATGCCGCTGGAGATGCCGGACCCCGACAGCGGCGCCTCCGTGCCCCTGGATGGCGCGCACGATGCTCCGCGGGGCCACTGGTGGCGCCCGGCAAGCCGCATGGGGCGCGTGTTTCTGGGGCTATGCGCTCTGATCGTTCTGGGCGGCCTGGTCGCAGGCGGCTTTTTCCTCAAGACTTACATAGACAGCGATGCGCGCTTCCGCATTGCCGGGGCTGGCAACATCGAGGCCGCCGGGCTGACCCAGGTGACGCGCGCCGAGATGCTGCCGGTCTTCGGCGAAGACATTGGGCGAAACATCTTCTATGTCGATCTAGCCGAGCGGCGCAGGCAACTGGAAGAGATTCCCTGGGTGGAGCGGGCGACCGTGATGAGGCTGCTCCCGGACCGGATTCGCGTCGATGTGGTGGAGCGGCAGCCGGTGGCCTTCACACGCCACGGCCAGCAGATCGGCCTGGTGGATGCAAGCGGGGTTCTGCTCGCCATGCCCGCCTCGACCATGGTCCAGCATCATTATTCGTTCCCGGTGCTCACGGGCATCGACCCCCGCGACCCATTGCCCTCGCGCAAGGCGCGGATGGCGTTGTATCAGCGGCTTCTGGCCGAGCTGGACGCGAACGGCCAGCACATCTCCGAGCAGATCTCCGAGATTGACCTGACCGATCCCGAGGATGCGCGCGTCTACATGCCCGAACAGGGCGCCGACATTCTGGCTCATTTTGGCGAAGACCGGTTTCTGGAGCGCTACCAGCGCTACAAGGCGCACATCGCCGAGTGGCGGCAGCAGTACCCGAAGCTGGCGGCGGTGGATTTGCGCTACGACCAGCAGGTGGTGCTGGAGATGGCCCGCGGCACGAACGCCGTCGAAGCCGTGGCCGGCGCCGGGACCGCATCGGACGGGAGCGGCGGCAAGCCCCCGGCCGGACAGCTTGCCGACAGCGGGCAAGGCGCGGCCGGATCGGCCGAAAGCCAAACCGCGGAGGCTACAGCCCCCGTCGACTCTGCTGGCGCCGCGGCAAAAGACACGACCGCAAGGGACGCCGCTCCGAGCAATCACGCGGCGAAGAGCCCAGCAGCCAAGAGCCCGTCTGAGAAACACAAGGCGGCAAGCGACAGGAAGAAGCACGCGGTGGCCCAGCGCGCCGCGCTGAATGGGAGCAAGCGCAAGCCTGTCCCCTCAACCCGCCCAGCCTCGGCTGCGCCAGAGGGGGAGTGAGCGCGATGAGCCAGAGGCAGGACAACCTGATCGTGGTGCTGGACATCGGCAGCGCGCACACCCGGGTGCTGGCGGCGGACCTGAACGACGGCGCAATGCGCTATCGCGGGCACGGCGTGGTGGAGTCGGCCGGGATGCGCAAAGGGCTGATCGCCGAGCTTGGTCCTGCGGCCAAGGCTGTCAAGGCGGCCAACGAGTATGCAGAGCTGGTGGCGCGGGCCAACATCGACGAGTGCGCGGTCGGGGTGGGCGGGCCGCATACGCGCGGACTCAACACCAACGGCGGCTTCGAGCTGGGCAACCGCATGAGGGAGATCACCCGCGAAGACGTGCGCACCGCCGTCGAGCGGGCACGGGCCGTCGAGCGGCCTCCCGATCGCGAGATCCTCCACCTGCTGCCACGCCAGTTCATTCTCGACGAGCAGCCGGGCATCTTCGATCCCGTGGGCATGGTGGGCGCGCGCCTGGAGGTGGATCTGCACATCGCCACCTGCTCCGGCAGCGCGCTGCAAAGCACGGTCACCTGCGCCAACCGGGCGGGGCTCGAGGTTACCGAGGCGGTGCTGGAGTCCATCGCCTCCGCCGAGGCCACGCTTTCCGCCGACGAGCGCGAGCTGGGCGTGTGCCTGCTGGATATAGGCGCCCACTCCAGCGATCTGGTGGTCTTCTTTGAAGGAGCGGTGGCCCACACCGGCTCGGTCCCCATCGGCGGGGCGCACTTTACCAACGACCTGGCGGTGGGCCTGCAGATTCCCGTGGTTCAGGCCGAGGAACTCAAGCGCCAGTACGGCCATGCCGTCGTGACCGCCGTGCCCGAGGAGGCGGAGATCGAGATTGCCGGCCCGCAGCCCCGCACCCTGCCATTGCGCATGATTGCCGAGATACTGGAGCCGCGCGCCCGCGAGCTGCTCTACTTCGTCAAGGAAAGCCTGCGCAAGGGTGGAGTGATCGAGGCGCTTGGAGCCGGTTGCGTGCTCACCGGCGGCGGCGCCATGCTGCCCGGCATGCTGGACGTAACCGAAAGCCAGTTGCGGGTTCCGGCGCGGACGGGAGTGCCGGTGCGGCTTTCGCAGATGCCCGGCGAGCTCGTTCATCCGAGTTTCTCAACCGCCATCGGCATGTTGCTCTATGCCCATCGCACGCGAATCACGCGCGCTGCCGAAGGCAATAGCTTGCGCTCCAAGCTGCGCGCCATCTTCGCAGCCAGTTTTTAGCAGTCAACCAGCAACCGGGTCCGGGAATCGAGCCATGAATCAGGAGACTGAAGCCGCTATGGAACAAATCGAACAGCAGAAGAGCGAAGCCGGAGAGATGCGCATTCAATATCACGAACAGCCCTTGCGCGGCGCCCGCATCAAGGTGATTGGCGTGGGTGGAGGCGGCGGCAACGCCGTCAACCGCATGATCCAGGCCCACATGGAGGGCGTGGAGTTTATTGCCGCCAACACCGACGTGCAGGCGCTCAAGCTGTCGCAGGCTCCGGTCAAGCTCCAGCTCGGAGTCCGGCTCACCGCCGGGCTGGGCGCGGGCGCCAACCCCGACGTGGGCCGGCGCGCCGCCCTCGAAGACTCGGAAAAGATCATCGAGGCCCTCGAAGGCGCCGACATGGTCTTTGTCACCGCCGGCCTGGGCGGGGGAACCGGCACCGGCGCGGCCCCGGTGATTGCCTCGCTGGCCAGCGAGATGGGCATCCTGACCGTGGCTGTCATTACCCGCCCCTTCGGCTTCGAGGGCAAGCGCCGCCTGATGCAGGCCGAGCGCGGCATGAAGGAGCTGATCGAAAGCGTGGACACCATGATCGTGATCCCCAACGAGAAGCTGCTCGCCGTAGCCAAGGACGCCGGCTTCTTTGAGAGCTTCCGCATCGCCGACGACGTGCTCCGCCAGGGCGTCCAGGGCATCAGCGACATCATCACCATCCCCGGCATCATTAACCGCGACTTTGCCGATGTGAAGACCACCATGGCCGGCATGGGTCACGCGGTCATGGGCACGGCGGTTCGCTCGGGCTCCAATCGCGCCATTGAAGCGGCCCAGGCGGCCATGGCTTCTCCGCTCCTGGAGGCCGGCGCCATCGACGGCGCACGCGGCATCCTTATCAACATCACCGGCTCCAACTCGCTCAAGCTCTCTGAGGTCAATGAGGCATCGTCTTTGATTCAGTCCGCCGCGCACGAGGACGCCAACATCATCTTCGGCGCCGTTCAGGACGAAAGGATGGGCGACGAGGTCAAGATCACCGTGATCGCCACGGGCTTCCGCGACCAGATGCCCGAGCGGCGCGCGCGCATGTTGAACGTCGAAGACGCGCCGGTGGTTTCAGTTCCCTTGGTTTCAGTGCCCGTTGTTGCGCCTGAGAAATGGTTGCGCGAGCCCGCGGCCGTTGCCGCGCCCAGCCCTGCGCGTTTCCTGAGCCAGGATGACGACGAGGAAGAGAAGCAGGAGGCGATGTCGGTCTGCCAGCCGTGCTTCTTCTCGGCGGAAGCTCTGGCCGCGGAATCCGCAGGCCTTGCGGAGCCCAGGCTTTCCGTCGTGGAAGGCGCGGCGGAGCGCGAATCGAAGCAGGAATCCGAGCCCGAGGAGGCCGGGCCGCGCTTCACCGAAATCGACGAAGAACCGTCCTACACGCCGCTGCCCAGAGACTTTGCCTCGGACTTCGGCAGCGGCCTGCGGGCGTCCACTGCCACAGAAGAGCACCGCGCTCAGTCGGCTGTCGTGCTCTTCACCGATCCCGACGAGGAGTCGTTCCGGGAGTTGGAGACTCCCGCATTCATGCGCCGGTTGCAGTTCTAGGAAAGCGGTTCCAATTCGGATTCAAGCGCCATGGCTGTATAGTGCAATATAGCTCAGCATCTTTTGGGCTCGGGTTAACATCAAAGGGGCATTGCCGTTCCGCTGGGTATTGTGAAGATAATAAATGGTTAGCAGTGAACGGTGATTGGGATCACATTCGGGGCTGGAAGGGCTGGAATACATTAGCCGAAATCCCCGTGGAAGGCTGAAAGCGGCCGCGGAATGGCCGATAAGTGCGAAGTGCACCGCCTACGGGCGAGCGCGCGGCACGAGTCCCTTGGTGGAGAGGACGTCGACCGGATGAAACTGTCACGCGTTTGGGCATTTGGATGGATTCCGGTACTGGTTTTTGCCGGCTTCGGCATGGGCGCCGCTGGCGCGTGGGCGCTGGACGCCCAGCACACGCTGCGCCATGCCAGGGCCGCCGAGCCGCATCTGACCGAGTCCCGCCGCGCCGGCGCTCATCATTACGCCGCGCGCGGAGCCAGGCCGCCAGCCGCGCAGGCCGCATCCCACAGCGCGGCCTTCGGTCCGCAGGCCCAGTTGACCCCCAGAGGCCAGGCGAGAGCCGGCGCGCGCCGCGTGGCCATCGCGTCCCGCCGCCGCCATCGTTCCTATGAGCGGTTTACCGCCAACTCCTTTGCCAGCGGAGACATCTTTGCCGGCGACGTGACGGCCGGCGAGGACCCGGTGGTCCGTCAGGCGGCAATCGACGCGCTGGGCGGCATGAACGGCACCGCCGTGGTCATCGACCCATCCAATGGCCGCATCCTGGCCATGGTGAACCAGAAGCTGGCGCTCTCGCCCGGAGCCGAGCCCTGCTCGACCATCAAGATCACCGTGGCCATGGCGGCGCTCGCCGAGGGCCTGGTAACCCGCGACACGCCGGTGGAGTTGGGCGGCTTCCACATGAACATGACCGACGCGCTGGCCAAGAGCAACAACCTCTACTTTGAGGAACTGGGCCGCGAACTGGGCTTCGACCGCGTGCGCTACTACGCCAACCAGTTCGGGCTGGGCGAGTTGGCCGGCTACCACATCGACGGCGAGCAACTGGGCGTCTATCCGGATAAGGAGCTGCCAGCCTCCGAGGGCGGCGTGGCCCGCATGTGCAGCTTCGGCCAGGGGGTCTCGCTCACCCCGCTGCAACTAGGCGCTTACGTGGCCGCGCTGGCCAACGGCGGAACCCTTTATTACCTCCAGCACCCCACCACCCCCGAGGAAGCCGCGGCCCTGGAGCCCAAGATCAAGCGCACCCTGGATATCGCCAAGTACGTTCCCGAACTTGAGGACGGCATGGCCGGCGCGGTCGAGTATGGTACCGCGCGCAGCCTGCATGCCACCTTCAACGAACTGCCCGTCTTCGGCAAGACCGGAACCTGCTCGGACAAGGGAACCCGCTTCGGCTGGTTCGCCTCTTACGCCGACTCGCCTCAGGGCAGCCTGGTAACGGTCTTCTTCCTTGAAGGCGGCCGGGCCACCTTCGGCCCACGCGCGGCGGAGCTGACCGGCGCCTTCTACAAGAACCTCTGGGACCGCAACTACTTCGCGGAGAAGAATCCCTGGCAGGCATCGGCCGAATTGCCTCCCTCCGGTTTGCAGAGCCAGCCGTAGACCGCGCTCTTCCCAGCTTGGCGAAACCAGCCAAAGAGGCCGCCTTCGGGCGGCCTTTCTTTGGCCGATTGCCTGTCATCGCCCTCATCCCGTGAAGCGAATTCGCTCTTGAATCATCCGATAGGATGAGACCCTGCCCAGTCTCTTGCGCGCTCTTGGCTGGACGAAGAGATAGCGCGGTCTGATTCCCCGCACGCGAAGACAGGACACCCAGATGGCTTTGCCGGAACACATTCTGCTCACGTACGGCTACATCTTGCTCTTCGTCTGGGTTCTGGTGGAGCAATTGGGAATCCCGCTACCCGCGACGCCCATCTTGCTTGCCGCCGGAGCGCTTTCCGCTCAGCGCGAGCTCAGCTTTCCGCTGGCGCTCGCCGCCGGACTGGCCGCGGCGCTCACGGCAGACAGCGCCTGGTTCCTCATCGGCCGCCGCTACGGCCATCATGTGCTGCGCATCCTGTGCAAGCTCTCGCTGGAGCCAACCACGTGCGTCCGCCGCACGCAGAACTCCTTTGGCCGCCGCCGCGCCGTCACGCTGGTGATTGCCAAATTTGTGCCCGGCCTGGCGACCCTGGCCCCGCCGGTTGCTGGGCAGAACGGAATGGCCTTCGCGCCGTTTCTGCTCTTCGACGCCATCGGTTCCGCGTTGTGGGTGGGAGCGCTGCTCGCAGCGGGCCGCTTCTTCGGCAACCTGCTGCAGCGCAATCCCGGCCTGCTGGACTGGGCGGGCCGCTTCTCGGCGGCGCTGCTTGTCCTGGGCGTTCTCGGCTTCTTTGCGGGCCGCGTCGTCCGCCGCCGCATGATCCTCAAGAAGCTCGTCGCCGCGCGCCTGGAGCCCGAGGAACTAAAGCGCCAACTCGATGCCGGCGAGCCGGTCTACATCGTGGACCTGCGCCATCCGCTGGAGCTGCTGCACGACCCCTTCACCCTGCCGGGCGCCATCCTCTTTTCGCCGGATTCCCTCGCCGAGCGTCACCGCGAGATTCCCCGCGACCGCGACATTGTGCTTTTCTGCGCCTGCCCCAGCGAGGCCACGGCGGCCAAGACCGCCATGACCCTGCACAAGCTGGGCATCGAGCGCGTCCGTCCCCTGCGCGGCGGCTACGACGAGTGGAAGCGGCTGGGATTCCCGATGGACGCCGTTGCACAAGCTTTACCCGCTACGGACTAAGGAAAATCTGATTAAGGCGGCAATTTGAAAGGGCACGACTTCAGTCGTGCCACAACGCCGCAGAAGCCGCGTGGGCTTTAGCCCCTGAGGGGTGTTTTTTTTGCGCAGGATTGGCTCGTTCAGAGGTTCACAACTGTTGCTGCGCCATTCTTACGCCAACTACAATTAGTTTAAGGATGGTCAAATATGAATTTGTCACATCTGGACTGGCCCAGCATTCTAGGGGGTGGCGTACTCACCTTCCTCGCAACCCGGATATTTGACTGGTGGATTGAGGGTAGGAAAGTGCGATGGAGCAGGGCGTCGTGGGTGCATCAGCGGCAGGTTGAAGCGCTCACAAAACTCTTCGTGGAATTTCATCGGATGCAAGATTTGTTGCAAGGCGCAACTCAAGGATTCACGCTTGGAGGCGAGATGAGCCAAGAAGGTTACTTTGAAAAGTGGCAACTAAAAGCGGCAGAAACCTGGTCCGAGTTTATCGAGAATAAGCTCTTATTAAATGAGACGATAGTTGCTAGAATCGATGAGTTGTTTGATAAGTTTAATGAGGCACGCAAAGCAATCAGATCGGTCCCTATCTACAGGGAAGGCGAAATGCGAAAGGAAGCCATTGCCGAGCAGATAAAAGCCAAAGAGATAGCTCACAAACTGATCCCTCCTTTACTTGAGGCAATCGAATCAGAGGCGCGCAGAGTAATTCACGACGAAGGTCGTTAGTGAACTATTCTTGATGAAAGTGCTCGGCGGTTTGAATCACATTGGAGAAAAGATGCCCTACGACGACTTGCGCGATTGGATCAAAGCACTGGAAAATGCCGGCGAACTGAAGCGCATCCGCGAAGAAGTTTCGCCGGAGCTGGAAATCACCGAGATTACCGACCGCGTCTCAAAGATCGGGGCAAGATCCCACGCCGCCAACTCCGCAAAGTACGCTCCCGGCGGCCCGGCGCTGCTCTTTGAGAACATTAAGGGCCATCCCGGCCACAAGGTGCTCATCAACCAGTTCGGCAGCGAACGGCGTATGGGGCTGGCGCTCGGCGTCGGCCGGCTGGACGAGATTGCCGAGCGCATCAAAGGCCTGATGAACGTCAAGCCCCCAACGGGCCTCTTCGACAAGCTCAAGATGCTGCCGCAGTTGGGCGCGCTCACCAGCGCATTCCCAAGAACAATCACCGCCAAGGAGGCCCGCTGCAAGGAAGTCGTTCGTCGCGACAACTTCGACTTGAACCACTTCCCCATTCTCAAGTGCTGGCCCCACGACGGCGGCCGCTTCATCACGCTGCCCTGCGTGCATACCCGCGACCCGCGCACAGGCAAGCGCAACATCGGCATGTATCGCATGCAGGTCTACGACGGCCAGTCCACCGGCATGCACTGGCAGCGCCAGAAGGTAGCCGCGGAGCACTATCGCGAGGTACTGCGCAACGCTGCGGCAATGCATTCCACCGAAGGTCCGCGCACCGCAGGTGTGGCGGCCATGGCCGAGTCGGCCGGCGGAGCGGTCGCCATCCCCGACGGTCCCATCGGCGGCATGCCGCAGGTGGCTCTGGGCAATCTGGAAGGCTCGCGGCTCGAGGTTGCGGTAGCCATCGGCACCGACCCCGTCACCACCTTCGCCTCCATCGTGCCCGCGCCGCCCGAGGTCGAGGAATTCATGATCGCCGGCTTTCTGCGCGGCAAGCCGGTCGAGATCGTCAAGTGCGAGACGGTCGATCTCGAAGTCCCGGCCCACGCCGAGATCGTCCTTGAAGGCTACGTGGAACTGGGCGAGCTGCGCGCCGAGGGCCCCTTCGGCGACCACACCGGCTTCTACACGCTTACCGACCTCTACCCGGTCTTCCACCTCACCTGCATCACCCATCGCCGCGACCCCATCTACGCCGCCACCATCGTGGGCAAGCCGCCCATGGAGGACGCCTGGATGGGCAAGGCCGTCGAGCGCATCTTTCTGCCCGCAATGAAGATGACCATCCCCGAGATCGTGGACATTCATCTGCCCGTCGAGGGCGTCTTTCATAACTTGATGTTAGTGTCGATCCGCAAGAGTTATCCCGGCCAGGCGCGCAAGGTGATGAGCGCCATCTGGGGGCTGGGCCAGGCCATGTTCACCAAGTGCATTGTGGTGGTGGACGAGGACTGCGACGTACAGGACCTGGCCGAGGTGGTGCTGCGCGTGACCAATAACATCGATCCCGAGCGCGATATCCAGTTCACGCTGGGGCCGGTGGACTCGCTCGATCACGCCTCGCGCCTGCCCAACTACGGCTCCAAGATGGGCATCGACGCCACGCGCAAGTGGAAGGCCGAAGGCTTCGAGCGCCCCTGGCCGGCGATGATCGAGATGGACCGCGCCACCAAGGCCCGCGTGGATGCGCTATGGGCCAAGCTGGGGCTGTGATGGGGATGCAGCGAAGCGCTCTTGTCCGAGCCGAGAATCCGCGACTTGCCGGGAATTGCCGCCTAGGTTTTTTCCTCTTCTCAGTCTCTTGCTATCTATGGCTCTAAGAGCTATAATGTCCACATGAAGGCAAGCCCTCCCGGCAAGCTGCGGGTTTTCGCGTCCAAGCCTTTCATGCGCTTTGCGCGCCGTTTCGGCGTCGGCGACGAAGCGCTATGGGAGACCGTGAACGGGGCCTGGGATGCGGACCTGGGTGGCGGACTCTTCAAGTTTCGGCTTGCCCGGCAAGGAGAGGGTTCGAGCGGAGGAGCAAGGGCTTTGATCGCTATGAGGGTCGGCCAGCGCGCTGTCCTGATGTTTGGCTTCGAAAAGAAGGATCAAGCGAATATCAGGCCCGATGAACTGCGCGCCTATCGCAAGGCCGCCGGAATCTACCTCGGCCTGAGTGAAGACGAGATCGCGGCGATCGTTAAACAGAAACTACTCTCTGAGATCGTTCCAGCAAAGAAGGGACCGTAATATGGCAAAAGCATACAAGAGCGAAGCACTCGCGGCGCTGCACGAAAGCATGTCTGACCTGCACCAGGCCGGCGCGATTGATAGCAAGACCATGCGCGAGTTCGACCGTGCCTGTCTCACCCCGGTCATGGAACTGTCCCCGGCCGCCATTCGCCGCATCCGCGCCAAAGCGGCGGTGAGCCAGGCCGTCTTCGCGGCTCATCTGAATGTGACCACCGGGGTCGTCAGCAAGTGGGAGCGCGGCGAAAAGCAGCCGCGTGGACCAGCCGCCAAACTGCTCACCCTCGCCGCCAAGAACGGCATCGCAGCCATCGCCTAAGCGTAGGCGGAGCAACAATGGAGGGAGCAGGGGCCTGCAGGCCCCTGAATAGAGCGACCCAATCGTAGGGCCTTTAGGCCCGGACCTTATTCCTTGCCGCATCGGTGAGTCGCGTTGGGAAGTCGCTCCGCGAATGGTCGGCGCAGTGAATTGAAATTGAGAGGAAGAGAAGTATGAGCCAATGCCGAAATTTCGACTCGATGAATGAGACCGACGTTCGTGAAGTAATTGTGAGACCCCTCATTGAGAGCCTGGGCTATGGTCGTGATGCTGAGACGAGGATTCTTACAGAAAAAAGGCTGCGCTATGACCGAAGTTTCTTAGGACACAAGAAGCCCAAGAAAGACCCACCACTGGTAGGCAGAGCGGATTACATCTGCGAGGTGATCTCTTTCGGACGCTGGGTTGTCGAGGTAAAGTCTCCCTCCAAAGAACTCTCGCAAGATGTGGTGGAACAAGCGCACACCTACGCGATGCATCCAGAAATCGCCGCCTCATTCTTTCTCATCACGAACGGTCGCAAATTCCGTCTTTACGAAACCGCGAAACTCGAACGAGCTGCTCTCGAGTGGAACTTCGAAGACGAAGACAAAGAAGAATCTCTGCTTCGCCTGTCCAATGTCCTCAGCCCTTCAGCATTTAGGACGAGGGCGAAAATTACTCTAATTGACCCAGGAAAGCCGCTGGGCAAGGGACTTGCTTCGAGACTCCGAATCATCGGTGGACAGATCACGAATGACGAATACGGCGGAAATCATCCTCTGATCCCAGTAAAGAGTGCTAACGGACTGAGCTTGCCGGTGACTGGCGGTTACGTGACGCGAGCAGAAGACAAACGCATTATGGGCCATGTTCTGGTTGGGAAGGCGGTTGCATTCATACCAAATTCTGCTATGGGGATCCCAGACAGCTATGACTTCTTTTCGGCTACGGATTATCTCTCGGATGATCTGGAGCGCCCGACCATATTCCAGAATTTCGTAACGGGTATCGTTCCAGCGGGCAGTACGTTTGACCTTCCTGGAGTGCAGCGTGTGCCAATGCCCTTCGGATGGTCATACACGCAGTTCACCGAGGCGGTTGGTTTCGTGAAAGGGGATAGGTTCGTTGGCACGATGAGTCTGACCTACGACTTTAGCTTCTCGAATATATCTCCTGAGTTTCGAATGATGGCGGCTAGAACCCATCTCATAAATGTCTGAGGAGCATGAGCAGGCACGCTAACTGTACGAAGCCGAGGAAGTTTTCGATGTGATATTCCCATCGTGTGACCAGGCGGCGGTAGTTGTGCATCCAGGC
>Ga0187867_10001136_pt1 | contig 23086 bp, 17 predicted proteins | sample June2016WEW_13_1_FD_132976 | JGI IMG/M metagenome (GOLD analysis project Ga0187867, IMG submission 132976) | Peatland microbial communities from SPRUCE experiment site at the Marcell Experimental Forest, Minnesota, USA - June2016WEW_13_10 | ecosystem: Environmental > Terrestrial > Soil >...
CGGCATTGGACACCAGATTTATCAGTGATTTGCTGAGATGAACCGCGGAGCCCGATATATTAAGAAGGTTCGCCTCCAAATCTGTCTTGAGCCGGATGTTGGGATGATAGGAAGAGATCCCGGCGAACTCGGGGGAGTTCTGACATTCCAGGACGATGTTATTAAAATTCAACACCTTTCTGTTGGAGACCCCCCTCCTCGCCAGAGTCAGAAGATCCTGGACAATAGCGGCTGCCCTCAGTCCACCCTTCAGAATCGCCTCGGCTCTTGATTTTACCGTACTGGGCTCACCCAAATTATGCAGAAGCAATTCAGAATAGCCCACAATAACACCTAGAACATTGTTGAGATCGTGGGCCACTCCACCAGCCAAAGTGCCCAGGGCCTCCATCTTCTCCGCTCGCTGCAGACGATCTTCAAGCCTCCTTCGTTCTTCCTCAGCCCGCTTTCGCTCGGTGATGTCAAATGTAAGGCCCAGGATATACTGCTCCCCGGCCATCTCGATCACCTCCGCCGAGACAAGCACATTCCCGATCTCACCGGCTTTCGTGACGAACTGGGTTTCAAAGTCCTTTATCCTGCCTTGCTCTTGTATTACCTCGACCATCTCTGCACGATCTTGAGGATTAGCCCACATTCCCAGCTTCAAAGGGTTTTGGCCGATGACCTCCTCGCGCGTGTAGCCAAATAATCCCAGGAACGCATCATTGACGTCGACGAATCGGCCGTCGATCAAGCGGCTGATACTGGTGCCGATGGGAGTGGAGCGAAAGAATCTCGAGAAACGTTCCTCGCTCGTGCGCAACGCAATTTCTGCCCGCTTGCGCGCGGAGATATCGGATGGGCCAGCGGAATTCGCCTGGGCTCCCGCTTTCTGCCCGCTTGCGCGCGGAGATATCCGTCACCATTGCAAACGAGCCGATCTTGTTCCCTGACTCGTCAAAAAGCGGCGTTGCATTGAACTGGCATAAGACGTTTGACCCATCAGGACGAGAGAGGGCGATTTCATATGCGCCAACTTCCCCCTGTGCCCTCAATCTGATCTGGTGCTCGAAGATGGCCTTATTTTCACTGTCTACAAAATCAAAAATCTTCCTCCCGAAGACCTCTTCACGATCCCTGCCCAGAATGGCGCACATTCTCAGGTTGAGGTCCGTGGTTACAGTATCGTTATCAACCAGCCAGAATCCTTCATTGGCCGTTTGTAAAATGGTTCTAAGGCGAAGTTCACTCTCATGCAGCGCCTTGGCCGCGTTGTTGCGCTCGGTGATGTCGCGTGCAATCGCGAGAACACCAATCGCCTTACCTGTTGGATCGCGCAAGAAACAAAAATTCGCTTCGACCGAGACGGTATTTCCATCCTTGCGGACCAGCTCCAGTTCAAGCATCAGTGACCGAGTGGGATCGGCGTTTCCTGCACTTTCAATCGCCATTTCTTCGGCGAAAACCCGCATAGCTTTCTCACGTGACGCTGGAGCGTAGGCTTGCCGCATCTTTCGCGCCATTGCCTCTTCCACCGTAAAGTCCAAGAGCCTCGTCACGGAGGGACTGACGTAGGTCAGTTGCATGTCCATACCTGTCGTCCAGATGACGTCCGTCGCGTTATCGGCAAGGAGGCGATAGCGGGTTTCGCTGTCTTGAAGCGCTTCCTCGGCCTGCTTGCGAGCGGCTTCGTTTTCCAGACTTTGAAGTGCACGAGCCAACTCCGCCGCCAGGTTGCTCAAAAGCTCCACCTCTTCCACATCGAAAGCATGCGGACGGTCAGCCTTGACCGTAAGAACGCCGAAGAGGCGCTCCTGATGGATGACGGGAACGGAGACGATGGAGGCGCCGCCATAGCTCATGACTGGATCTCTCCAGGGGGCAAAGCGCGGGTCGGTAGCGAGGTCATCGAAGACGACAACCCGGCGTTCGCGAATCGCCGTGCCCGCAGGCCCCTGTCCGGTAGGGCTGTCATCCCAGGTGATCGGGACGTGTTGCAGGAAATCTCCGCCCCCTCCCGAGCGGGCCACCATCAACACCCGCTTGGAGTCTTCTTCCGGTTTCCCGATCCACACCACTACATAGCCGCGTGTTTGGACTAGGCTGTGGCAGACCGCGTTCAACAGCTCAATCGGGTCATTCTCTCTGTTGATAAGGCTCCCAACATCACGAATGGCACGCAGGACATCGTTGAGGTGGGATGTTCGCGCGCCGATCTCTCGCAGTTGAGCCGTGCGCTCAAATACGGTGCGTTCAAGACGGACTCGTTGTCCAAATATCGCCCGGAGATAGAAGCTTAAAATGAGAGTCAGCAGAAACCCGGCGGGCAGGATTACCCAGTAGGCGAAGGAGTAGTGACAATCCACATAAGCCGGGCTCGCTGTGATCTCCACTCCCCAGTCGCGACCTGCGAAGCCGAACTTCCGCAAATACCGTGATGTAATTGGCAAGAAGCGTGACTTCCCCGGATCTCCTGCGTCGAGTCGCGCAGACCAGTGATGAAGGATACGCTGCTCAACCGGGGCTGAAAGGTCGAGAAGGTCAAACGGGAGTCCAAGAGGCTCGGTGCTACCCAAGACGGCCCTCAGGACGTTGCCTGCACGGAAGACCCCTAACGAAAACCCTTCAATAGCTGCCCTTCGCTGTTCGACTGTATCGGTCGGCATTCCCTTCCGATAGACGGGAAGAAAAATGAGAAAACCGAACTGTTCCCCCGTTTCCTGTACCAGCCTGATGCGCTCCGCGACCGTCGGCTCTCCCGTGTCCCTGGCTTGTTCCAGCGCAGTCCTGCGGATTGGGTCAGACCCCAGGTCGAAGCCTACCGCCTTTTCGTTTCCCTTCAGTGGTGCGACATAGAAGACAGGAAAATAGGTTTCCCTTTCCCCGGCCGGAATGGTATGTCCATTGGGATCACGTTCAGTAATCTGGAAGTTTGGCATCTCTTGTTGTCGCCCCATATCTTCATAGCGCGTGCGTTCGGCGGGCGTTACCTGTGGGATCCATTCAAGCGCTTGTAACTCCCTCTGCTCTTCCAAAAAAGGGATCGTGAAAGTTGCGAATTCCTTGCCATCGACATGCTGCGATGCAGCAAAAAACCGCTGCAGTGCCTTAATGACGACGAGACACTCCTCCATTTTTCTAGCAATGAGATTACAGCGCATTGCCGCATCTCTCTCAAACTGCAATCGAAAGTTGTTCAATTCCGACTGCCGTGCCTCCCAAAAAAGGGCCGTCGTCAAGAGGGTTCCAGCCATCATAGCCAAGAAGAGAGTCAAAAAGGCCCGCCTAGAAGGCCCGCCTAGAAGGCCCGCCCAGATAATGTCGTTGTTCAGCCATGGCTAAAATTTTCCTGTCGGGTAACGTCAATTATTTATTCTCTCACCATAAATCCATTTCTCTCATCAGGAGAAAGCCTGTATCGGAAGTGATCTTTGCGCCCTGAAAATCAATGCTGATGGAGCGGTCAAATTCGGGCCTGATGGCTCCTCTCTGTTTGTCACCAACCGCGCGCATGGAACTTTCCCTCCCTCTGACGAATTTGTGACATAATATCAGATAGTTGGGATGAACGCAGTATAATTCTCAGACCTGCTCACGCATAATCCAGGCTAAGAAGAATGGGCAGGCTGCAGTGCTCACGCATACTATTATTAGTCCCAGCACAAGCCGCTGTCCGTGAAACGAAGGGTCATCTGGTCACATTGAGGGCATCTATAGTTCCCATCAGTCAAGTTCAGCTTTCTTCCGAGTTGCTCCTGTATGTTCCAACTCGCAACAGTACGCCCTCCTGCAGACTCTGAGAGCGTCGGATCATCATATGGAATTACGTTCGTGGTTTTGCACTGCGGACATCGTTTTTGTTTAGCGAGAAGGTTGACCTGCACAACAGTGCGGCAGTGCTCACAAAGACAAGGGAAGTAGCATGTGGTCATGAAATTACGCATGCCTCCACCGATCATGATGATGGTGTCCACTCCGCATTGGCATGTCGCAGTCACTTGTGTCCCCATTCTCATTCTCCCGAACAACAATGATTAGATCCTAAATAATGCGTCAATTTGACCCCAATTGGAGCCGAACTGCATTTCCGGCTCAGATTTCATCCGAATAAGCTCTTGAAGCATCGAATGTCCGTAAATCATACGATGTTCCTATCAAAACGCAACAGAGAATGCCAATCAAACCATTTGTGACAGTTTCAGGACGCCCTCTACAACACGCCGGTTCAAGCAACAGGCGCCGCTGGTTTTAAACTGGCCCTTATTCAAAAGAGTTTTTAGAATCGCTTGGACTTGATCCCGCAGTATATGATCCAGACTGCGAGTCGGTAAGTACTAAACCGTGGTGGGCCACTTTGAAGACAAAAATCCCGTATTCATTGACGACAACGGTATGCTGAGTTTTTGATAATAGCGATTCCCTCCAGAACGGGTGGAAGTGTTGCTAGAATACCATCGTCTTGGGTGGAGGATGGCAGATTCAGACCAGCGAGGTCATTGCCAATCTGAGAATAACTCTATATAATTCCATATCAAAGATGCATTTCCGCTTGCCCTTATGATGCCCGGCGGCTGAGCGAAGAGGAAGACATTATCGAGATCGACGGACTCGCTTGCCAGGGATGCGGGTCTTGTGCGGCCATATGTCCCAACAGCGCCTCGGTTGTCAGGGGCTACGGCGACCGGCAGGTTATGGCCATGCTGGATGCAGCCCTGGAATAGGAACCAATTATGAGTCCCGATGCGTTAGGGCCAACAGGAATTATTTGTCATTCCTAATCGGTTTTGGCAATGTAACAGGGGAATAACTCTGTTCGGATCTTTCCGACGGGACCTCCTGTCAACAAGAAACAGGACCAACCATGCTCAAGGGCGCAGTCAGAATTTACAGCAGTCTTATCTCTAAGCTTATAGCTCTGGTAGGGCTGGCTCTTTTTGTCTGCATTTTCATTTGGGCATACTTCAACATAAACTACCAGAAAGAAAACCGGCTGCAAAGCAAGATTGAATCATGCGAACAGCTCGGCAATACCATCAAGCTTGGCACCCATTACGCGATGACGCTCAATTCGAGAGACGATATCAATGAGATAACAAAGAACATCGGCAAGCAGGCGGGTATCGAGAATATTCGAATTTATAACAAGCAGGGGCAGATCAAATTTTCGAACTTCCCAAACGAAGTAGATAAGAGAACCAGCATAAAAGCGGAAGCCTGCGACATTTGCCACAGAACGGAACCACCACTGGATGCGCTGCCTGTGTCAGCAAGAACACGAACTTTCCGGTCCCCTGAGGGCTATAGACTCCTTGGTGTCATCAGTCCGATCTACAATGAAGCCAGTTGCAACACTGACAGTTGTCATGTTCACCCCCAGAACAAAAAAGTTCTGGGCGCACTCGACGTAGTGGTCTCACTAAAGGAGACCGACGAAGGGGTCAGGCACTATGAGGAAAGGATAATAGGCCTTGCTATCATAAGCTTTATGGCGACTTCAGCGATCATCGTCACCTTTCTTTTTGTGTTCGTAAACAGGCCCATAAAGAAGTTGATTGCATGGACGCGCAATATAGCACAAGGCGAATATAGCCACCCGATCGATGCGCACTGGGAAGATGAAATCGGCCAGATGGCCCATGCCATAAATTCTATGGCGGCCAGGGTAGGCCAAAAGCAAGAAGAGCTGAACAAGCAAAGAGACGAATATCAGGGGTTATTCGAGCAGGTGCCTTGCTACATCACTGTCCAGAACAGGGATCTCAGGCTTATCCGCTATAACAGGGAATTTGCAAATGCCTTCGATCCATACCCCGGTGGTTATTGCTATGAAATCTACAAAGGCCGGACCGAAGTGTGCACATACTGCCCGGTTCTCGCGACGTTCCAGGACGGAGAATCCCACCTGAGTGAGGAATCGGGAATAACCAGGGATGGCAGGATTTCGACCTGGGTCGTTCGCACTTCACCCATCAGCGATGCCGATGGAAACATCACCGCTGTAATGGAAATGAGTGTTGACGTAACGGAACGAAAGACTCTAGAAGAAGAAATCAGGAAATCTGAGAAGAAGTACCGCGAGATATTCAATAATATTCCCAACCCTATCTTCGTTTTGGACAGGGAACTAAAAATTATCGACTGCAACGATATGGTTTCCGGAGTTTATGGATATCACAAAGAGGATATTCTGCGCAAACCATTTACCGACCTTTTCGAACGGGAAGAAAACCGCGACTTTGCCCAAGAGATCAGAGACTCGGACGCAATGAACCAGGTGCGGCATATTACGAGTGACGGCAGGGTCATATATGTAAACATTCGCGTTTCTCCTTCAGAGTACCTCGGGCAGGAAGCATTCCTTATAACCACTAGCGATATCACCAAGAGACTAATGGCCGAACAGCAACTGATACAGGCGAGCAAGATGGCCACATTGGGAGAAATGGCAACCGCTATCGCTCATGAACTCAATCAACCGCTCTCGGTGATGAAGACGGCTAGCAGCTTCATAATAAAGAAGATCAGGAAGAGCGAGCCGATCAAAGAAGAAACTCTCGAGACTTTGGCCGAAGAGATCGACAGTCATGTGGACAGGGCGTCGGGGATAATCAACCACCTCCGGGAGTTCGGGCGCAAATCGGAGGTGAAGAGAGAAAGGGTGGATATCAACGACGCCGTGGATAGGTCCCTCGCAATTTTCATGCAGCAACTCAGGCTCAGAGAGATTGGAGTGGAAAAGGATTTCCAGGAGGACCTGCCTTTGGTTCTGGCCAACAACAACAGGCTGGAACAGGTGTTTATCAACCTTCTCATAAACGCCAGGGATGCCATTGAAGATAAATGCGAAAAGTTCGGCGATACCATCGAAAAGAGAATCTTCCTCAAAACACGTCTTTGGCAGGGGAAAGTCCGGGTAGAGATTGAAGATACCGGGTTAGGGATTCCCAAACCGTTGCTGGAAAAGATATTCGAGCCATTCTTCACCACAAAGCGGGTTGGCAGAGGTACTGGACTCGGCCTTTCGATAAGCTATGGAATCATTCAGGATTATGAAGGAACCATAAAGGTGGAGACCAGGGAGAATGAAGGATCGAATTTTATTATAACATTGCCTGTCTCGGGTGGCGCATGAAGGCAAATACAATCCTGATCGTAGATGATGAGGAAGGAATCCTAAAGGTTCTCGGCATAACGCTGGCCGACAGCGGCTACGAAGTGCTCACGGCATCCTCGGGAGAAGAGGCGCTGGGCATATTCAAGAATGCCAATCCACCGATGGTGCTGACGGACATCAAAATGCCCGGAATGGATGGAATTGAGCTCCTAAGACGAATCAAACGGGACAAACCCGACGCCGAAGTTATCATGATAACCGGCCACGGTGATCTGGAACTTGCGATAAAAAGCCTTCGTTTTGAAGCGTCCGATTTCATAACTAAACCGATAAACGACGATGCGCTTGAAATTGCTCTAAAAAGAGCTCAGGAGCGAATCTGGATGAAGGCCAGACTCCGTGAGTACACCGAGGGGCTGGAGCGCCTCGTGGATGAGAAAACCCGCAAACTGCTCGAGGCGGAAAGACTGGCCGCCGTTGGGCAAACTGTGGCGACCCTGGCCCACGCGATCAAGAACATTATCGGAGGCCTCAAAGGAGGCATATACGTTTACGAAAAAGGCATGGAATTGGACAAAGAGGAATACCGATTCCAAGGGTGGGAGATGGTCAAGGGTAATGTTGAGAAAATAAAGAACCTGGCGCTCGACCTTCTTAATTATGCCAAGCAAAGAGAGCCGGACTACAAACGGGTCAATCCCAATCAGATCGCCAAGGACCTCTACCGGCTGATGCTGGCGCAATCCTGCGAATGCGGAATAAACCTGGTCCTGGACCTCGACGAAACTTTGCCCGAAATTCTTCTTGACCCGGAAGGGATTCACTGCTGCCTGTTAAATCTCGTAAGCAACGCCTTCGATGCCTGCATGGATGTGGAACACGCCGGGGGGCCAAAGGAGGTCGTAATCCGCACGGCGAGGGCGGAAGAAGGGGGTGTCGAGTACGGGGTCATCGATTCCGGATGTGGCATGGATGAAGACGTAAAGGACAAGCTTTTCCGGTCTTTCTTCAGCACGAAAGGAACAAGGGGGACCGGTCTTGGCCTTATGATTACCCAGAAAATCGTGCTCGAGCACGGAGGAGATATAAAAGTGGAATCGGAAAAGGGAAGCGGGACCAGATTTGCGATCAGGCTGGCTGAGCATCCCGGGACAATATAAGGGATAACTTGTTATCCGAGCCAGCAGCGCCCCCCGCCCCGCAGGCAGGCGGGCGAGGTGTCGAGATCCCCGGATCAGGTCCGGGGCAGGGCCGGCAGGCTCTGGCTGCGGCTCTGCCAGCCCGAATCCCTAAATCAGAATTCTTTGACGAAAGGACAAAGCCATGATTGAATACACAAATATACTATTTTGTACGGATTTTTCCGATGACGCCAATATCGCGTTTCTCCACGCTCTCAGGCTTGCCGCAAAATTCGTCGCCAGGCTGCATATCATCCATATACCTCACTCGCCGTTCGTCTATGCGAAAAACATAGTAGACGAGGACATCCCGGAGAGCAAATCATCCGAAGAAGGCCAGGCCTTTTTCGATCAGGGAATCGTCGATGAGGCTCAAATGAGGCTAAGTCGCGAGTATGAGGGGCGAATGGGGGATTTCAAGTCCTATACGTTCGTAATTGCATGCGGCTCCCCGGAAATTGAGATTATCCGCTATGCCAGGAAAAACGATATTGACCTGATCGTAATGGGTGCTCTGGGCAAGGCGGAAGTTGACAAGCTTGAACATGGAAGCACGGTCGCAAACGTATCCAGGTATGCTCATTGCCACGTGATGGCCATAAGGAACCCGTTGAAACAGTTCACCTTACCGATAAAAGGATAATCAGGCGGGCGGCAGGGCCGCAGCCACAATGGGCGCTGCCTTGTGGCGGTGCTAAAGGGCTAGGCGAGACCGGAGACGGCGGCAGATTATCCCCTTACCATGGAAGGACCCCCACCATGTCAAAAAGAATTCTGGTAGTCGATGACGAGCAAGACGTAAGGGTGTTCATTACAACGATTCTCGAAACCAGCGGCTTTAAACCCATGGCGGCAAAAAACGGCCAGGAAGGCCTGGAAATGGCCAGGCTTAAGAACCCTGCTTTAATCATCATGGACATTATGATGCCCAAAGAAAGTGGCATCTTCATGTACCGCGAAGTCAAAAAGGACCCTCAACTGAGCGGTATTCCCGTGATCATGGTTTCTGCGATCTCCAAGAAGACTTTCTTTCATTCGCAAAAAGTGGTCGATGAATATGAGGGCGTAAAGATGCCCGAGCCGGCTGCTTATATAGAAAAGCCGCCGGAGGCCGACGAACTCCTGGATGCGGTACGGAAAATACTGGCCTGATTGCCGTCACTCCCAAAAGTGCCTGCGCTGTATGGCAAGAACATCGAAACGGGCTACAGGTTGCTGTTTTCAGTGTAGTCAATTTGTGCAGAGCCAACTTGATTGAGTGAAAGGGGTAGAATTTATGAAAGACGGAATTCGGGTCCTGATAGTGGGTGGTGTAGCCTGCGGGCCAAAAACGGCATCACGTCTTAAATGCCTTATGCCAAACGAAGATGTAACCATGATCGAACGGGGCCGTCTGTCTCCTATGGCGCATGCGGCCTTCCATATTATGTGGAGGGTATGTTTCCTCCTGTGAAAAATAAACTCCTGTTCTTGAAGCCGGGGGAAAATACACTCCTGTTTTTGTTTAATTATGTCAGCAACTTTTCCCAACTCAGACGCACACTCTGTGTTTCATTTCTTTTCCGAATCGGTTTCCCTGGACTTGGGGATTCGTAGAATTTGCCAGGCATGAATCATGTTTTTATCATTGATCCAGGGATTGGCCGACAGGATCGATTTCTGACCATACGCCTGGTTTTCAGGGAACCATTTTGCAGCAATTCCGCTAAGGGTGTCCCCGTTTTTTATTGTTATAGTCAATGCATCAAAAGGCCTTAATGTTTCTCCCCCGGTTTGGAGATTTTGATGAGCCGCATCCGGATTTCCGCCCTTTGCGGTAATCTTTTCATCAACTTCTTTTCTCTGAGATTGTGTGGATTGCCGATCTGCATTCGAATTTTGGTCGTTGGCCTGCGATTCCCCGGGTGGTGCGGGATTTGATCCGGACTTTTCGACAGAAGGAGAGACCGTATCGATCTTCTTATCGCCATACTTGGCAGGGAACTCGGAAGATTGCTGCGCAGAACCGGGGGTTAGCGGTGTCACCAAACCGGGCATACTGCTCGAAGCGCTTTTTTCTTCGGCTCTGGTGAGATTTTCACCGAGGTATCGATTATAACCCAGGAACCCCAGCGCAAGGAGAACACCCAGGACCCCCCCGGCAAGGGCCGGCTTCAATTTTTCGACGCTAAAAAACCTTCCGGGCTTGCTTTCTTGCGGTGCCGGAATTACGCCTCTGTGTAGGGCGTCATGCGCCTTTTTAAGGATTCGCACTGTTATCTTATCACCCTTTTCGGACATGCAGATCAGGAGGGCCGTATCACACAATCGATTTATGCTGCGTGGGACCCCGCCGGTCATTTTATAGATCAGTTTTTTGCACGCTGATTCAAAACACTTGTCGAAACTGGACCCTGCCACGCCGAGCCGATGGTCTATGTAGCCGATTGTCTCGGAAGGGCTCATCGGGGAAAGCAACCGGTTCACATTTATTCTCTGGCGAAGTTGGCGCATTTTTTTCCGGCGCAGCTTGTGGCTTAGTTCATTCTGGCCGATCAGCAGTATCTGCAGGAGCTTGTTTTCCGTCATCTCGATGTTGGAGAGGAGCCGAATATGTTCGAGGCTGCCGATCGAAAGGAGATGGGCCTCATCTATGATCAGCACGACCTGCTGGCCGGCAAGACTCGCCTTTGTGAGTGCAGCTTTTACCTTGTCGGTTAAATCGAGGATCCCTTTGCCTTCCGTGTTGATCTTGAGGACCCGCGCGACATATCGCAATATCTCGATGTATTCCGTGTCGGGATAGGGGATGAGTATCGGTTTTACGGAACGGGGCAGCTTACCGAGAAGATGATGGACTATCATCGTCTTCCCCGTTCCAACGTCCCCCCAAAGGAGTGCAAAGCTCTTCTTTCCCTGGACGAAATAGAGCAGTGCAGCAATCACCTCTTCACGGCTTTTGCTCAAGAAGAGGAACTGCTGGTCCAGGGTATTTTCAAAGGGCAAACAGGAGAATTTGAAGTAGGTATTGTACATTTGAAAAAGCCTCCAAATCGAGTCGATTAAATACTCCTTGTGAAATAATCGCTTCGAGAACATATATACTACATCGGAGAATTGGCCGGAAAAGACGAGAAAAAGTTCAAAGACTTCTGACTATGGATGTAAAGTAGGATTTCGGGTGGGATAAAGTGGATAGTAGATATTGCCCATGCGAGCTAAATAGCCAATGGATTAAAAGTGTTATTCCGAATAATGCAGCAACCTGACCACCAACGGATCTGGAAGGGCATTTTAGGTCCGTCCACCGTTCTAAAAATATCTCAGGACACCTTCACGGCCATATAACTTTCCAGTACCCAAACCAAGAATGTAAGAGGTCACCGACAAGGCCGGTTTTGGCAGTTTCAAGGACACGCTATACAACACACCCGTTCAAGGGACAGGATACAAAAACACTATGCACAAAACCTTCTAAAAATGTCTCTTACTTTTCTTTTCAGGCGCAAGACATCCTGCCAGGTTTCAATCAAGCTTCCCTCAAAATGAGGAGGCCAAAGCCCCAGCAAAACCATTGCCTCAAAGCCCCGCTCATCGAGTTTAGCTGCACTGGAATTGGTGTGCAGTCTGACCCTGTGGTCCAAGGCGCGGAGCTTGCCAAACGCTGAGATTATTTCATCTAACCTAGTCCCGTCGGAACAGAGTATTGGAAAGTTTTTCAAAAATTCTTGAAGCGCCCTCCTGATAGACCCGCGAGGCGCGGGCCGGGAGCCGCCGTATGCCGGATGGGCAGGGGTAACCCCGGCCCCCAAGTTACCGGACTCTGCAGGCAGGCCATCCCTTATTTCACATTCGATTTCCCAAATCCGTCCTCCGACAAGCATTTGAGCCTGAGCCATAAATTCTATGTCGGCCAAGCCGCCCATTCCAAGCTTCAGATCGATTTCCGTTTCGGTTTCGGCAGCCCGCTCCTGTTCCATCCTGTTCCGAAGGTGGCACAGCCTCGGCCACACTGATTCCAAGGATCTTTTCCTGCAGCAGATCTGTCCAGCCTTATCTTCAATCCACTGTCCAAGCTCCGGGTCCCCTGCTATGCGCCGTATCTTGAGAAGCGCCAGGATTTCCCAGATATCAGCCTGGGCCTCGTAGTATTCGAGCCAGGATTTGCGCGTTACAACAAGCGGGCCATGGGTCCCCGAGGGTCTTAGCTGTGCGTCCACCGGGTAGCCGGGGCCCTCCTGGAGCGGCGTATAGAGCATGTTCATAAAGCGCTGAATGAGCCGGACCACTTCTTCGGGAATCTGATTGGCGGGCTCATGTGTTCTCGGGGCGTAAACAAAGATCAGGTCGAGATCCGAAAGATAACTCATTTCCCCGCTGCCCAGCTTTCCCATCCCGAGCACCGAGAGGGGCAGGTCGGCCGGCAGTCCGAGATTTTGCCCCACCGCTGCCAGCGTGTTACGAACGACAAAATCGGCAAGGCTCGTTTGCTCCTCTTCCAGGACTGCGAAATCGATCCGGCCGTCAATGTCGGCAAGCGCAAGCTGGATGATTCGCTCGTTTTTCAGCCTCCGTATCCATTCCAGCTTTTCTTCATACTCTTCCGCCCTTTCCACCACCCCTTGACTCGATTCCTCCCATTGCAGGGCCGGACTGAAAATCCCGGACAATACGGCATGGCCCTCCACCAGTGCCGGATTATTCACAAGAAGAGACGCGACAAGCTCACTTGAGACAATCCCCCGGCAAAAAGGCGCCATCCAAGGCTTAACTGCTTCAAACAGCTTTATTAGCCCGGTTCTTCGAGCGACCCTCTCAAAGTAGGTATCGATCCTTACCAGGATTTTTTCCAAAAGTTCCTGGTCACAAACGCCGGAGAATTTTTCCAGTGCTCCAAGAAAGATTTCAGACTTAACAGAGACCGGGTAGACCTTCAGAGTTTCCTGTAGCGCGTCGAACCGTTCGGCGGGAAAAGGGACCCTGGTTTGGACGCCTGCTGAACCTACAAGGCCATAGCGGACCTTTTCACTTTTCAGGTCCTCTTCTTCTTCGGGCTTTTCCTGAAAAAACTCCTGAAATCTGGAGTAAACCATGGAGCAGTGCATCTCCAGTTCTTCTAGAAACGCGATCTCGTCGTCCCCGAATCCCATTGCGAATACCAAGCGCATTCTTTCGTTTTCCGAGTGCGGCAAACTTTGCGTCTGCATGTTCTGGTCGAGTTGGATATAATGTTCGACATTGCGCAGGAAAGTGTAGGAACCCTTCAGCTCGTCCGCTGTCCCTTGCGGCAGGAGGCCAAGGCCGCAAAGCCTTTCCAGGCACTTTAGAGTGTTTGGTTCGTCAAGTTCAGGATATCGTCCGCCGTATATGAGCTGCATCGACTGAACGAGGAATTCGACTTCTCGAATCCCGCCGATGCCAAGCTTTACATCGAAGCCCTCTGCGCCCGGCCGAAACCGTGCCGCTTCGGTGAGAATACGGTTTCGCATCTGCCTCAATTCGGCAATCGACTGGAAATCGAGGAACCTGCGGAACACAAACGGGCGAAGCTCGCGAACAAAATCGCTCCCTTTGGAACGCTCCCCGGCGACCGGCCGGCACTTGAGAAGCATCTGGCGCTCCCACGCCCGACCTCGATGCAGATAATGCTCGATGGCGCCGCGCATCGAGGGCACCAGAACTCCCTGATTCCCCTGGGGGCGGAGGCGGAAATCTACCTGAAAGACGCGGTCCCCTTCAAACCAGTCAGACAGCAGCATCGATAGCCGCTGAGCGAGGCGAGTGAGCAGCATGATGAAATTTTCACCATCCTCGTTGCTCTCCGTGTTCAAGAAGATCAGGTCTACGTCGGATACATAGTTTAGCTCATGGCCGCCCAGCTTCCCCAATCCCAACACTGCTAGCGGGATCTTCCCCTCCAGTCGCCGGCAGACATCAATCTCTTCATTCCATGTCCACCAGTCAGGATGCGCCGAAAGGACGCCCAATCCAACCTGGAGGGCCACAGACGCCAGATCGCTCAACTGCCCGGTTGTCTCGGAAAGGTCCGCATAATGACAAAAATCTCTTGTGGCTATTCTCAAAAAATGACGCTGTTTGAAATGGCGAAATGTCCGGAGCAGGTCATTGAAGGACTGTGCCTTTGCCGCCTCGAACGCAAGCGTGGAATAGAGTCCAGCGAAGGGATACTTGTGTTTCAGGTTGTCATCGCTCAGAAGCCATTCTTCGTATTCGGGGTTGTTGCACAGGAGAACACTGAGGTATTGAGAGCATTTGCGGGTATACTCAATCTCCGTCATGCAGTCCACCGCTGATGTACATTTAAACCGCGGCCCCGAAATCCTCAAGCTATGCTCGTGTGCACATTTCTGGCTGCTGGTCTGCGTCCGCCTGTGGTTCTCCGGGCCATTGCTCTTTGGTTAAAGTTGCTATTGCATCCGATTATTAATTTATCATAGCACTGCTGAGTCAGGAATTCCCCCTGAATAATGCGTCAAATTATACCTCATTCATCCAAATCGCATTCCCGAGTCTGATTCAATCGGATACATCGCTTGGCATGACGAATGTCCCTAAATCATACGATATTCAAATCAAAACGCAACTGGGAATGCCGATCAGACCAATTTGGGCAATTTCAGGACTCACCACCATCCCCGCAGTTGATGGTCTCGTTTCCGGCCTGCTGGGTGGCATCAGACAAAAATTTTGTGTTGACGCTGATCTGGGCTGCAGAAAAGATGGGAATACCTTATGCTCGGGTAGCTCAAGCATGACGAGATCATAGTTGAGGCAAAAAAGGCGGCTTGGTGGATAAGGGGACTGGGTTGCCGTTCGATGGCGCAAAATCAGCTTTTGCAATCAGTCCTGCGACGGAGAGCGATTCACCGAAAGAATCCTCAGTTAAATTCCGCGCGGTGATCACCCCTTCCGCCGTGCCTTACGGACTCAACGTCCAGTGATTCATCTGCCGGTTACCTTCACTACATTATAGTTGACAAGCCCAGAGCGGCTTATTAGGTCATGGGAAAGGATCATTAACCTTTCGGAGAAACACCTATGAGCCTTCAGACAAAAGTCATGGTGGTGGAGTCCGTTGAGTTCCTGGTAATGGCGCTAGCTCTCTTCCTGCCGGCAGGGACAGTCGCCTGGCCGGCCGCCTGGGTCTTCCTGGGTCTGCTTTTCGTCTGTAGCCTGCCTATCACCTGGTGGCTTCTCAAATACGATCCAGGACTCATTGAAGAGAGAATGCAGTTACGGCCCCAATTATCCTGGGATAAGGTGTTTATCGCTATCGTGCTCGTTTTCATTCTGTTCTGGTTGATCCTGATGCCGCTTGACGCTGTGCGCTTTCATTGGTCGCGGATGCCGGTTGAACTCAAAACTCTGGGAGCCCTGGTGCTGCTCATCTCATTGTACATCTCCTTTCTGACCATGAGGGAAAACCCGTACTCATCGGCTGTGGTGCGGGTCCAGAAAGAGCGAGCGCAAACCGTGATTTCCACCGGTCCTTACCGCTATGTGCGCCACCCCATGTACACGGGCGCCTGTCTCTTTTTCTTGGGAACCGCCTTATTGCTGGGGTCCTGGTACGGAGTGCTCTGCACACCGGTTTTTATCGGTCTCTTTGCTGTTAGGGCCGTCCTGGAGGAACGCCTGCTGCGGGAAGAACTGGAAGGCTACGCTGAGTATACGGCCCGGGTGAAGTATCGCTTCTTTCCCCACGTCTGGTAGGCGGAAGCGTCACTCTCCGATAGGAAATTCAGTCGCCGTATCCCCCCGTATCGGCTTATTGCACCCTTTCTAAAGTCAACAGCTTGCCAATTTCGAAAGAGTCCAGTTTTAGCAGAACGGTACAGATTAAGAAGCTTCCACTTCTGGGCAAGAATAGTGAGTTCGGAGGTATTGTCAATTATGGGATCCGATTGCCGGAATGGTCCCATAAAAATGAAAAGGACTGGCCGCCAATTCATTCCCGCGAGCAGTCCCTTCAGACGCCTTATTAAATGAGAGGGGATTAAATCCAGCTATTTGACTTTTTCGCTGAGAGTCTTGCCTGCTTTGAACTTGGCAACTTTTCTCGCCGGAATTTTTATCTTTTTGCCGGTACGTGGATTGCGGCCTTCACGTTTAGACCTTGTCGCCACGCTGAAAGTCCCAAAACCTACCAGCGTAACCTTGTCACCGGCTGACAAAGCGCCGGTAACAGCCGAAACAAATCCGTCCACCGCTTTTTCAGCCAGAGATTTGGTAATTCCACCTTCACCTGCGATTTTTGCAACCAATTCAGCTTTCGTCATTTTCTTTCCTCCTCAAAGTTAGATAATGAAAACGGAAACAGTAACGTCCTCCAATTCCGATAGTCACTTTTGTTCAGTTTTTGATTCAACAAAATTTCGATCAGGTTCTTTCATAGAGGGCGTATATATCGACAGGACCACGAGAGGGTCTTTGCCCGTATTCCTGGTCGAGTGGACCTTATTCATAGGGTTAAAGTGAACCGTGCCTGGTTTCACATCGGCCCACTTATCATTTACAAGCATTTGTCCTGATCCCTTAATCACATAAACAATTTCATCATGCGTCTTGTGAAAATGAGGCTTTACTTCCGCCCCTTCAGCGAATCTTATCAAAACGGAACTAACTGTATCGTCCTGGGCAATATTGATCATCTGAATCTTCTCACCCGCTTTTAATGGATTTGCATTAAGAATATCATCGACTTGGGTAAGAATCTGGTCCGTAGTATCCTCAGCCTGTGAAGAACTGATCGTAAAGGATAAAAGGACCAAGCACACAAAAACAGCCGAGTAGAAAAGTTTTCTGCTCCACATATCAGCTCCTTCTTGATAGTTTAAGATTTTGTATTAAATTCTCAGTTTCCTTCTGACCGCCAACTAATCTCGAAGGGCATTTTGGGTTCGCCCAACACCCTAAGAAACTCTCAGGACACCTTATAGGCCCATAGAACCTTCCCATATACGAATCAAAAACACAAGAGAAAGGTCAACAGGACACGGTTTTTGGGAGTTTCAGGACGCCCTCTACAACACGCCCGTCCAATGGGCAGCCGCAGACATCACAAAGAAGGCACTGGGGCTGTTCCGACCAAGACTGGCGGGCACTGGAGCTCGGATTATCGGAACGGTGCATGACGAAATCATTCTGGAAGTTCCTGAAGAAGTGGCAAGGGAAGTGGCTGTGATTCTCAAGGAGACCATGATTCAGGCAGGCAAAGCTTATCTCGCTAAAATTCCGGTTGAAGTTGATGTTACGATTGGGGAGACATGGGCAGAGAAGTGAACAAAAGTGTCACACCCCGAAAGTGTGATCAAGCCAACCCTCGGAAAGTTGAATGTGTCAGCAAGACTGGTGGCAGTTTTGCCTTTATGGAGCATCGCTTCATTCAGCTCGATCACAAGGATTTTCACTAGTGCTCAATTTTCCATCCTTCTCAAACGACCTTCGAGAATCCTGCTACCACATTTATTGACTGGGTAATTAGCTGGAGTGTTCAGATGAAATTAGTTTTCCCTCAAATATTTCTTTTTCATGGTTATATCTGATTTCGTATTTCTCTAACGAGCCTCCCCTTCCTCGGTAGTCGATCTCATATTTCCAGAATCCAGGTGCTTTTGGCTTTTGGTTGAACAGATAATCACACCAGTGACTGATTTGCTTTACCTGTTTGCCGTCTTCCTGGACTTCCAATTGGATGCGGTATTGAATTACTTTATCCTGGGAAGGACTGTAGCCGATAAGGGTGGATTGCAGGCCCATACAGGCAATGGCGTCGAAAAGTGCAAACTCCAGCGCTTTTCCATCTCCATTGTAGTCCCTTAGCCACATGATTGTAGGTTTGCCTTCTTTGCCGGCCCTCAGACCCTCGACATGGTAGTATGATCCGGCATGAATGCGGTATGGGAGATCAAATGAGTCTTCATTATCGGAGTACTCTTGCAGTATGCTTACTGTGTTAATGATTCTGTTGGTTTTGTTATCAAAAAGCGAAACCCTGGTAGGCCCGCTGTAATAACTGCCCCTTGTCTCCTCTGGGCATGCGTAAACTCCAAGATCTCCTTCCCGTGGATGCTTGGTTGGCTTTAATATCCAAAGGATCAGTTGTCTTTCAGGGTATCCTTGGGAACTGAGCGACTGCGTTTCAATGACAAAAGCGCCATTCGGCAATGCACCGCTGGGATTCCCCGCCTGCAGCGATGGCACATTCAGAAATAACATTACTATAACAAATAGGATTTTCCTCATACTATTCCACGTGTGAAATGGGTCGTATAGCCTACCTTACAAATGCGGTGGATCAGTCCCCGCTAACCATCCATCAAGCATTCTACCATAGTCTTCTATTTTCTCCACAAAGATATGGCGGTCATCTTTAATATCATGCTTCCGAAACGTTATTTCCATAAGCAGTTTCCGGGTTCGTTTTCAAAAATCCGAAAAATAATCTTCAAATTGGGCCTCCCAGTGAAACTTGCTTGGGTTGAAAGACATGTGGCTGGGAATTTTTCCAACTTTCCAGGCATAGCCTAATGGAGGCAGGCATCTGTTACTGAGGCCAGAGCCAGAAAACGAGTCAGGACAAAGATCGACAGACTCATTCGTATCCCTGATGATGCCAGCGACCGCTCCCTATTCAATCTTCCGGTTCAGGCCACAGGCACCGATGGTTTCAAACTGGCCCTGTACCTCATTTCACGTGCGCTGGAGGGGGTGGACGCACGTATTGTCCATACTCAACACGATGAAATAATTGTCGAGGTCAGAGATGGCATAGAGGATCAGGTGGAGACGATTGTGAAGGAGTCGATGGAAGAAGCATTTCAAGGGATTATCCCAGAGGTCCCGTTTGTGGTGGAGATCAGAGTGGCTGAGGCTTGGGGATGAGATAGGGAAACGGAAGCCGTATTCTCGCTGTGAGGGGTCAATTTGGTGTCACTTTCCGCGGGACCGATTAGTTATAGTCGGAATCCCTGCCTCCTTGTAAAGGGTTTTCAAGATCGAATCGAACCTTTTCACAGAGGTATTGGACACTGAGACGCCGTGAGATTTGCCTGATGCCGTTACCGACATATTAGTAGAGAAGCCACCCATAATGCGCGGATTACTATAATGCTCATTAAGATCGAAAAAACCGCAGCCAATAACTTTTGCATAGATTCTTTTGACATTATCCTGTGAGATTTCACGCTGCTCTAATGGAAGTTGCACTGATCCGCCTCTCCAGCTGCCAGTAAAGTACTTGAGTATCCCGTTTGCGTGGACTTCAATATAGGTGCGCGGCCCAGGCCGATTGGCATGACTGTCGCCGCTTGTGTAAACGATCAGGAAGTCAGGAGGGATGTTTAATTCTGTTATATCGATTTCAGCGCAAGGCGCATTCCCGGAATTGAGAGCTGGTAATTTGCCGGAATGTTCGTCTTGGGCAGAAAATCCTGCCATCGCCGAGAACAGTAGCATCGTCAGAATAACAGCTAAAATACCCGGTTTCATACATTCCTCCTTCATTGGAAAGCACTTGCACGGAAACCGAAATACGACTTCGCCGCCAAGCAATATGCCAGCTCTAAAGTACTATTATGACACGTTACAGGTCCTCCCGGTCATGGATAGAATTTCACTCCATCGTAGCGACATTCTATTTTCAGGTTGGGGTTCTGCTTTACATAGACCTTGCAATTGTCCTCCGCTTGCTGGCGAGTCCAGAACATATATGCCGGAGCACTGACCAGCTTGCCGTTTGTAAAGACTTCATAACCTTTGCCTTGCAATGGATAGAATCTTGCACCATCGTAGCGGCATTCTATTTTCAGGTTGGGGTTCTGCTTTACATAGACCTTGCAATTGTCCTCCGCTTGCTGGCGCGTCCTGAACATATATTCCGGAGCACTGACCAGCTTGCCGTTTGTAAAGACTTCATAACCTATATTGGGCTTATATTTCACAGGTCCCAAACTGGAATCACAGGGAGGCTCGGTATGGATCAGGGCTTCTTTCATAGGTTTGTGCTGTGGATTGTGTTTGCTTTCAATGTAGTGAAAATTCGGAAAGGCTAGCTTATTCATGGAAAGCATAAAGTACTCTTCCGGATTCAAATTACCGGAGGTAATGTTTGGAGGGACACTCTCCGGAAATGTTATCTTCGGGTCATAAGACATGATGGACTCATTGTTTCGCTGCTGATAACCGAAAACATCGACGTGCACCAAGCCGAAAGCGTGTCCAAGTTCATGCACTACCTGGGACCGAAAAGGCTGAGGCCAGTTGAACAGCAACGAAGACATCTCCATGATGACCAATCCGCCCCCGGTATTTGGTGGTCCATTGAATGTTGTACCCCAACCAAACCTCTTGTCTGCTGGAGGTTTTGCATTATTCGGTCTCATAAAGACAATTACATATACAGTGCGCGAATCCATCCTGTTATCGTGGTTCCAGTCGAAAACCTCTTTTTCGGGACCACCCTTCAATATCTTCCTAGCATCTTCTGGGCGTGTCCAAAGCAAGTCATAAGTAGCGCTATCGTGGGCGCCATGACAGAAGTTGTATTTTTTATCGGATATCGCAAAGGTGTCCGTTTCAAGCAATGCCCAGTACTTCATCTGGGCAAGCTTGAGATGGAACTGCAATTGATCTGCGTACCATTTGAGTTGCTCCTCCGAAGCTTGTACATCCCTGGGAATGAAAAGAACCGGAAGTACGACAAGTCTCTTGGGGACCGAAGTGCTCAATGCCGAAGTGGCGGCTATGAGCAGCGTAAGGAAGAGAAAACCAGGGAATAGGCATCTTTTCATTGTGTAACACCTCCTTTTGGCTTGCCGATTCTCAAAGTTGCCACAGAATGCTTCGAAGACCCGCCATCAATCTTAATCCGAATAATGCCTCAACCTGACCACTAACGGATCTCCATGGGCATTTCTGATTCGTCCAGCGCCGGAAAAACCTCTCAGGAAAAATTGCAGACCCACAAAATGTTCCCATATGCGAATCAAAAATGCAAATGGAAGGACGCTATCAAAAGTCTAATCGAAGCCGACTATGAGCCAGAATCAGATACTCATGAAGGGTGAATCGGGCAAGGGTTGGAAACAGGAATGAAAAGCTTTGAGCGGGATCTATCAAATACTTCCGACGGCCGTTCAGTGGAGGGTCCACCTTGTATCCATGCTTCGGATCACATACACCAAGGGCACAGCTTGAGAAGTTCCGATTTCAGGGCAAGAATATCGCCAATGCTGGTCACCCCGGTGAGAATCATAATAACCAGACCGATAAAACTGATCAGGCCAAAAATGCAGAAAATCTTCGTCAACGTGCTGAGTTCCCTCCATTCGGCCATCATAGACACACCTCATTTCCTAAACACCTGAAACTCCCTACCACACTCCGAGCACCTCTTCTCGTAAATCTTAACCGTAGGGACTCCCAGAATCCTGCCCAGCCATGCGACGATGTTGGTGAGGCATAGCTTGGATTTCACATTCTCGCTTCCACATTCCGGACACTGAGGTTTTATTCGTGGACCTTGAATAATCATGGCTTAACTCCCCTTGGATGGATGATGTCGTTTGCATTGGCGATTTGAGTGGAGAACAGTTGGTCTGAAAGTGCGTGGTGGATTGGATTATTATCTTGGGTATTCATATATTTAGGGAGGAAGCATTATTTCAGCGGAGGGAAGCTGCCTGGTCCAGTGAGTCTGGGAAAGATAAAGAACTGAGGATTTACGTTGGTGCTGACCAAAGGGAGATCATTGGCAGAAGACGGGATCATGGATCGGATGCGTGAGGTCCGGATGGGTAGCCATGAAGGTTCACAAATGTGACGGATATGGAAAGGTTGATAGGTGCCATTGTGAGGTAAATCTTCAGCAGAGTAGCTGAAATCAGCCGATTGCAGTTCTTACCACACTATACAAGGCAGATATCACCAGTCTCAGTTCATACTTTTGTGAAGTGCAGGTCATGCAGACCGGTCAAGCTCATTTCTGACACCCAGTCCAAGTTCTTCCAATACATAGGGTTTTTTTACATAGGTCCCAGCGCCCAATGCCTGAGCTTTACTCACCCGTTCCGTTTCAGAGAAACCACTGACAATGATCGCCCTCTGATGGGTATTGATTTCAAGTATTTTGGCATAAGTGTCAAGACCATCCATGCCAGGGTCCATGATCATATCTAAAACGACCAAATCAATCGCGTTTTGCTTGAGATACTCCACCGCTTCTTCACCACTGGAAACACTGACGACGTTGTAATTGAGCTTAGTGAGCATCGTGCCGGCAAGTTCCCGCTGCTCTTTAACGTCATCCACGATCAGGATGGATTCACCGTTGCCCATGTATTCAGAAGCGGATATGGAAACCTGCTCCTGGGATAATTCTTCTCTTGTCACAGGGAAATAAAGGGTGAAAATGGTTCCTTTGCCTTCTTGACTGTCCACATTGATATATCCCAGGTGATCCTTGACCGTACCCCAAATCACAGCCAATCCCAGACCTGTTCCGCTGCGCCCCATGACTTTTTTCGTATAGAAAGGCTCGAATATGCGCTTCAGATCGTTGGCTGGTATCCCTTGCCCCGTGTCCGATACGGACAGAACGACATAGTCTCCCTCCCGGACCTCATCGTATCCGGAAACGGGTTTATCCAGATACTGATTCACGGTTTTAATGGTTATTACGCCGCCCTCAGGCATTGCTTCAGCGGCATTGGACACCAGATTTATCAGTGATTTGCTGAGATGAACCGCGGAGCCCGATATATTAAGAAGGTTCGCCTCCAAATCTGTCTTGAGCCGGATGTTGGGATGA
>Ga0187867_10001137_pt1 | contig 23084 bp, 24 predicted proteins | sample June2016WEW_13_1_FD_132976 | JGI IMG/M metagenome (GOLD analysis project Ga0187867, IMG submission 132976) | Peatland microbial communities from SPRUCE experiment site at the Marcell Experimental Forest, Minnesota, USA - June2016WEW_13_10 | ecosystem: Environmental > Terrestrial > Soil >...
GAAGCGCATCACCGATGCGCTGGTGGAAGAAGCAGGGGCACGGCGCGAAGGCGTCATCGTGGCTTTCCACGAAGTGTCAAAGGAGAGCTACGCCTCGGGTGGCGAGCTAATGGTGGACAAAGTTAGGTAACAGCGAGTCGCGGGCGTGGCGCCCGCCCACATGAGTTACCCTAGCGGTTCGAACAGGTGGCCTTCCACACGCTCCGCGATTCGGGGTAGGTCTTTGCGGGCGTACTGCAAAAAGTGTGGAGCGTTTCGGTGGGCTTCGAGCGCGGCATCATCCTGATACTGCTCGTAAATGAAGAAGCGTCGCGGTTCGGTCTTGTGACGGTGGACTTGATACATCGCGCAGCCGGGCTCCTTGCGCGATTCCTCGGTGAGTTTTGCAAACAATGCAGCGACCTCGGCTTCGCGCCCAACCTTCGCCATCCACGTTACCGCCAAAACCACCATCGTGCGCTCCTTACCTAGTCTTGCTGTCTGACCAATGGGAAGTCAATTCTAGACGTTCCCCGACGACGTTGTCTTCAATTCATTCACGAACTCCTCTATAAAGATGGTATGGTCGCGGTCCGGGCCGGTTGAGACCAAGCCGATCTTCGCTCCGGTCTCCTTCTCCACGAACGCCAGATAGTCGCGAGCCGCTTTGGGTAGCTGGCTGAACTCCTTGACGCCGAGCGTGGAGGTCCGCCAGCCCGGCAGCTTCTGATAGATGCACGCAAGCTTGTCGTAACCGCTAGCCTGGGCGGGGATTTCCATGGTCTTCTTTCCATCAACGATGTAGCCGACGCACACCGGAATCTCCGCCAGTTCGTCGAGCACGTCGAGCTTGGTGACCACCAGCCACGAAAAACCGTTGATCATGCCGGCGTAGCGCAACAGTGGCAGATCCAGCCAACCCGTTCGCCGCGGACGTCCTGTAACCGCACCAAATTCGTTGCCGCGCACGCGCAACTGTTGGCCAGCGTCGCCCTTCTCCTCGCTCGGGAACGGACCTTCGCCGACTCGCGTGCAGTATGCTTTGGTGAGTCCGATGACCGAATCGATCGCGTTAGGCGCAACGCCCGTCCCGGTCGCGGCGCCGCCGGAAGTGGAACTGGAAGAAGTCACGAAAGGATACGTCCCGTGATCGATGTCGAGCATCGTGCCTTGTGCGCCTTCGAAGAGAATTGCCTCACCGTTCGCGAGCGCTTGATTCAGCAGTACTGCCGTGTCGCAGACAAATGGCGCAATTTTCTCCGCTGCCTGAGCGTAGTCGGTATACATCTTGTCGGCGTCGAGCGGATCTGAATTAAAGAGAGCGTGCGCGATCATGTTCTTCTCGCGCACCGCATTTTCGATGTGTTTCTTCAGCAGTTTCAGATCGAGCAAGTCAGCGACTCGCAAGCCGCGGCGGCCCATCTTGTCCTCATAGGCTGGACCGATGCCGCGCGAGGTGGTGCCAATTTTCACTCTGCCGGGCGCGCTCTCCGCCGCCAACTCGATCATGCGATGGTAGGGCAGAATTACCTGCGCGCGGTTAGAGACAAAAAGATTTCCATCGACCCGCACACCGGCTTCGCGCAGCGAGCCGACTTCCTTCAAAAAAGCCATGGGATCGAGGACTACACCATTCCCGATCACGCTGCGGCACACCGTCCGCAGCACTCCGCAGGGAACCAGTTGCAGGACGAACTTCTTGCCATTGATGATGACGGTGTGGCCGGCATTGTGGCCGCCGGCATAGCGGGCAACGACGGAGAAACTCTCCGATAAAACATCGACGATCTTTCCTTTGCCCTCGTCGCCCCACTGAGCACCGACGATTACCGCGGTCTTGCCTCGTTTCACTGCCAACTCCGTCACAAGGATTCGCGAACGCGCAACTGCGCCGCGCGTACATATGAACACCGGGGTCGCACACGCCTTGCCGCGGCAAAGATTCTAAAGGCTTACTGGGATGAAAGCGGAGAAGATGTGTACGAAATATCTTATCGCGCCCGCATGGCGGATAGCAACGCGAAGGCGGAGTGCATCTTAGTCGCTCAGGTTAAGATGTGAATCATGCCCAGATTCGAGAAGCACATTTTTGTATGCGGTAACCAGCGGCCTCCGGGAAATCCTCGGGGATGTTGCGATCCCGGCGGCCAGGCGAAGTTGCAGAAACTCTTCAAGCAAAAACTGGCGGAACGAGGGCTGAAAGGCAGAGTGCGGGCCAACCAATCGGGGTGTCTCGATCAATGTGAGCACGGCCCGAATGTTGTAATCTATCCCGACCAAGTGTGGTACGGACACGTCACCGAGGCTGACGTGGACGAGATCGTCGAATCTCACATCATCGGCGGGAAGCGGGTGCAACACCTTATGCTGGCCGACTCCTGCCTAAACACGGACACGTGCGAACACCGGAAAAACAGTGGTCAGTGAGCATTTGGCCAGCGGTCAGAAACTCAAGGAGAACGTGCTGCCGCTGCATGCGCGACGGACCACCGATCACTGCAACCAGCCACTGCTTCTTTGGTAGGCGCGGCAGGACTTGAACCTGCAACCGCCGGATTAGAAATCCGGTGCTCTATCCAATTGAGCTACGCGCCCACGTGAGGCTAACAGATTGATTTGGCTAGGTTAATGCACACTGTAACTTTCATCCTTCGCACTGGATTTTGAGGTCATGGTGCCAGTACTGTGCCGTAGTTTTCGGTCCCGCGCCTTCTGGTTGAGCTTTGCCGCAGCGTCCGCAAGGTCTTTCTCATCCACGATATTGTAGCGGTCGAACACCGACCTTGTCTTCCAGCCGCCAATCTTCATGATCGTTTTTTCGTGCACCCCCAGCCGCGGCTGATTGCGACATCCAGTTTCGCCGTAGATCGTGTACCAAGAGGCCGACGTAATGCAGGTTGCTAACGCACTCACAATTGCTTCCCGTCACAGTACGATCACAGACGCGCACGCCATCCTGCCAAGTCCAACATTGCAGCACATTTTGTGCCCAGTTTTCCGAAATCTCCGATGGGCTTGCCGTTTTCCCGTGTGAACACCCGGTCATCCGGTGCGTGGATAGCAACCTGCCCGGCAAGGCAACCAATCCCGTCACTCAGGCGGCATCAGCGGCTCATGAAGGCGAGCCCATCAATTACAATCTCTAACCGAGGGGAATTCATGGCAAACATAAAGGGACTGGCATCGATTGTGTCGGAGTTGAGGGTCGAAAGAACGAATCTGGTGGCTCAGCTTCGGCATCTGGATGCCGCTCTCACCGTGTTGGGCAAGTTGAACGGCGGTTACACCAGACCGGGACGTACTCTGTCGGCGTCGGCACGCCAACGGATCAGCCTCGCGCAGAAAGCGCGGTGGGCAAACGCGAGTGGTCAAGCCCCGAAACCCAAGAGCACGCGAAAAATCTCAGCAGCAGGCAAAAAAAGAATCGCCGCCGCTGCCCGTCAACGCTGGGCGAAGTTCCGGGCGGCGAAGTAGAAATAGACGGGATTGCTAGCTCCGGAGCCTGCCGCGAGGATGGGGCAGGCTTTGGTGCTTTGATTTCAGCCTATGCTGGTTAGGGACGTCGGGGCGCTTGAATGAAAGCCGGAGGCAGCGATGGTTCAGTATGGCCCCTACGAGTTCAGTGAGACCGAAGTGGCAAAGCTCACTGAATACCTCAAGAACGTCGCAAGACAAGAGAGGGTTGTCCACTACGATGATGCATATGATGTCGTCCGACAATGCGGTTCATACTACCCCTCACGATCAGCGGCTCTGGCACTTGCTGGGGCTGATTTCGGAGACTGAGGTCGGGCGACATGCTCTATTTGCAATCGTGGTTCTTAAGAGCGGAGATGGTGCAAACCGCCCCGGCTATGGATTCTTTGAACTGGAAAAGACGCTCGGCAGATATGAGTCAGATGACGACACCACTTGGTCATCGCAGGTCAAGGGACTCTTGCAGTGTTGGGCGAAACACTGAAGCCGAGGAACGAGGAAGATCGCGGCGGCACAGCGGGCAAGGCGGGCGAAGGTGAAGGCGCGGCAGAAGAAGGCGGCTTAAGAGTAAGCGCAGCCAATCACTCGCATCGTACTGTATAGCTGCTCTTCAGAAGATCATCGGCAGCTTTGTTGCCTTTCATCGATGCAGCGTGTAGGAGCGTGTGTGCCTGTTCACAGTTCTGGGGGACGGCTTCTCCCTGCAAGTAAAGGTTGGCTAGTGCGACTTCCGCGCTTACGCTTCCTCGCTTGACCGCCTTCCACAACTCGACAGGATCAGCTTCTTTCGCTGCGTTGGTTGTCTGGGCGGCTCCCAGCTTTGCCGTAACGAGGTGCTGAACTCCTCTGACTGGATTGTGTAGTACGTGTCGTTCAGCAGCGTTTTCTAGATTGATCTGCTCTGATGTGGCGGTAAGTGTGGTTCCCAGCTTTCCTGCGACCACCTGCTGAACTCCTCCGACTGGATTGTGGACGGTAGGTCCTCCACCAGTGTTTTCTAGCTTGATCTGCTTTGATGTGGCGGTAGGTTCGGGGGCTGCGCCGGATTCTTTAGCCAGTTGGTCTTTGCGGCTCTTGTAAAAAAACGCTGTAACCGCCATCAGCGCGATCAAGACAACGACGACGGGCATCAATCCCCTGAGCCCCGGTCCGAGAGTTCTCTGACCATCGGAACTCGACGGTCGGACTTCGTGACGGGCTCGGCCGAATTTGTTGAGAACAGCCCAAAGCGGCTCGAGGGGTTCTGTCCCGCACATCGGGCACGTTTTTTCACTCAGGGGATAGCGATATTCACACGAGGCGCAAGTGATGGTTTCGTCGCTTACGGTCTTGGACACGGTCATCCTCCTCGGGCAGGAGTTTTGTCTTCGTGGCAGTTAGATCATATCTAGACGTTTCGAGTAACGGAAGTAATGTCCACTGAACCGCATCGCGACCAAGGACTCCGTTCGAGGGCTTGGCTTCGAATCGAACAGGTCATCGGCGATATTCAGCTGAGGTAGTCGCTATGGTGGTCACAAAGGCTGCCTGAACTTCTGAAACGCCCGACCCGACCTGACCCCCCTCCGGGCAGCCAAATCCCCTGCAAATCGGATTTCCAAGGGTGACGCAAGGACGGGTGGGTCACGGCTCATCCTTCTTCCTGTACCCATTCCCGCAAACCTAAGGGGAGGCGGAACAATGGTCAAGAACTGGTCAATTGTGAGCATTCAGGAAGGCATTGCGTGGCGGATCATCGGGTTGTAATGATAAAAGATATGATTTTCACTCGCCCGCCTCCGTCCCCCATACTATCTCCCGCACAGCAATTGGACAGGTTTCTAAACTCGATCCGGGAGAAGAACGCGTTAGTCCTCGGGGAAAAACGGGGGGCATCTGATGAGCTATACCGAAGCGAGAAGCCACTTTGAGAAAGCGAGACTCAATACCGTTGATAAAGGCGTGATAGAGATGTTAGACGGACTCAAACATTTATCGCACGCGATTGAAGAGGACCTGAGATCGTTGGAACAAAGCATACGGAATATCCGCGACATCCAGAGCAGCAAACAAATCCCCGGCTCTTTTACTTAACCTCCACGTCCTATTCACCGTCACGAAGTTTCTTGCATTGCGGGACGCTCATTTTCGCCATACTGGTGTCCTCGGCTCTCTCCACTGCTTACGCCCTCGGCTGGGCTGCTGCTCATCGTGCACATGGCGGCTGGGCCGTTACGGGCTTATCGCTACGTCGGGGTGCAACGGCAGGTCGGAATGGATGCCCGCACGACAGAACCACGTCGCACCGCTTCAACGAGATCGGTCGGAACGATTCGTGACCTGCGGCTTCGGCAAGACAAACGGTGCTGCGGCGGGGCGACGGTGAACTGAACTTCAACAGCAGAACAAGGCTTGAGGATCAAAAGGCAAGGTGAGCGACTGAACTTTTTTGCCCATTATTCACTAGCGATCACTGCACGTGAGCGGCTGTACAAAAGGCTGTACAAAGAGTGTACGACAACACCCCTGAACACCCTTTTTCGCACTTCAACAACCAACAACAATCAACAACTCACGCACGGTTGAGCGAATTAGAAATCCGGTGCTCTATCCAATTGAGCGATGCGCCCCTTAGCAAAATTTATCACAAGGTTTGGGTAGAGTATCATTCGGTGTCCCATTGACCTCCGTTGCCCCATCCCGGCTGGCCTACATCGACTGGATGCGCGGTCTGGCGTGCGGCCTGATGTTCCAGACCCACTGCTATGACTCCTGGCTCAGCTCCAGCGCGCGGCACAGCAAGTTCTTCATGTACTCGCAACTGGGAGGAACTTTTCCGGCGCCGTTGTTCTTGTTACTGGCGGGAATTTCGTTTGCCTTGGTGACCGAAAAGCTGTGGAAGAAAAACCTGCCGCCCGCACAGATCGCCCGCATAACGATTCGCCGTGGAGCGGAGATCTTTGCCTTTGGGCTGCTCTTTCGATTGCAAGAGTATCTCATCGCCTGGGGCTGGGCGCCCCTCAGCGATTTACTGCGCGTCGATATACTCAACATCATCGGCCTCTCGATGATGCTGATGGGACTGCTCTGCTGGCTAGCGCTCTCGATTCACGGGGGAACGAATGCCAGGCTGGCTCTCGTTCTGGGCTCTACCGCGACGGCTCTGCTGATTTCCGCATTGACTCCGCTGATGTGGACGAGTTGGAGACCGGACTGGCTGCCATGGCCAGTGGAATCCTACATTAACGGCGTGCACAATCTGGGCGCGCCGCAGGCCTGGCTCTTTCCGATTTTTCCCTGGACTGCCTTCGCCTTCGCCGGACTCGCGGCAGGATTTATTTTGCAAAGTCAGTGGGCACGTCAACGGGAGTCGATCATCTTTTCTCTCGCGGCTGTGGCTGGTGTTCTACTTGTGGAAGCCGCTCGCTGGCTCGATGCACAACCTGCTCAGCTATACGCGGTCTACGATTACTGGCACACCAGCCCGAACTTTTTCCTGACTCGCGTGGGAATGCTGCTGGTTATTTTAGCGGCGAGCTATAGCTGGTGCCGCTGGGGCGCCGGACAGTGGGGATTCAGTCCTCTTATTCAACTAGGTCAGGCTTCCCTGCTGGTTTACTGGGTACACATCGAATTCGTATATGGACGTTTTTCGATCTTGCCCAAGCACGTCCAGACCATAAAAATGGCATCGTTCGGACTGTTGACGATCTTCCTCGCCATGCTTCTCCTCGCGTTCGTTCGCACGAGAATGAAGGGCCGGGGCACTGAACTACTGGCTTGGTTTCGGCGTCCAGCAACCGCTCATTGAAAAGTGCCGCGCAAAGACAGTGTGCAACGCTCAGGCCAGCGAATGCTGAAACTGCCTGGCGAACTCGACGACCTCACGTTCCGCCCAACGGCCGTCATAGGTCGAATTGCCGTCCCGCTCGCCCACGAACGCACAGTGGCCGCCATCCTCGGTTTCAACATAGGTGATGTTGGGGTTGGAAAGGAGCGCTTGGCGGGTTTCCGGCAAAATTCTAATGAAGGGATCGTTGACCGCATGGATCACGAGTGCGGGACGCGTGATGCGGTCGATCACATTGGCGGCGGCCGCGCGGGCATAGTAATCGTCGGCTCCAGTGAAACCGCAGTAGGGGGCGGTCACGCGATCGTCGAAGTCTCGCAGCGTTTTGACGCCGCGGAGGCGCGAGGCGTCGAAGTCGTGAGGAAACAGCCGTACCTTGCGGCGAAAGCGGTGGAACAACTGCAGAAGAAAATAGTATTCATAAATCCGGTTGGCGGGCTCATGCAGAGCGTCGGCGCCCGCCGCCAGATTTATGGCTGGACAAACCGCCGCTGCAGCGCGAAATTCCGGAGGGCCGTCGCTGCCCCATTCCCCGGCCAGCTTCAGAACCAGATTGCCGCCCATCGAAAAACCGATGAGTACAAAACCAGAAATTCCATCGCGTTCGACGATATTACGCGCCACGGCCGCTACATCCTGGGAGCGACTGGAGTTGTAGAGCGTGGGTGCGCAATGATCCATGCCGCCGCAGTTGCGCTGATTCATGCGCACAACATTCATTCCAGCGACCAAGCCGTTTCGCGCGATCCCAAGCATGTATTGCGATTCGCTCGAGCCCTCAAGTCCGTGTACGATGATGAGAGTGAGGGCGCTGGACCGCTGCTTCTGCCAGTGACAGTGGCAGAGCACGGGAATACCGTGTTCCACTTCGATTAGGCGCTTCTCGGCGGGCGGAAGATCGATTCGGCGCGCAAGGAAAAAGGCAGCAAGGGTCTGAATGTGTCCGCCTCGCAACCAGGGATTGGGCCGAAAAACCCGCTGGCTGGAAACTGATGGCTTTTCGATCAAGCCATCCTCACGCTTCTGTGGTTGGACACAGCGAGCGTCATCGCTCCCATTTGCGAAGTTCTCACAATTTGATTCTAATAGGAGAAGCCCGCTTGCCGGAGAGTGATCAATATGCCGATTTTTGAATATATTTGCCAGGAATGTCAGCACGAATTTGAGGCTTTGGTGTTTGGCCGCGACAAAGCGCAATGCCCCAAGTGCGAGAGCAAGAAACTCAGTCCACAACTGAGTGTCTTTGCTGTTTCCGCGAAAGGCTCGGCTGGTGCCGCGGTAGCCGGCAGCGGTGCTTGCGGATCTTGCGGCGATCCTCGCGGGCCTGGGGCTTGCTCGCTCGGCGACCTGGATTAACTCACTGAGAAATACGTCAAGCTGGCTAGCCTACCGGCAAACTTTAGGTACTCTTCCCAGGTGACTGCGGGTACCTTTGCTTCTTGTCTCTGCCCGCCTACGATCCCTTGAACTCGCCAAGAGGCCGAGGAGAGTCGAGATGGATAGGCGCCGTCAGTCGCGTGTGTTCGTTGACCTTCCCGTACAGATCTGGGGCATGGACAGCTATTCCCGTCCGTTTATGCAGCCCGCGAGCCTGCGCACCATTAGTGGTCGTGGCGCCACTTTGCAGTGCGTAGACGCTCGATTGAAGCCAGGCGATGTGGTGGATGTTCTGTACGAGGGCACGAAAGCACAATTTCGGATCGTGTGGTGCGGCAAGCCTGGTACGGAAATGGCCGGGGAAGTTGGGGTAGAGAATCTCTCCGACGAAGGTGCGCTTTGGGATGTCGATCCGCAGCGTTGCGCGGCGGCCGCTGGACAGGGGTAAGCGCTTCCAGACTCGACTTCACCGAGGCTACGATTTCCCTCTTAGCAGAACGCAACTGCGCACGAGAAACCCAGCTGATCTGAATTCCTAAAGAAACCTGGGGGGGAGGGCGGGAGGGCTGCCGCCCGTCCGAACCGGGCCTATGCAGTATGAGGGGGAATTGCAGTCATGGCAAGAAGAAAAGATTAGAGAGATGCAGAATCTTTCATATTTGCTCCAATAGTGAAGATCCCCGAGGCTAGCCGTAGTACATGTAGCCAACGCGAGCCGTTCCTGCGAAAGCATCTCCGGCATCAGTTCCAAGTTGTAAACTCGCAGAGATGCAAGTGAAGATTCTCGGTTCGGCGGCGGGCGGTGCTTTTCCTCAATGGAATTGCACCTGCGCGAATTGCCGCGCGGTCAGAGTCGGCACCTTCCACGGAAAACCGCGCAGCCAGACGCAAGTTTCGATGACGCAAGATGGCGAGTCCTGGTTTCTACTGGGCGCATCTCCGGACCTGCGAGCGCAAATCGAGGCTACACCTGAGTTGCATCCGGGCAAGGGTTTGCGTCAGTCGCCCATAGCCGGCATAGCGCTTGCCAATGCCGACCTTGATCACGTCCTCGGACTTCTTCTGCTGCGCGAACTCCAACCGCTGCGCATCCATTCCACCGCCTCCATTCGCCGCATTCTCCGCGAGGATAACTCCATGTTCGGCATGCTGCACCGTGTTTCGGATCAGGCCATGTGGACTGATTTTGAATCCGGGAAAGAGTTTTCGCTGCGCACCACGCAAGGCAAGGATTCTGCTCTCCGCTGCCGGCCCTGGTCGCTGAGCACTCACTATCCCGCCTACGTCACGGCAGAGCGGCAAGAACAACTTTCGCCAAGCGAAGCTTCTCTGGGTTTCTTTATCAATTCAAACTCCAGCGGGCGCTTGGCCTATATGCCGGCGGTACCTCAAGTGGACGACGCGTTGCTCACCGAACTGGATGCCTGCGACGTCCTGCTCTTCGACGGGACATTCTGGAGCAACGAAGAGCTGATTCGGGTGCAGGGCAGCGGGCAAACCGCTCAGCAGATGGGCCATGTTGCGGTGCAAGAAACTCTCGTCAAGTTGGCGGGAGTGCGCCGCCCGCGTAAAATATTCCTACACGTCAATAACACCAATCCCATGCTGGACGAGGCGAGTGCGGAATATCGCCAGGTGCGGGGCGCGGGCTGGGAAATTGCGGAGGATGGATGGGAGTTCAACCTGTAGCAACTGAAACCGCGTCGCAATCCGCCCAATTGCTTTCGCTCGAGGAGCTCCGCGCCGTATTTCAGACGACGGGTGAGGAGCGCTATCATCACAAGCATCCTTTTCATTTGTTGATGCACGAAGGCAAGCTCAGCCGTGGACAACTCCAAGCGTGGGCGCTGAACCGCTATTACTATCAGAGTATCATCCCGATAAAGGATTCGATCATCCTTTCGCGCGGTCCGGACCCAGTTTTCCGACGCGCCTGGCGCAAGCGCGTGGTCGACCACGATGGCGACGCCACCAGTGAAGGCGGCATCAAACGCTGGGTGAAACTGGCGGAAGCGACAGGTCTTGATCCGGCGCAGGTTCGCGCGGGGAATGGCATTCTTCCAGCTACGCGCTTCGCGGTCAACGAATATTTGAACATCGTTCGTAGCCGGTCACTGCTGGAGGCCGTCGCCTCCTCGCTGACAGAATTGTTTTCCCCCAAGCTGATCACCTTGCGCGTGGATAAGCTGCGCCAGCATTATCCGTGGCTGACGGGTGGTTTGGATTATTTCGAAGCCAGACTCTTTCAGGCGCCGGAGGATCCGCAGTTCGCAGTGAACTACGTTTATGACAATGCCAAGACCCGGGCTGAGCAGGAGCTAGCGATCCAGGCTCTGCGCGACAAATGCGACATTCTGTGGGCGCAACTCGACGCACTTTATTTCGCCTACGTGCAGCCGGGATGGCCGCCGCCCGGAGCGTTCCGCATCGAGGACAACTAGGATGGCTCCTCCGGAGGATTCCAGCCAGCCGCGTTTGGCGACGGGCTGCCGCTGGGGCGGCACCGAACAGGATCGCATGGTTCTTTTTCCTGAAGGAGCGATTCGGCTTCACGGTACGGGACTGCAGATACTCGAGCGCTGCGACGGCCAACGCACATTCGGGCAGATGATCGAAGAATTGCAGGCGCAATTCAGCGTTGCCGATCCGGCTAAAATTCGAGCGGATATCAGCCAGTTTCTCGAACAGCTGCAGCACAAGCGAATTGTTGACTATTGATCGAACGATTCCGCATTACTCATGATTCCCAATCCGCTGGCCCTCATCGCCGAGATCACGTATCGCTGTCCCCTGCATTGCGTCTACTGCTCCAATCCGCTGGACCTGGCCGCCGTGAACTCGGAGTTATCCACCGAAAAGTGGATCGATATTTTTCAGCAGTCGGGCAAACTCGGGATGTTGCACGCTCACTTCACCGGGGGTGAACCGCTGGTGCGGCCGGATCTGGTGGAGCTTATCGCGGGAGCGCGTGCTTCCGGACTCTATACCAATCTGATCACTTCCGGCGTTGGGCTGGGGGAGGCACGACTGCAAGCGTTTGTGGATGCCGGACTGGATCACATCCAGATCAGCTTTCAGGATTCGCGCGAGGGCGCGGCCAACTGGATTGCCGGCGCCAAGGCGCACGCACACAAGATTGAATTATCACGCACCATCCGCCAGCACAAAATCGCGTTCACCGTGAATCTTGTCATCCACCGGCAGAACATCGATCACCTCGAAGAGATGATCGCTTTCATCGAGCAGCTCGCGCCCGAGCGCATGGAGATCGCCCACACGCAATATTATGGCTGGGCGTTGAAGAACCGCACCGCGCTGCTGCCCACGCGAGCGCAGCTCGACAAGGCGGTGGAAACTGCAGCTGTAGCGGAAAAGCGTCTGGCTGGACGAATCCGCATCGATTCCGTGGTCCCCGATTATTATGCGCGCTTTCCCAAAGCCTGCATGGGCGGATGGGGGCGTAGATTGATGCTCATCAATCCAACGGGAAAGGTTCTTCCCTGTCATGCCGCGGAAGTGATACCCGGCCTCAAGTTTGAAAATGTTCGGGAGCAAAGCCTGGAGTTCATCTGGCAGCAATCTTCCTCGTTTCAGCGTTTTCGAGGAGAAGCGTGGATGCCAGAACCTTGCCGTAGTTGCGAGCGGCGTGCGGAGGATTTTGGCGGATGCCGCTGCCAGGCGCTATCGCTAGCCGGCGATGCGGCCGCGACGGATCCTACCTGCTCGCTGGCGCCCACACATCACATCGTGGAGACAGCGTTGGCCGTGGCAAACTCCAGCGCCGCTGTCTCGCAGCCTGTGTCCACCACCTCATTCGTCCAACTGCAGCAGTCCGCGGGTGAGCTTTGGATTTATCGCACGAATCCAGAGTAATCAGCCCGCTGAAACAAAATCATCACAACAAAGGACACACAGGTTCAGCGGGTAAAGCTGGCCCTGCACTGTTCGTGCTACCAGCGCACGCCGATCGTGATTGGACGCACGTCGGTGGTGGTGCCGTTGGCAGATCCATGCGTGAGACGGTATTCAGCGTAGATTTCGACGCCACTGGGCATCTTGCGCGTAATGCCTCCTCCGACGTTGTATCCAAATTGGTTCTGGCTGGAATTGACGAAGCTACCGCTGAGAGGAATGCTAACACTCGGGCACGCCCCCCACCATTCATAGAAGCCATTGCAGGTCGAACCCGGCACAGCATTGACGGAGCTCAAGCTACCCATGCGATGGTAATAGCCCGGCCCGAAGAGGATGTATCCCCCATAGAGTTTGGTGACCGGGATGTTGATGACAGGGTCCACTGTAAAGGCGAAAAGATAACTAGAGGCGCTTCCGGCCTGCGCCAGTTGCAGCGAAGAATCGCGCAGCGGCAGGTCCGCAAAAAAGAAGTCCCCGCGCAGTCCGAAGTACTTGTTCGCATTGCGAGCCACGCCGGCGCTGGCCACGCCTCCTCCGCCCCTGACAAACGTCTTAGTCGTGCCACTGTCCAAATTGGCGCCGAGGCCGACGTTGTAGCTCCAGTTCTTGTAGTCGCGGGGCTTCGCTTTTCGCCGAGAACTGGATTCTTCCTCAGCCGGTTCTTGATCACTGGAAGGTTGCTGCGCTGCAGGCTGCTGTGCGGCCGGCTGCTGTTGGGCCGGTTGTTCTGCCGCAGGTTGCTGCGCGGCGGAGTCTGGAGGGGCAGTCTGTCCCGATGGCGTCGTCTGGGCGAGTCCTCGCCCTCCCAACAAAATTATGAACATCAGCAGCGACAGCGCACTGTCAGTGGCGGACTTTCCAATCATCCATTCTCCTCCCATACACCGGGCGTGGTGGCGGACCGTAGCGCTCGGCGTGGAAGGGCGCTGTTAGTAAAGGTTCCGCGTGTGATTCCTCGCAGGAAGGCATTGCCTTGTTTGCGGTGAGATCGCATTATATTACCAACTTTGATGCTGATTCTGCCTGGCAAGCCGCCTGCCTGAGTAATGCGTTGGTTCTCTGGGTGATCTCGAGCCGTTACTTTCGCGTATATTTCCCGCACGCCGCATTCGCTTTCTATTTCGTGCTGGCGCAGGTCACACGTATTATGAACATGATCTTTTTCTTTCGAGAATAGCCTTGCACAAAACCTCGTCAGACAAGCCCGCAGTCAGCCTTTCTATTTCAGAGTCGAAAGCGTCCGCTCCACGGGTTGCCCTCGTAGGGTTCGGAACCGTTGGCAGCGCCGTAGCCAAGATTCTTTGTGAACGCAGCGATGGCCTGCTGCGTTTGACACATATCTGCAATCGAAATGTAGAGCGCAAGAAGCAGCCGTGGGTGCCGTGCGATGTCGTCTGGACGGAAGACTTCCGCACCATTCTCGACTCCGACGTCGACATTATTATTGAACTTATCGGTGGATTAACGCCGACAGAAGAATTTGTACGCAGCGCCTTGAAAGCAGGCAAGTCGGTGGTTACGGCGAACAAGCAACTCATTGCTCGTCATGGCCCGGATTTGCTAGAACTGGCGAGCGCGAACGACTGCCGGCTTGAGTTTGGAGCGTCCGTAGCCGGCGGTGTGCCGGTGCTGCCCGCGCTGCGCACTGGGTTGAGCGGCGACCGGCTGCACGGCATTGCAGGCATTCTGAACGGGACGTGCAATTACATTCTTAGCCGGATTGAGACGGATCGCATTCCTTTCAGTGAGGCCCTCGAAGAGGCTCAGGCTCGCGGCTACGCGGAAGCGGATGCCAGCGAAGATCTCGACGGCGGCGATGCTCGCGCCAAACTTTCCATCCTGGTGCTGGCTGGATTGCAAGTCCGGGTTTCTCCGGGGGATATTCGTGCCCGCACCATTCGGGGCATCGACGCGGTCGATTTCGATTATGCGGCCGAGTTAGGTTGCACCATCCGGCAGATTTCCCGCGCCGACCTAAAAGAGGCCACGCTATTCGCCGAGGTCGGGCCCAGCCTGGTTCCAGCATCCTCGCCGTTCGGGCGGGTGCAGCGGAATCTGAATCTGGTTTTGACTTCGGGGGAATACGGAGGCGACGTGGCCTTCCTCGGGGCGGGTGCGGGAGGAAATCCGACGGCCGTTGCCGTGGTTTCTGACTTGATGTTTGTGGCAGAGAATCTTTCGGCTGGACCGCGCGCGCACCGTCCGTTACGGCTGGTCTCGCCGAAAGTGAGCTGTGACTTTGAGACGCCCTGGTATCTGCGATTTGTAGTGAATGACCAACCCGGAATCATCGCCGGACTGGCAGCGATTCTCTCGGCGCATCAGTTGAACATTGATGCCGTGCTGCAAAAGCCGGGCTTCGACAAAGCGGCGCTGCCTTTCGTGATCACGCTGGAGCCTTGCCGTGACGCACAACTCCATCCGGCACTGCAAGAAATGTCCGCGCTGGCTTTCGCTTTACGACCCTGCCTTTGCCTGCCAATCCTGCGCTAGCGGAGTAACCGCTACTTCCAGAATGGATTCTTCAATCCAGCGGGCGCGAACGCACTATCTGCCTTCGCCTCCGTGCCAGAATTGTCCGAGATTTTCTCATCGAGCAAGCGGGATGAAGGTGCGTTGAGTTCCTCTGGGCAGGAGGGCGATTTGGGTGGAGTAGGAAATTCTGATTTCATGGGGGAACCTCCTTAAATTTTTATCATCTAGGTTCATTGGAACACTGGATGGGTGATCGCAGGCTGCAAAATCATGATGCTTTGTATCGAAAAATCAGCAGGCGGGAATTTTCCTTTTTGGGCTGATTTCGAGCGGCCCGGCAAAAACTGCTACGATGTCAGGTTAACCTTTTGGAAATTCATCGACTTATCTTCGAGGAAGACTTTTCATGAAATACCGCAAGCTGGGCCGGACGGGTTTTGAAGTCAGCGATATTGCCTATGGATTGTGGGGAATGAGCGGCTGGAGCGGTTCCGACGACCGGCAATCGCTCGATTCTTTGCAGCTTTCGGTCGATTCGGGGTGCAACTTTTTCGACACTGCCTGGGCGTATGGCGACGGCAAGAGCGACGGTCTGCTTGGCGAAACGATGGCGCGCAACTTCAAGAAGCGGCTGTATGCCGCATCGAAAGTTCCTCCCGCCAACGGCCAATGGCCTGCGCTACCGGAATACAAGTATCGCGAAGTATTTTCCGCGGATCACGTGCTCAAGTACGCAGACTTGATCCGCAAGAAACTTGGCGTCGAGTCGATCGACCTGCTTCAATTTCACGTATGGGATGACAGTTGGACGGAGGATCCGGAATTCCGATCGACGGTGGAGAAATTGAAGGACGGTGGCTGGATTCGTTACTTCGGACTTAGCCTGAACCGCTGGGAACCGGAGAACGGCATTAAGGCCCTGCATACCGGCTTGGTCGACGTAGTACAGGTGATCTACAACATTTTCGATCAGGCACCCGAGGACAAGCTTTTGCCTCTCTGCCAGGAACTGAACGTGGGCGTGATCGCGCGTGTGCCCCTAGATGAAGGCAGCCTCGGGGGAAAGATGACGTTCGAAACTCGCTTCCCAAAAAGCGATTGGCGCTCTGGCTACTTTGGGCCGGAAAATCTGGCGAATACGATTCAGCGAGTGGACAAACTCAAGACAATTCTGCCGGCCGGCATGACACTGCCGGAACTGTCATTGCGCTTCATCCTGTCCCATCCCGCGGTCGGTACGACGATCGTCGGTATGCGCAGTCCCGAACATGTACGCCAGAACGTAGCTGCCAGTGATGCCGGACCGCTCGACGCCCGCCTCCTTGCTGAATTGAAGAAGCACCGCTGGGATCGTACTCCGCAACGCTGGTCGGATTAGTGGTGGCGCAACCAATGGCCTCTCCCTACGACCTCTGGTAGTAGCTCGCGCTGCAGTCTAGTCTCGCTTCTATCCGCAACCATGAAAGCATATTCGCGCCAGACTCCATTCACTCTAGCCCTGTTCATCATCTTGATCACTACAGCCCTTCAGGCCCAGAACCCGCGCGGATCGTTGCGGGGCACGGTGCAGGATGCCGGTGGTGCCCGCGTTGTATCCGCCAAGATCGTAGCGCAACTGTCGGGCTCGTCGCTGCTACGCGAGGCGACGAGTGAAGATCGAGGCGAGTTTCGTCTGGATGACCTGTTGCCGGGAAATTACCGCATCACCGTGAGCGCGACGGGCTTCGCTCCGGCACAGTCGGAGGTCCCAGTCGCCGTTGCCACGGTACGAGATATTACGGTTACGATGAAACCCGCGGCGACCTCGGAAACCGTCAACGTGCAGGGGAGTTCTTCCTCGATTACAACAGGAACGATCGACACGTCGAGCGCAGTGCGCGGGGGCGTAGTGGGCAGTCAGGACTTGGATACTCTGCCGCTCCCGGCGCGAAGCTTCGCCAACATTGCCTATCTCGTGCCCGGAACCGAGCCCGTCGAGCCTTCCGACCCCACGAAGGCGCGCATCACCGCCGTCTCGACCGGCGGAAGCTCCGGCTTGAACAATGAGCTCTCGGTCGATGGCGCGGAAAACTCCGACGACTGGATTGGCGGTTTTCTGCAAAACTTCTCGCCGGATGGGATCCAGGAATTTGCGGTGCGCACGTCGAACGAAGACGCCGATACCGGCTGGACCACGGCGGGGTCGATCGTGATTACCAGCAAGCGCGGGACCAACCAATGGCACGGGAGCGGGGCGTTTTATGACCGCCAGGCCGCACTGAATGCACGCTTTCCCATCGAGAATCCGGCGCCGAATCCGAAGCAGCCATTCTCCCGCCAGAACTATGTTGGAACCTTCGGCGGTCCCATCGCGAAAAACAAAGTCTGGTTCTTCACATCATTCGAAGGCGTTCACGAGGATGCGAGCATCGCCTATAGCCCGTCCAGCGCTACGCAGTTTGACGCGCTGGCGCGATTGGCGTCCGAGGGATTGATTACCGTCGTTCCTTCGATTGCGGTCCCCGCCACTGTTCCGATTCCCTTTCGCGACTACCTCAGTTCGGTGCGCTTTGACTGGGCGCAATCCTCGAAATCGAACTGGTTCTTGCGCCTGTCGGAAGACAGCTACCTCACGCACAACGCGCTGGTCGAGCAGGGCACTTTGCCATCGACTGGCCTGACCACGCATAACAATTACTGGAACGTGGCGCTCAGCAATACCTATACTTTCAATCCAACCTGGCTCGGCACTCTGGTTCTCGACGCCAGCTTGTTGCATCTCACGCAGACTCGGAACTCAGATCTGGGCTTCGCGCTGGCCTTCCCTTTCAGTTCCACGGCGCTGACCATTTCCGGCTTCGAAACTTTCGGCGACAACCAATTCGCTACTCCTATTACTCTTTTCCCCGATCTGCGCAATCAGGAAAAATATCAAATCCGCTACGACCTGAGCCATGTTATCGGTGACCATGCGCTCAAGTTCGGGGTCGACTTCATTCACGAACCGGTGCTGAGCGGGGCGTTTGCGTCCACGGCCGAGACTCTTGCCAACTACGTTAATAACCCTACCTATTATGTTCAAAACCCTGGAGTGTTTGGCACCTTCAGCCCAGAGTGCATCAATTTCACCGCTTCGGACGGCTCAACTTGCACTTCCACTCCCGCCGGCGACGGCAACTTTTCGCAGAATATCCAGCGTTTCGCGTTCTATGCCGAGGACTCCTGGCGCGTCTCGCACCAGCTCACCGTCAACTATGGCTTGCGTTATCAAACAACCTGGGGGCTATTTGAGGGTTCGGGACGAAGCGAAGGGGATAACGCCGCGTATGTGACGCTGCAGGCATTGCAGATTCCGATCGTGCCCGGCTTACCGAGCGACGATCGCAAGCAGATCGCGCCTCGTCTTGGCATCGCTTACTCTCCCGGCGACAGCGGGAAGACCGTAATTCGCGCCGGCTTTGGCATCTACTACGACGATCTGGCACAGAACGGATGGGCGACTGCGTTCCAGGGCGTCAACAGCTCGAACTACACCAGCGGAACGTGCAGCCTGACTGGAGGCCCTGGCAGCTATGCGCTTACTGGCACGGGCTGCCTAGCTGGCGGCAGCGGGGCTACGGGTGATCTGGTCGGATCCCCTTACAAAACGCCCTACGCCATTCATACCACCGGCGGCGTGCAGCACGCTTTCAACGAACATTGGCTGATGAGCGCCGATTACGTTCACGAGCAGGGCAATCACGGATACCGCGCCTTCCCCTATACCAGCGGCACCAACCTGTTCACTCCGCTCATTTCAACGGCTGACCCGAACTATGCTACCGATCAAACGGACGTAGTTCCCAATGTCAATGTGTTCGAGTCTGACAACCGTTCCAGCTACGACGGGCTAATGCTGCACATGCAGGGCAATATGCGGCGCTTTAATCTGGTCGCCAACTACCAGCTCTCCAAGGCGCAGACATGGGGATGCCTGCTGGGCGAGCTGTTTGACTATGTGGACGGCGTTTGCCAACAACAACCCCCGAATCCGCCCTTGCTGAATGCTTTCGGACCCGGCGACTACGGTCCGTCTGGCGAGGACGTACGTCACCGCTTCGTGCTGGCCGGCACGGTCCACATCCCCGGGGGTTTCGAACTGAGCACGGTCAACCAGGTCGAGAGCGCCCGCCCTATCACGATTACAAACGCAGACAACAATGGCCGCATCTATGTAAATGGAGCGTACACCAGCCTCGACGAATTCCGCGGCACGCCTTACATCCAATCAGACCTGCGCGTCACGCGTCCCTTTAAGATCAAAGAGCGCTGGCAGATCAACCCGTTCATCGAGTTTTTCAATCTTTTCAACCGCAATAATCCGGGTGCAAACTTCGCCGTCAACGTGGTCCAGCTTCCGGTTCCGGCAGCCCAGATGGCGCCTAATGCACAAGGCATCACCAGCGTGACAAGCATCTGCACCAATGCAGCTTGCTCCCAAACCGCCCCCATCACCAGCCTGAAGCAACTCGAGATACCCGAGGGCGCATTGGGAGATTTCTTCGGGCCCGGCACAACCGTAGGCATTCCGTTTGCCGCACAGTTGGGCATAAGGGTCACGTTCTAGTTGGTCTCGCCCTACTTCACGGAAGAGAAGTTTGGATTTTGGGTGGCGCAGCGCTTCCGGCGCTGCGATAAGGTCCGGGATGACCGTGGGCTTTAGGCCTCCGAGGTACTCGGGGTTCAAACCTACCGTACTAGCCACTCGGTGGCCGCGTGTACCCTCACTAGGAGTTCGGAGTAATAGACGGCCATCATGGCCAGCATGGCCAGCATCGCCGCCATAGCGCAAAGCGAACCGCCAAACCAATATCGGTTCGCCGGTTGCTGCTGCCGTTCCGTCCAGGCGAGCAAGCGTTCCACGCGCGCATTTACTGATTGCCCCGGGCTGTGGACCAAGGCGGTGGTCAGTTCGACGGGGAGTTCCGACGGAACGATCCGTGAAAGTTTGATCACCGCAGCCGCCAGATCCAGGGCTTCGGAGGCGTTCGAGACTGCTGCATCGTCGGCGGCCATCTCCGTCGCCTCTCTCCACGCACTCTCCAAACGCGACATTCCCAGAAAAGGCACAAGACATAGCAGCAGTTTTCTCAGGTTGTCGCGGCGGCGGACGTGGGCTACCTCATGCCGAAGCGCGCTGTGAAGTTCGCGCTGGGTCAATAAAAATTCCGCCGCGCTTGATAACCAGAGACGGGGCTTGAGAATGCCCGCAGCAGTCAACGGCACTGCTGCCGCTGGAGCCCGCAGCACAGAGATGGACTTACCTGAGTCGCTGGGGCTGCAACCGATCGTACACGCTTCGCGCGACCAGCGTGCGATGGTTCTCGAAGCCCGCACTAAAGCCGCCGTGGCCTTCCACACTCCAGCCAACATCAGGACGATGCCGCAGAAGCCCAACCCCAGCGACAGCACGCCCGTAGATTCCTTCACGGCGCGCGGTTCAAGCAACAGAAAGGACGGCACCGCCACGAACAGAGTGCCAGCAGTGGCCACCACGAATGGGACGATGCGCAGGGCAAAAAGCAAGTCGGCACAGTGTCTGGCCGAGCCCTTCTGCCCGTAAAGCCACACTCGCCTCCACAGGAGGCAGACGGAGAGCGAAAGAGCGCAGTACAAGATGAAGAAAATCGAGAAACAGACTGCCATGCCGCGCACAGCGAACATTACTCTTTCTCCTTCGGGCCTGCTTCTCGTTGCGCCAGTTCGCGGCGCTTTCGTTCTACCAATTTCCCCAAATCGCCAAGCAATTGCGCATCTCTCTCGCTCAGGATTTCCACGAGAAACGACAGCGGCAAAGACGACGCCGGACTCACATCCAGCAACTGTTGGAGAGCGTGGCCGGCCGCCTCGCGATGCAACTGCTCCCGGCTAAAGCGCGGAGCGTAGCGGAACGCCTTGCCCTCCTCAGATCGCTTGAGGAGAGCTTTCTTGAACAACCGATCGAGCGTGGTCATCACTGTGGTATAGGCCAGGTCCCGGCAACTGTCGTCGACCAGTTCCCGGACCGTGGCCGTGCCTCTCGCCCACAATGCGTCCAGCATTCGTTGCTCGAGTGGGCCCAGTGGCCCGGGAGGTCTACGAAATGGATGAAGAATCCGCTTCATGCGCTTGCAATTGAATTCCGCATTCTACCGTGAGTGGGAAAAGCCTGCCTGAAAATTTCTTCCGACGGCGGCTGAGGAGCGATCTCTGGGGTGGGAAACGGGGATCGAAAACACCGCAAACCCTGAATACGACAACATGCGGAGCGTCGGGACGCCCCAAATAACGCTGTAAGACATTAGAGGAATCGCGAAAAGTCAGTAACCGGACAGTACGAAAGATGCGCGAACTCCCTCCCTATGTTCGGGGCTGGCGACTGTCCAAAAGGTTCAACTAGGATGCTTGTGGGCATAGTAGTACCGCTTTTCCTTACCCCAGCCTAGGACTCTTGGGTAGACCCTCTCCCAGTTTGGAATAGCATGCTGTTTGGTCCGATCCGTGCACCCGCGACGTACCATCCGATCTTGCAATGCTCTTGCCTGATGCCTGAATAGACGCTCATATTCTTCGCGCTCTGCACGGATATCAAAGCGAAATTGCGGCTCGTGATATGCCCAATCCACCAGCAGTCTATGGCCTTCGTCCTAGTTTGGATTATTAGGTTTCAGCAGCCTTTGTGGTGTCCAAAGATTTTACTCCGGCGCAGCGCACCACAATGGCTCTTAGGGCGAACAACATGCGAACATAGTACTATGTTCTGCATGGCCATTTAGATTATCCCGAGTGCGTTCGATGGTTCGTCTTGTTTCTGTCGTCGCCTCGACTGCCCGGGTAAAGTTGGTGTTGCTAAAGCCAACCAACCAGGCGCGGGCTGCATGGTGCAGTGTGCTCGAAAACTGCTTGACGCCGCCGACATTGTCCGAGAGGCAATTTTTACGTCAATAGAGCTGAATCTCATTGGGCTGCTTTTCGGGAGGGTTTAGTCGCAGCTCCCGCAAGAGCGGAAGCTGCGCTGCAAACGCGGTCCGGTTTGAAAGGCGGGTTCGTGGTCGCAGGCCGAAAGAGTCAGTGGCTACCGACAGGTTTCTGGAGCCAAGGAATCCATAGAATCCTGGGGGCGATGATAGTGGTGCATCCGTGCTCACCTGGACCCGCGGGACATCCCCAATAGTTCTCGGTCGCATCGATTGTGCCGGTACATACCTTAGAAGCGTCGAGTGCACAGACGTCCCCCACTCCAATGCCGCTTCCGAGCAGAGAGTTCAGATGGATGTCGACCTCGGCAGGAGTATTGACCGCTATGTCGATATCCTCATCGCTGATCACGTTCTGGGAAATCACGGTGCCGCGAACCGGGGAAGCGCCATCGCCACTATTGATGTTGATTCCCACACGGCCGGGAGTGGCGGTGTCTGCCTGATCTGCGAGATTACCGGCAATCGTATTAAGGATGATTTTGTTTCCACTCATGTCGTCGGCGGGAAGCCCAAACGCGGGTCCAACGTGCGTGTGCAGTGCGACGCCTCCCAGTCCATTATGTATGAGCGTGTTCCCAATGATCACGTTGTCTGACACGCGGCCGCGGCCCATGCCATCGGAAAACATGCCCGCCCCCGAACCACCAATTTTCACGCCGTTGTCGTTAGAAATGTTCTCCACCACGGTATTGTGATCCACCCCAAAGTGCGGCGCGAAAGGTGGCGAGGTCTTGCCCGACGGCGGATGCGAGGCAAGCACGATACCGCACTCCAACGGATTGTTCGTGATTGTATTGTGGATGAGGAGGTTGTCATGGCTTTCGGCGGTCTCGTCGCTGATCAGCACACCATCGGCATTGCCAGTGATGAAGTTCCCAGAAACGATGGAGTTGGCTGTCCCGATCAAATGAACAGCGCCGCCGCAGTCCCCTGTTTCATCATCCTCATAAACGCCATCACCAGGCTGATTAGGGCAACCGGTTGCGGCTCCGGTGAACCCCAAGCCCGGTGTGGCATCGTTGTTAATCACGCTGTTGTCTTGGATGGTGACATCC
>Ga0187867_10001138_pt1 | contig 23080 bp, 25 predicted proteins | sample June2016WEW_13_1_FD_132976 | JGI IMG/M metagenome (GOLD analysis project Ga0187867, IMG submission 132976) | Peatland microbial communities from SPRUCE experiment site at the Marcell Experimental Forest, Minnesota, USA - June2016WEW_13_10 | ecosystem: Environmental > Terrestrial > Soil >...
CCTCCGCCTGGCGCTCGCGCGTCGCTTGACCTGATCAAGCCCGATCACGGCTTGTAGGGCAAAAACTGCCTTACCGCGACCTCGTGAGCAGGACATTCAAAGTTGAGCCGCCGAAGTCGGGTCCGATAACAGCCGCGACCACGGCGGCAGCCGGCCGAAAATTCTCGCCGGCCCGAACCGGGCCTCGGTGGCAACTTTCGCATCATCCTAGGTAGATGGCAACGCGCCGGAGAACTGCTTCACTTCGCGTGAGGTAGATACCCTGCTCCGGCGATCACTGCCTTGTCCCCCAGGTCGAGGTGTCGACTGAGGGCCTGGAGCAATTTGGCCTGAAGCGTGCTTCGCCGGATGACAAACGCGACGTGGTGATATCCGACCGAGACGAGATCGAGGCGGACTTCTTTCACCAATGACAATGCCCAGCCCGGTGCCAGCGCCTCGATTCTTAGATCAGGGACTGTGATCTTGGCGTTCACGAAATCCTTGGCCATGATTGCCTCGATGGTGGTGGCCACCGGTAGCAAAGCGCGACGTGTCCCCGCTCGCGGTCCTCGGTCCCGACACCGGTACCAATCCGCAGGAAGAATACCGACAGCTCGGCGACCTCCTCCCTCTCTTCGACCTCCGCAGCGGGGGCCCGAGGACTTCGCGCTGCCTGCGGCCCCGTCTGCATGCTTTCCCGAAGGCAAATTCTCTTGCCTTCGAAAAGCTGTGCACGTCTAAAGACGCGGGTCCGCCCCGCTGCAGCCGGTACGACGCCTCTAGGGTCGTCCTTGCGAGGCCGAGAAGCCTTGCAACCTCACAGGTGAGCTTCCGCCGAGTCGAACGTCCTTTCCGGCCGATGCCAGCGGGGCGAATTGCCCACGGCGTCTACAAGTACTTTGCCAGTAGTGCCCTCACTGTTGTGATCCCATTGAAGGCATCCGTCCACACCACCGGCGACATCGGAATGGTGTCAACCGCCCACCAAGGACCTACAAATCCTGATTCGATAATGGCCGGCACCAGAACATCAAAGTCCAGCACACCCTTGCCTAGGCCCAAATGAGTGCCGAACAGGTTTTCATACGTGTTGTTGTCGCAGTCGTTAAACCCGACGTCACCAATTTTGCCACTTAGCATCCGTATGAAGTCAACCTGCCCATTCTCGAGCCTCTCGACGGGCTGAACCTGATTATGCGCTAGCACACTTATCGCTTGGGCGTGGCCGAAGTCGTAGCTAACCTTGAAGTTGTTCTCGCCCACGTCATCCACCAGCTTGACAATTTCTGACGGTTTTACGAATACCTGACCAGTCTCTGGCTCCCAGTTCAGCTGGATGCCCACGTCTGCAGCCATCTTCGCCTGCTGCTTGAAGGTGCTGACCACCCTCTCCCAGACGGCCGCATAATCCGCGTCACGCGCCAAAGGACCGAATGAGCCGGGATCAACTCTCACACCGGGGGCACCGATGTCAGCGGCCATCTCTAGGCAGCTCGAGAAGTACGCCTTGTACGCCGCAAGAACGTCCGCATCGCCAGTCGCCCATGGCATGCAATACGGGTCAGGAGTATAGCCAGCGATCTCCAGTCCGTGGCTTTGCACCATGTTCACAAGTTCTTTGCGGGACTTCTTGTCCGGATACTTCTCCACCGGAGCATGCCCGGTGAAGCCGGCGCCAATGGCTACACCGTCAAAGCCGAATGCTGACAGCACGTCCACCACAGCTTCCAAAGACGCCGGGTGTTCGAAGCCGAACGTGAAGCACCAACTGCCCATGTAGACTTTTGGCTCAACCTTCATAACCTCTTCTCCTCGTTTAGTTACGGTCTCCGTGGCCGCATGGTTGAAGTTGAACTATCTCTTAGAGGGCCCGCTCAGTCCGCGCGGCGCCTTTTATGTTCAGGTAGGGCACCACAAATGTGCTGTAGTTGTTCGACTTCAAGATCGCGTCCTCAAGTTCTAGTACTCGAATTGCGTCCTGCAAAGTCACGGGCGGCTCTTCGTCTTTAAGAACCGACTGAGCGAAGTCTTTCAGCGACAACGGAAAGGTTCTGTTGAAAAGAGAACCTTCGTCTCCTATGTGGTTCATATCGCCAACAAGATCGGCGTAGTGGATCTGCGCTGCCGTTCCGGCATACGTAAGGGACATGAGCGGAAAGTCATTTGCAATCTTATCGGTGCCTGTGATCGTGCCCAGGCCGCCACTTTCGAACATGAAGATTGCAGCCTTCGCGTAAGGAGCCGTGTAAACGAAATCGCCTAGAGGATAGGCAAACGGCTTCCCATCAAGGATATACCGCCCGGCAACGCTGGTGATCTCCCCACACAGATACCGCAGCAGATCTATACTGTGATGGAACGTGTAGCCATGCCCCGAGATGTTTATGAAGGCAAGGTCACCAAACACGCCTCCGTCAATTTGCTTCTTAAGTTCAATGACGATTCCCATGTAACGGTAATTATAGTCCACCATAAATTTGACTTGCTTCTCGGTCGCAAGCTGCTGCAACTCTTTGGCTTTCGCCAAATCGTCTGTCACAGCCTTCTCACAGAACACGTGCTTTCCTGCCAGCAACGCCTTCTTGGCTATTTCGTAATGAAACGGCTCATTCACGCAGACATCTATGGCGTCGATGGAATCATCCAACAGCATCTCATCCACATTGAGAAAAGCCGTTACTCCGAACGTCTTTGCCATAGGCACGGTCTTGCCCTCAAAGGCAGTCTCACGATCGGCGAAGCCTACGACCTCGATCTCATCGAGCACCTTGTAGGCTGACCCATGCAGCTGTCCGGCGGCCAACCCACACCCAGCAACTCCAAGTCTCACTTTGTTTGGCACGATATGGTCCTCCTTCAACTCAAACTGTTCTCTTTAGATAGGATCGAACCCTGCCTGGTCTTTTGCCAGCGGAACACGGGCTGAAACTGGCGACGCACCGTTCTCCGGACTTGGAAGCTCTTCGCGCGGGGACCTTGGTGGCATCAGACCCACTGACACCGATCGGACCAGCGAAAACGGCTCGCCTGAAACGATCGGCGGCACTGCTCACTTCTCCAATATTGCTGAGGCCACTTTACCCGCATACCTCTACATAAGTTATTAGCCTATTAGTCCCAGTTCTGAAAGTCAACATTCTGCGACATGTTTCTTCTTGCCAGGGCGCCAGGTTACTCGCTCCGACGCTGTAACGGAGATCAAACAACAGCCCTCTCAGACCCTGACGCCGTGCAACGACTCGATCCAATCGCTGTTCTCGCTTTCGCGCTCGCACTGGCACGAAGTTCGATCCCCATCTTTCCGATTTCGGCGGCCCGCTTCGCAGGCTTTACCTCAAGCAGTCAGGTACGGCTATACGACGGTGGCGTTTTGGAAAACCCAAGGCCTCGGCAAACGTACCCTTGACCCGTCGGAGCCCTCTGGATTCGTCACCTCCACATGAGGACACTAGGTCTCTTTCGGGTCGCCGACCCCCGCTTGTTTCATGACCCGTTCCAATTGAGTGATGTAGTACCTGTAGTTTTCCAGAGAGGTGCTGGGTGCAACCTGGTGGTCAGCCCCCGGAAGATAGCCTCCTTGCCGGACAACCGGAAGAAGTCTCGCAAACTCCTGGTCGATCGCTTCCGGCCCTTCGGCGATGCAGAGCTTATTGAATCCACCGATGAACTTCACCTGGGGGTAGTCCTCCCGGACCGACACAATATCCACGCCGGCGTTCACGTCCACCGGTAAGAACCCATCCACGCCAACCCTCATGAAATTCGGTATCAAACGCCGGAAGTCTCCGTCGGTGTCTACGAAGACGTGGCGCACCCCAAGCTCGCGAATCATCGGGACCAACTCCAAATAATACGGCGCAACGAATTCGTCAAACATTCGCGGGGAGATTAAGGGGCCGTTCACGCCGCTGAGGTCCTCCATGACGTACAGCACGTCCGCGGGGAGCACCGCCAGCACCTTCGGTAGATGCACCTCAAACACACTCAACGCAAACCGGTTGATCCGATGGATGAGCTCGGGCGCATCATAGAACGCATACGACAATCCCTCGGTGCCCAGCAATTCTCTGGGGGTCCAAAAAAAGCCCTCGATGTTCATCCGTACCGAATAGTTGCCTTGCATCTGGCCGGTTTGAAGTGGCCCGTACACCCGCTCGAAAGCCTCCGGAGCGTAGTGCGTTGCCTCCTCCCTCCGCGCCAACTCCTCCAACTCCGACCAGTCCTCCGGTCGCGTCACGGAGTAGGTCTGATTGATCGCCACGTCGCTTCGCTTGTGATGGTCGATGACCCGACCGTTTTCAGCGCGGTACAGAGTGCGTTCCGGGGTGTCCTCTAGGACCTGCTTTTCAAGGCCCCGCAATGGGAGGGCGAAAGATACTCTCCTGACGGCATCGAACCCAAGCCACTTCTCATAATCGAGCACCGACCGATAGGCGGCTGACATAAGGTATTTCTCGGGTGGGCAGGTCGGCATGAATCCGTCGATGCCTAACTCACCTGCCCAAGCGTCGAGGACTGGCCTCACGACCTCTTTCGGCATTCCTTCCTCCGCAAGCCTTTCGGCAGTGAGGTCCCAAGGAAAAAAGGTTTCCTCGACCGCGCCGCGGTCTTTCGGTTCTCCGAAAGAGAGAGTGGCATATTCGCGTTCCCGCGTATTCATTGGTGGCTGCCTCCTCTGGACGAAACCACTTTACTTCCCTTTTTCCCTTTTCGTGGCCCGCTTGACAAGCTTGGCAAAAGTTTCAGAAGCACCTCTCTTTCGTGTGACGGAGGGAAGGTCTGATTGCCCGTTCCACGATGTTTCGCGGAGGCATTTTGCGAGATGGCGCAGCGTGCTTGTCGGGTCCTCCATTTGGAGGCACCTCGCGGATGGAGCATTGTGGGATTCCGCTATGGCGTCGCTTCACCGGTTGGCTGTCCGCAGCCAGCAAGGGCCTCCGCCCGCCGTGCGACTGCCGTCAGCCGCAAGACCGGGGAGGCCCTTTGCCCACTGGATACTCTATGTCGTGAACGTTCCGTTCACGTTCTCCCTGTCGCCCAGTCGACAACAACTTCCATAGTGCCGACTGCGTGCACTATTAGCCCAACAGATTCTTTGTTACCCAAGCGTTGCCCCAGGTACCTTGAAGTTGCCAGGTCGCAGGGAAAGTCGCGTACGGAGCGAACTGGCTCTGGGTGACGGTCAGTGACGGGAAGATCATGGTCTTCGGAACCTTGACGTGGTTGAGGATGTCAAGCCCCACGTATGCCGCGCCGTAGCCGATTCCGGGGTCTGGGCTGTAACTCACGGTGTGATAGCCAGGGTGCTTCAACACCCATTGAATGAAGGCTGCATCGCCGCCACCGGGGATTAGGGGCACCGTCCGGCCAGCTGCCTGGAACGCCTCGGCAGCGCCGTACGACTCGCCCGTCGCCGTGATGACAGCGTTCACGGTTGGCAGGCTCGGCAGGATGGAAGCGACGGCCGATTCCGTGGCCGACTCCGACCAGTCACCGTATACGCTACCTACGACCTTGATGCCAGGATAAGCCTTGAAGCTCATGCCGCTTTGAAACGCCGCTTCAGCAGCGTAGCCAGCGATTCCCTGAACCTCGAGAACGTTGCCTTTGCCATGAAGTTCTTTGGCTATGTATTGGACCTCGTCCTCGGTGATCACGTTGTCATGACCATATATCTCATATGGAATGGTGCTGGTTACCGGGCCGTCGCTGACGACTAGCACAGGTATCCCCGCCTGCTTGGCGCGGGCGATTGCACCGTTGAGACCGGTGGGCGACGAAGGGTCAATGATGATCAAGCTCACGCGCTTCAAGATCAGATCGACGATCTGCGTCACCTGCGTGCTCACGCTGTTATTCGCGTCGAGAAGGTCATAGCCAGCTATTTTGCCGGACTTTACCCAAGCGCTCGCTACGGCGACGAAGTCCGCGTCTTGCTCCTTGCGGAAGGCGTTGCCTGTCCAGGATTGGCTATAGCCAATGACAATGCTTGACTTTGTTGAGACGTGTGCCGGCGCGCGTCGGCCCTGCGTTGCGGCCCCGGCAGTGCCGAGTCCCGCCAATCCGAGCAGACTAACCGCCGCGACGCCCGCCACTATGAATCTTGTACTCGTCTTAGTCCTTGATGGTCTCATGCAGACTCTTTCCTCATCTTCTTCTGCCTCACCTCTCTGACATCACACCTACACTGTGTTTAGCCTCTCCCTCCTCCGCCCGATCAGCGATATCACGCTGGGCCAGCTACCTCGACGCTAGTTATGACGGCTACACGATTCCGGACGTCCAAGCGGACAGTCCCGGTATGACGGCTTTCCCAAAAGATCCGCGCGGTTGGCATTCATGCTTGAGCATTACGAGAGGGTGCCACTGTGACTAGAAGGTGCACTACCCCTTAACCTCCCTGAGTCCTCTACGGGCAAGCCGATCCGCGCAACTGACCCTGCGGGTAGTGAACTCTTCCCGAACGAACTGGAGCGCGACCTGGAAAATCGTGGAGGACAGCGCCAGTTTGAACATGAATGGTCCGCGACCGAAACGGCGTAGCGAGAGTCAGCAATCGAGCCGCTCCTCCACTACTCGCCCGTTGCGATCCAGCCGCGAATACGATTTCGCCTCCGCCCTGATCGGTGACCCTTTTTGTTCAGGCCCACCTCGCCATTTGGTAGGGCGGGTCTGAATCGATTCAATGTTATAATTGGTCGTGGTGGATTGTCAAGCGTCCTGGCTGGGACGGGCGCTGCCGTGAGACTTGTGATGTCAACACCCAGCTCCGGCCTGGCTGCCGAGGCGTAAGTCCAGAGCGAAGGGTCGCAACATGGCAAGGAGGAACGCGCAGGGGCCGCTGTAGGACCGGCTGGACAGCGAGACGCGTTGGAACGTGTCGATCCTCGGCGTTTCATTTCCGTCGCCTCGGCTCTCCGTACTCCTACCCTGCGCGAAAACCGACGCTCATCGTATTGGGTGCGAAGAGCGCTTCTCGGGCTGTGCGGCGATGGGAGAGGTGATAGCCATAGGGACGAAGAAGTGCTGCCTTCCTCAGACACCTTCAAGGACTTCGGCGGCTGTCTGTAAGGCGATGGTAAGCATCGCGCAGCCCGCGTCAGGATGACCCAGGGCGCGCTGGGGCGCCCAGCTCGCCCTCCCTATCCTGGGTTCCATGTCAACGGTGGCGTTGGTCGCCGCAGCTGCGGCCTCAGCTGCGGCACGGACTGCGCTCCTAACTCGAGCGTCCGCCAAGGCTGACTCGGAAAGACTGGTACACGCCGCGTGCAGGGCGTCCACCATTGTGCGGTCGCCGACGGCTGCCTTGCCAGTCTTCTGGATGCCGGCTAGAGCGGCGTTGAAAGCTCTTGCCAGCACCTCTACGCCACCCCCGGATAGCTCTGCCACGGCACGACCGGCCTGTAAGAAACCCGTAGCAACCAGCGTTCCGGCTGTCGAGGGAGCCTGCTTCGCGATTGCTGTGCCGCAGGCGGCCAGGAGGTCTGGCACGTTGGCATCAGGGTGGGAGACCAGCACTTCATTTAGTGCCCTAGCCGCCGCAGACATGGTAATTCCCAAATCACCATCTCCGGCAAATCCGTCCAGGCGGTTCAGCTCGGCAGATGCGGCCGCCACTGCGTCGGCCGCGCTCCCGAGAATAGAAGCCAACTCAGTGGCTCGAAAGGTCATCTTCCTCATAGCCTGCTTTCTGGCTCCAGAAGTCCATGCATTCAGTAGTGGACGACGAACGGCGAGTGGCACGGCTCATCGAAGAGCTTGAGCAGGCCGTCATTCAGTCGTAAGAGCGAGACCGAGGCGCCGGCCATCTCGAGCGACGTGGCGTACTCGCCCACCCAGACGCGGCGCACGTTGACGCCGGCCGAGGCAAGCGAATGGTGGACCGACCGGTAAAGGATGTAGAGCTCTTCCTTGGGGGTGGCCCCAAGCCCGTTCACCAGCACCGCCACCTCATCGCCTCGCTCGTAGGGAAGGTCCTCCAGAATGCGGTCGACGAGCTGGTGGGCGATCTGATCGGCTGTCTCCAAGGTGCCGCGGTGGACCCCAGGCTCACCATGGATGCCCATGCCGATCTCCATTTCCCCGGCGGGCAGGCTGAAGGTGGGCACACCCGCGGCCGGCACCACGCAAGGCGACAATGCCACGCCCATTGTGCGCAGCCCGGCGGCCGCGCCTGCCGCCGCCTCTGTGACTTCAGCGAGAGACCCTCCTTGTTCTGCACGTGCTCCCGCAATCTTGTAGAGAAAGGCGATGCCGGCGATCCCCCGGCGGCGTGACTCGAAGCCTCGCGGGGCAGACGCCACATCGTCGGCAGCCAGTACTGTGGCGACTTCGATGCCCTCGGCCCTTGCCTGCTCGGCGGCGAGCTCGAAGTTCATCACGTCGCCTGTGTAGTTACCGTGGAGGTACAAGATCCCGGCTCCTCCGTTGGCCGCTCTCGTGGCCGTCAGGATTTGCTCAGAGCTCGGCGATGCAAACACCTCACCTACCGCGGCCGCGTCAGCCAGGCCAACCCCTACGTACCCCATGAACAGGGGCAGGTGCCCGGAACCCCCGCCGGTCACAATCCCAACCTTGCCCTGCTTGGGGGCACCGACGCGGATTACGACCTTCGGGATGTCCCCAGCGCAAAGGGAGTCTGAATGTGCCAGTAACACACCTTCGAGCATCTCGTCCACAAACCCAGCCGGTTCATTGATGATCTTCTGCACCGTCAAAGCTCCTCTCGAACCTGATGTTCAGGACCTATTGCCGTGCGTACTCCTCCCGGAACTCGAGGACGCTGCCGCCAGGGGACGTCTCGAAATAACACCAGCGGCAGCCTTCGAAGACTGCGTGAACCAGTAGGGGATGACCCTGAGCCTCCAGGCTCGCAAGCATCTCGTCATAATTGGAGACGCCGAAAGCCATGTGGTGGATACCCTCACCCTTTTCAGCTATGAACTTCGCCCAGATCGACTTGTCGTCGAGCGGTTCAAGCAATTCCAACGTGAGCGGGCCAAACTTGATCCAGACGAGCCGTGCTCCAAACGGCTCACCGACAATCATGTCCTCCGCTTTCGGCCAGTACTCAAAAACCTCGGGTGTGCCTATGTTCCACACCGATGACAACCACTGCGTTGTTTTCTCAGCGCTTTTGACCGCGATACCCACGTGACTGAGGTTGGCGAGCTGCATTGTGCCCTTATCGAGGGTAAAGGTCATCTCATGTCCTTTCAGCTTTTCTGGATTGTTTTCATCTGCTTGCGGATGTCCGGGGAGATTCGCCTCGACTTGCGGACTCATGGATCTGATTTTTCGGGGACTCGAGGCCCTTGTCGGCTCGATCCCAGCAGGTGATGTCTCCGGGCTCATAGCGCTCGAAGGCGAAGGACCGCCGAACGCAAGCCCGTAGGGAACCCAGGTCAGTCCCCAACAGGCCCAGGCCACGGGCTTGGACAAGCAGGTTGCCGATCGCCGTAGCTTCGACCGGCCCGCTCACCACGGGTAGGCCCGACGCGTCCGCTGTCGCCTGGCACAACAGCCGGTTCCGTGCGCCGCCGCCAACCAGGTACACCACCTCCACCTTCCGGCCCGATAGCTCCGCGGCCTGGCGTATTGCTCGTCGGTGTGCAAGTGCCAAACTGTCCACTACGGACCGCCCCACCTCTGCCGGCGAAGTCGGCACTGGCTGGTCACAGGCGCGGCATGCGGCTTGGATCCGCGTGGGCATGTCCCCCGGCTCCATCAGGGAACCGCTGTCAGGGTCGAACAGCCAATGTGCCGGCGGCAGATCGGCCGCGGCCTCCAGCAACGCGGCCAACTTCACCGAGAGACCCTGGCGCTCCCAGGTGCGCAGCGACTCCTGTAAGAGCCATAGGCCCATCACATTGCGTAAGAACCGGACCGTGCCGTCCACGCCTTGCTCGTTGGTAAACCCTGCATTCCTTGCCCTCTCGTCGAGCACCGGTCGTTCCAGCTCCACGCCGACGAGCGACCACGTACCAGCCGACAAGAACGCAAAGGCGGTGTCCTCCGCCGGTACCGCGACCACGGCGGAGGCGGTGTCGTGCGAAGCGACCACTCGCAGTGAAGCCCGTTGTCCCAGTCCCAGCTCGTCTTGCAGCACTGGGTCGACCCGGCCGCCCTCGTCTCCAGGGCGGCGCAACGGAGGGAACAGACCTGCGGGGATCCCTAGCCTGTCCATTAGTTCTCTGTCCCAGGTCGTCCCGTCCGCCGTCAGTAGCCCAGTCGTGGAGGCGTCGGTGACCTCGGCCCCAGCTACACCTGTCAACCAGTAGCCGAACAGGTCCGGCAGCAATAGCAGGCGATAAGCACCCTGCAACCGCCCGGCGTCCTCGGCGAGCAGTTGCGCCGCGGTGACAAAGGGCTGCAGGGCGGTCCCGTTACGCCGGTAAAGGTCGGCGGGGTCGGTCAAGCTCACGAGCCGCCTCAACGCCGCCACATGCCGAGGATCCCGGTAGTGCACCGGCTGCCGAAGCAGTTCACCGGACTCGTCGATCAAGCCGTAGTCCGCACCCCACGAGTCGACGCCGACAGAATCTACCGGACCCTCGCGGCTTGCGGCCCGGATCCCGGCCAACATGCCTTGCCAGAGCGCCAACACGTCCCAATACAGCCGCCCTCGGACCGCGACGCCGCCGTTGGCGAAGCGAGCGTGCTCGCTCAAGGTGAGCAGTCCAGCGTTGACGGTGCCGCTCACCACCCGGCCGTTGGAGGCCCCCAAGTCAACGGCGACGAACCTGCCCTGACCTTTCACTGCAATCACCTGGCGTCTGGAGCCTGCGGCGTCGCGGCGACTGGACAACTCGCCAGTCCCTTTCGGCGCTGAGACTCGAGCGATGACACGCGGGACGCTGTATCGGCCACAGGCCGCGCCAACCGACAAAGGCTGAGGTATTTGCGGGCCACCCGACCCGAAAGCACCGGTGGAGCCATCAGGCAATCTCCCGAGCTATGGTGACCCCGTAGTTGCGGCCAAACCAAGCCAGTTCGTCGGCGCTGAGCGCAATTTCGCCACCTAGCGTGCGAGCCAGGTAAGCGACCTCGGCGGCCCACTCTGCCTGGGCGGCCACCAAACAAGCGTCTTCGACGGTTTCCCCGATGGCGACGACTCCGTGGTTCGCCAGCAGCACGGCTCGGCTGCCGGGCTGGCGAAGGAACGCCTTGATAGCGACTTCTGCCAACTCCGCGCTTGCTGGCGCCGCATAAGGCTTTGTCACGAGGATTCTGTCGGCCCGGACCCCGAGATTCTCGTTGCAGACGAACGGGACGTCCTGGCGAGCCGCGGCGAAGGCTGCAGCGTAGCGTGAGTGCGTGTGCACGATCGCGCTCACATCGTCCATTTCGCGCATGATCCCAAGGTGCAGTGGCATCTCCGAGGTCGGCTTAAGCGGGCCTTCGGCCCGTCCGTCCGCGAGCGTCACGACCGGGTGGTCCCCAGGCTCGAGATATTCGTAGGGGACACCACCAGCGCTGACCACGATGCGGTCGCCTAGACGGATGCTCACGTTGCCTGCCGAGCCGATCACAAGGTGCTCTGTGACCATGCGTTCGCAGGTCCGCTGGATGGCTTCCTTAGCAGTCTGGATCGTAGTGGGGGGAACCGGGCAACTACGCATACAAACTCCTCTTCAATGGCAGTCCGCGCTGACTACTGGGGCCGGCGGCACCGAGCACCGAGCTTTCAGAGCCTCTTAGGGTTCGCCAACATTTTGCAGAGTCGTCAGCCAACCGCTCCCGCGGTGACGGAGCGGGTCTCGAGCTGTCACTGCGCTGCTCTTGCCTCCGGGGTTTGACAGTGACCGGACCGTCGGCAACCTGTGAGCGATCGGCTGCGACCACCGACCAATACAGCCGGTCGCAGTTGCCCTCACAGACGGCATGCTAGGTTTTGAATCGTATCAAGTCAAATCAGACGACCGCTCGCTAACCGACGAGTCAGATGGCCTTGTCTAGCTGGTGCACGGCTCTCGATACGAGTTAGCCAAGGACCACCGGCGGTCGCTTCTGAACGCCTCGAACGAAGGCTCACCAGGCGTTGCATGCCGAATCTGTCGCCTACGGCATTCGAGCATCCTAAGTTCCGGCTAAGGTTTTTCGGCCAGCCGCACTGGCCCTTGTAGCTAGAAGATCGCGCCCCTTCGGCAAATGAACGGTTTCAGAGGTATGATTGACGAAGTGGCCTTAGACATCCGGTATGACACCGTTGATGACAACGGGGGACTTGCCGCGATCGTGACCGGTCAGCGCCAGGCCCTGGAAACAGCGCAGACCCAGTCCAAGGCCCAACTGGCGATCTTGGCCTTGCTCTTGGAAGGCCAGCCGCGCAAGGCACATTTGGAGCAGACGTCCGAGATCGAACCCCTGCGGGCCGCCGCGGACGCCGAGGCCACGCTGGGAACTTCGGTATGAGTCCTTCCCAAAAATCGGTCCGGCAGCGTCCCCTCCCAGGCACCGTGGCCACCGATAGCTCAGCTGGCGACCCCGGGTCACAAACCAGTCTCGGCCAGTCCGCCCGGCGCCGGTGGAGCGTGCGAGATGTCGCCGCTCTTGCGCGCGTGTCGACGGGGACTGTGTCCAACGTGCTGAACCGACCAGATCTTGTAGCCCCCGCCACGACCGAGCGGGTCAATCGGGCCATCGAGGAACTTGGCTTTGTCCGGAATGCGTCTGCCCGACAGCTGCGTGCGGGCGACAGTAGGGCCGTGGGGGCCATCGTCCAAGACCTGTCCAACGCCTTCTTCAGCGAGATAACCAGGGGAATCGAAGACAGGCTGGCTGACGACGGCCTCGTGCTGCTGCTCTGCAGTTCGCATAACTCTGTGGAGACAGAACTGCGTCAGCTCCAGGTGTTAGAGGAGCAACGGGTGCTCGGCCTGCTCATCACGCCATTGAGCCGGGACATGGACAAGATCGAGGCGGTCCACCGTAGAGGGACGCGGGTTGTCCTGCTCGACCGGGAAGCGCCGCCAGGCCACTTTTGCTCGGTGGCAGTCGATGACGTCCGCGGCGGGGAACTGGCCGTTGCCCACCTCCTATCTCAGGGTTATGACCGGGTGGGGTTCATCAACGGCCCCCACGCCATCCGTCAGCACGCTGAGAGGCGGCGGGGAGCCGTGCAAGCGATTCGCAATGCCGGGCTTGACCCCAAAAAGACCTTGGTGGAGGTGATTCTCCCCTCAGGGCTGACCCTGTATGGAGAGCAAGGTGTGGAGATGCTGGCGAAAACGGAGTTTGGGCTGCCCCCAGCCATCTTCTGCATCAACGACCAGGTGGCTCTGGGCGTGCTGATAGCGCTCCGGGCACAGGGGCTTTCCGTACCGGATGACGTCGCGGTCGTCGGCTACGACGACGTTGGGTTCGCTCCCGGTCTTGCCACCCCCCTCACGTCTGTCCGGCAGCCTATGTACCAGCTGGGCCACACGGCCACCTCACTTCTGCTGGGAGAGACCTACGATCCCTATCACCGTCACGAGCGCATCCGCTTCACCCCAGAACTGGTGGTGCGGGCCTCGAGCCAACGTAGAACGCCAGATCGTTGATCCTAAGGCCGCCTGAAGCGAATGACGTGGCCGAGCCGCTGGCTGTTTGTAGGCACTGAATGCGGACGAACCCCTTGGGCAATCGCAACCACGACGACGCCGCAGCGAACCGATCTCCGCGATGACCGTCGGCAGACGACCGACCGGCGGAGACGCTCGGCGAAACGTCACGCATCGGCCCAGCTTGCAGATTGCACAGGAGCTCAGATGGATCCTCTTCAGGCATTCGACATCGAACCGCAGGTGACCGCAGTGGCCAGCGACGACATTGACGACACTACAAATCACACACATCTCGTTAGTAACGGACTACCCGTAGGCAGCGCGCGGCGAATCCGGCCCGGACAGGAATGAGGAGGACACGATGGAACGCGTAGACAGGCTGTCGATAAGCGAGGTGACCACACTGCACTCCTCCTTCGAGTCCGACGTGGCGACTTACAGCGCGGCCGGGCTCGGTGGCATCGGGGTGTGGGAGTCCAAGATCGCTGGGCGCGACCCGAACGAAGTCGCCGACGTGATTAGTGCGGCCGGGCTACGAGTTAGCAACCTCGTACCGGATGGGAACTCGGTGTTCCCGAACGCGCTCTACCCGCAACCGGCGGACCCAGGAGAACGCGCGGACGCTCTTTGCGCCAAGCTGCCCGCCTTCGCCGTTCTGCACCCGGAATCGATCGTGATCGTCACCGGCAACGTGCCCGGGCGCGACTCAGCCGAGCTGCGCCGGCGCTGTGTCAGCGAACTGCGCCGGGTCGCGGAACAGGCGGGCGAGCTTGGCCTGACGGTGGGTTTCGAACCGATGCACCCGTCGTGCGAGGAAGACTTCAGCTTCATCACCAGCCTTCGCGCGGCCGCTGACATGGTTGCCGACATCGACCATCCCGCCGTCGGGATCCTCTTCGATACGTGGCACGCGGGCCAGGGGCCCGATGCCGTCGACGAGCTGAAGGCCGTCTTGGAGTTGATCGTCGCAGTGCACATCGCCGACGTGGTCGCTCCTGCTCGCAGCTGGGTCGACCGGAAGTTTCCCGGCGAGGGTGTGCTTCCGATAGAGGAGTTCGTGCGAGTGCTCGATGGCGGCGGGTTCCAAGGGAGTTATGACGTCGAACTCTTCTCCGACGACGGCGCCTTCGGCAACCACTGCCCCGATTCTCTGTGGGAGCTGCCCGCGGAGGAATGTGTGGCGAGGGCAACTGCGCTTTTGCGGAAGCTGCTCACTGACGCCTAGGAGTTTCCGGGCTACGGCCTTGAAATCGTTTCGAGAGTTCCCAAGTTCCAACTAGTTCGGCACGAGGCGTACCAGCCGGCCTCCGATCAGCCACTCGGTTACGTACACGGTCCCTCTTGCGTCCGTTGCCACCCCATGGGGGCTGTTGAACTGCCCGGGGAGAAGGTTCGGCGGTCGCACCGTGTTGCCGACATTGTCGAGCGCGTTCGGCCAGACTTCCGATTCAGGTCGGTCAGTCTCACCGAGTTGTCCGATGAACTCGTCGTCGCCGTCGAAGACAGCGACACGCCCATGCAACTCCGTAACGAAGAGCAGATCCCCAGAGGTGGCTATACCCGAAGGACTCGTCAAGATGCCGGCTCCTACGTCTCGAAGGTAATCGCCTCCTAGCCCGAACACGGCGATTCGTCCATTGGTCCGATCAGCCACGTAGAGTTCCGGCGTCGCCCGTCTCCGATCGATGACAACGTCATGTGGTGTGTTGAAGACCCTCCCACTCTCCGAGCCGTCCAGGGTCGCGAGAAGCTTGCCGTCACGGGTGAAGCGATGAAGGAGACTCTTGCCGTACCCGTCAGCGACCCAGATCTCTCCGGAGCCGCCAAGGCGCGGCTCATCAACCGCAACGGCGGTGGGGCACCAAGCGTCCCGCTCGTATGCTTCGTGCTCCGGAGTCGAAATTTCGCCCTGGATTGTTCCGTCGTCGAGGCTAACAAGCACAGCCCGTCCTGGCCGGACGTAGTCGCTGTATCGGGGCTGGTGCGGTGTGAACTTGTGACCATTGTCCGCAACCCAGACGGCTTCCTGTTCCCCATTCTGAACGACGGTCATGTTGTGCATCTCAGTAAGACCGGTCTCGAGCTCGGACCGCAATCCACCGTCATTGTCGAACAGGGCGAGGCTTGCCCGATCAGCCCTCGCGAACAACACCGTGCCATCTTCAAGGACTCCAACCCCGTGGTGCGCCCAACCGGCGCTTGGTTCGCCCGGGAAGGCAATCTCCTCCCACCGGTAGACGGCGTTTCCGACTCTGACCTCAGACGGTGACATCGACAAACCCCCTGACAACGGCGGACACCGAGTTTGAGGAATAGTAGGTCACTACTCCGCTTCCGCGACAAGCTCGGAGCGCGGTCCCGCAAATGTCTCAGCTCAGCCTGAAACACAGGCGATCATCCTCCGTCGCCCCCTAGACGATCCCCGACAGCGATCTCGCCGACCCGACCTCTTGGAGCGTCCGTCATCGGACGTCGCGCTGCAACGGCTCGGCGCCTACTTCACGTGGATCGGCGTCGCCTAGCCACAGCCCCACAACATCGACCGACGGCCACATCCAAAAGGGCGCATCAAGGCGAAGGTGACCAACACCGGTCCCGAGCCGCATACCGCCTACTGCGCAACAACGTCACAGTCATTTTCACTTTCGTAGAGCTTGCGGTACCGGCAGTTCTCCCTTAAATCGCAAAGATCACACGGGCTACCCGTCGAGGTCATGTCGGGGCCGACGCCGAGGACGAAAGACGTCGACTTCTTCGGCTGCATCAATGAGCTGTTGTTAAGGCTCACTCCGATTAGTCCCGCTTCGACGAGGGCAAAAAGCTGGCGCTGGCCGATCTCGAGGCCCCAGCTGGCGCCCGGGCTAATCGCCACGCCAACCTGCCAGCCGGTGCGGCCCATCTCAAGAGCTGTCGCCTCGCGAACCGAATGGGCAAGGCGCTGGAGGGCGACAGAACCGACGGCATCGAGCGCCACGGCGAGGGCAGGGTCCTCGGCGAACAGAGCCGAGGCCTGGTCCTCTAGCTCGGGCCCGATGGTGCACACGAAGGCACCCACCTGCTTTGCGGCCTGGAGGTGCTCGACCACGACGGGGCCGGTGAGACGGCAGGCCTGTTCGAGCAGAAGGCTCTCGTGGCGCTGGCCGACCACGGGTACGAATCGCCAGGCAACGGCTGCATGCAAGAGCTGCCCGCTCAGCTCTAGCGCCCGCTCGGCTACCGCCAAAGCAGAGGAATTGCGGGCCCGGATGCGCCCGGGGTCCCCGCCTTCGGCCTGCAAGACATCGTCGAGGTCGACGACGAGACGCCAGTCAGCCCTGACGGTCGTCTGCTCCCGTCGAGATAAGCCGGCCGAAGCGGCGGGCTTCACACCTCCAGCAGTTGGCACAACAGCTCGACCGCACTTGAGGCGTCCCGGGCGTAGCCGTCCGCCCCGATCTCATTGGCGTACTCGGTCGTGATCGGGGCACCGCCGACGAGAACACGGACCTGCTCGCGCAAGTTGGCGTCGACGAGGGCGCTGATGACGTCGCACATGTTCACCATGGTCGTGGTCAAAAGCGCCGAAAGGGCGACCGCCTTGGCACCGTTGACCACCTCAGCGACGAAGCGTTCCGGGGGCACGTCGACCCCGAGATCGACTACCTCGAACCCGTTGCCCTCGAGGAACATCGCCACGAGGTTCTTTCCGATGTCGTGTAGGTCGCCTTGCACGGTCCCGATCACGACCTTGCCCCGGGAGGGGACTCCTTCGGCCACGAGGTGGGGCTTCAGCACCGCGAGGGCGGCGCTCATCGCTCGGGCGGCCACGAGCATCTCAGGCACGAAGATCTCTCCTGCCTGGTACAGGGCACCCGTCTCACCCATGGCGGCAATCAAGCCTTCCTGCAGGATCTTCTCGGGGGCCAACCCGGCTGCCAGAGCTTCGGTTACCTTGGCTACTGCTGTCGTCTTCTGGCCGTCGACGACCGCCGCACGAAGCTCCTCCAACTGTCCCATCCTCATGACCTCCCTGTAGCTAAAGAGCGCGCCGCCGTATCCGCGAACGGGTAGGCGCGGAATTCGTCCACGGCCTCGTACAAAGCGACCACGTTCGCGACCGGGACACGCGCCTGAACGTTGTGGATCGTGTTGAACACGAAACCTCCTCCGGCGCCGAAGATCTGCAGGCGCTCTTTGACCATGGCGCGCACGTCTTCCGGCGTCCCGAACGGAAGCACGCGCTGGGTGTCGATGCCACCGCCCCAGAAGGTGATCCGGTCCCCGTATCGGTCCTTCAGGCCCTGGGGCGTCATGTCGGCGGCCGAAGTCTGCACGGGGTTCAGCACGTCGAAACCGGCATCGGCAATGTCGTCGAGCAGGCGCCAGATCGAACCGCAGGAGTGGATGAAGGTCTTCCACGAGGTATGGGCGTGGATCCAGTCGTTGATCCGCGCGTGCACTGGTTGGAACAGCGCCCGGTAGGTCTTCGGGCCGATCATGGGACCGCCCTGGGTGCCGAAGTCGGTGCCGGTGATGAAGACGGCGGAAAGGGAATCGCCGACCACGGCATGGATCCTTTGCAGGTTCGAGAGCCCGATCTCGCACTGGCGCTCGAAGACTTCTTTGACGTACTCCGGCCGGTTGGCCAGGCTCATGTACCACTGCTCGAGATCCCGGATGCCACGCGGATGAGCCAGTGTCGGCCCAGGAACGAAGGCTGCGTCACCAAAGCTGGTGCCCCCGAACTCCCCTATAAGGGCGCGGCCTGTGGCACCGAGGCGCGTGGCTTCGCGGCGCACGTGCTCGAGCGCCTCGTCATCGACGGGCGCGAACTCCTCGAGGTTGTCGGCCGGATCGAGGTGGTCTTCGTCAATGGGCTCCTGGCGCGTGATCGAGTCGAAGTAGAAGCCGCTCGCCGGCATACGCGCGCACGGAGGAGCGGAACGGTCGCCCTTAGGGTACATGTAGAGGTCCCCGTTCAGCTCCGGCTCGGTGGGAAACTGACCCGGGACGAGCACCGGTGTGCCGTCGGAGGTCGTCCATGGCTTCCAGTCATCGTTCGCAAAACCGTAGATGTTGTTGGGAAGGCCCACGCGGACGGCGTCGATGCCGAGGCGGTCAAGCAGGTCAGGCGTCACCTCGCCGAGCATCTGGAACGGCTCGCAAACCCTTACGGGCGTGCCGGGCTCATCGAGGCCGAGCGCCTGTCGAAGGGCATAGAGCGAGCTGACGTGGATCCCGCTGCAGCTCGTCGCACCGAGGTCCAGGGGCACTCGGTCGCCTTCACGATGACTGAGGGCGGCCTCGACACGTTCGCGCGAGCTCATCATGGCTCGACCTCCTTGCCTATCTGGGGTGACCATGGCCGGGGCGTCACGAGGGGCCCTCGGCGGGAAGGCCCGTCTGGCGGGCCAGGGCGCGGCGGACCTCTGAGATCACGAGCTCGGTTATCTCCTCAAGCGAAGTGTCCTTGACCTCTTTGTCGAAACGGATCCGGCCGTTACGAAGCAGGTTGACGCGATCGGCCACCTCGAGCAGCTGGGCGTAGTTGTGGTTGACGAAGAGGATCGAGACGTGCTGTTCATCACGCAGCCGGCGCACGAGGTCGAGGATCCCAGCCGTCTCTCTCGGGCCCATGGCGGCGGTCGGCTCATCGAGGAGGAGAATGCGGGGCTGTGAGTAAAGCGCCCGGGCCAGGGCGATCGCCTGGCGCTGACCACCGGACAGGTTGGCGACGTCCTCGGTCATGCCAGGAAGGTTGGCGAGCCCGAGCCGGGCGAGGAACTCGTCCGCCTCTTTCCGCATGCGACGGTGGACGAGTGTCCGCAACGGGCCCCGGTAACGCTCGCGCCCTAAAAAGACGTTCTCAGCGATGGAGAGCCCGTTCACTAGCGCCAGGTCCTGGTAGACGATCTCAATGCCGGCGTGGCGTGCAGCCGAGACGTTGCGGAAGACGATCTCGTCGCCGTGCATCATCACCCGACCCGTTGTCGCCTGGTGGAAACCGGAGAGGATCTTCAAAAGGGTCGTCTTGCCTGATCCGTTGTCTCCTATGAGCCCGAGGATCTCGCCGTCTTGGAGGTGAAGGTTCACGTCGCGAAGTGCCAGCACGGCGCCATAGCGCTTCGAGACGTGCTCGACGCTGAGGACGTCGGTCCGGCCCGTCATGTCCTCCGCCGTCACGCCTCGTCTCCTTCGGGCTCGAGCTCCTCAAAGCTCCGTCCTACGCGAAGCCTCTGGAAGCGGATGTTCACGATCATGGCAATCAAGATGGCGGCCCCAATGATGATGTCGAAGTCGAACTGGCTGACTCCCTCAAGGGTGAAGCCGTCGTAGAGGGTCTCGAGAAAGCAGGCTCCGAAGAAGGCGCCGATGACAGATCCCGAGCCGCCGACGAGCGAAGTGCCACCGATGACTGCGGCGGCGACGGCACTGAACATGATCGCCGTCCCGCCCGAGGTCGGGTCGAGAGCGGCGATCCGCACACCGTCGAGGATGCCGGTGAGGCCCGCCAGAGCGCCCATGAGGACGAAGTTCCAGATCTTGATCCGGGCGACGTTGATGCTGGCTTCGCGCGCTGCGTTCAAGTTGCCGCCGACGGCGAAGGTATAGGTCCCAAAGCGGGTCCACTTGAGGAGGTAGGCAAACACGACAACGATGCAGCCCGCCCATATGAGCTCGGACCAGTTGCCTCCCCCCATTATGTCGGCGTAGAGGCTTCCCCCCGGAGGTGTGCCGGTGGCGCCATTTGTCAGGACGAGGACGATCCCTAGCAGCAGGAAGGACATCCCGAGGGTGGTGACGAACGACGGCACATGCAGATAGACCGTTATCAGCCCGTTCACGAGGCCGATGAAGGCGCTGATGAGGATCGCGAGCACGGTCGCCAGGATGACCGGCAGGTGGTCCTGGTTCAGGTACATGACGATGAAGGGCGACAGGGCGTAGACGTTGCCCGACGAGAGGTCGATCTCGCCGCAGATCAGCAGCATTGCTTCCCCGACGGCGAGGATGGCGATGGGGGCTACGTACTGGCCCAAGGTGGCAACGTTGCTGCCGAGGAATAGGCTTCCGCTGCGAGCCAGGAAGTAGATGAACAGCAGGACCGAGATGAGGATCGCTGCGATCTCCCGGTGCCGCGAGTAGAGCGCCGAGACTCTGGCGACGCCGCCGACACGTGTCGGCGGCGTCACGTCGAGCCGCGAGCGTCCTTGCGGGGCGCTCACATCAGTGGACATCTTGGTACAGGCCTCGCTGAACTATGAAAGCTGGGTCGGTGGGTAGTCGCCGGCAGAGACCGAGATCGGGCCGGACATCGGGATGATCTTCTCCGCGGCGCTCGAACCCTCGTAACGGTCCGTGTACTTGGCGAACTGGCCGATGTTGGCCTTGGTGATGAGCGACAGCCCAGTCTCCACGCTCGACGGGATGTTCAGGCCGCCGGACAGCTTGAAGAGGAAGAGCTCCAGGATCGGCAGGAATCCCTGCAGATAGGGCTGCTGGTAGATCGTGAAGTCGACGTAGCCCGAGGTGATGCCGGACACGACCTGGGGGATCGTGTCGAAGCAGCCGGTGACGATCTTGCCCTTGAGGTTGTGCGCCTGCATGACCTCGATGATCCCGACCATCGTCAAGGTGTCGACGCAGAACATGCCGACCACGTCCGGGTGACCGGCGTAGTACGCCTTGACGGCGGCCACGGCCTCCGCCAACGTCGCGGCGCTGGCGATGTTGTCGATCGTGATCGGCTTGCCGGACGCCTTGATCACGTCGTTTATGCCGTTGGTTCTCGCCTGCAGGTTGAGCGAGCCTGGTGTCGGGTTGAACACGACGATTCTGCCCTTGTCCAGCTTGTCGAGGATCTGCTGGCCCATCAGCTCTCCGGCCTGGAACAGGCTCTGGCCGATGTAGCACATCTGCAGGTTCTTGTCAGCTGTGGTCGTCGGAGCCGCTGTGTTGTAGGCGATGACCGGGATACCGGCCGCGAGGGCCCTGTTGGTCGGGGCGATGAAGGCGTTCGGGTCGATGACGGGAACGCCGATGCCGTCCACCTTGGCGTCGATGGCGACGTTGAAGGCGTCGACCATCTCGGACACGATCGAGTTCACCGATCCAACCCACTGGTACTGGCAACCGAACAAGTCACAGGCGTCCTGTGCCCCGTAGCGGGTCGGGACGAAGAACTCGCTCGTCGTCACGTGGTTCACCAACGTGAAGGTCCACGTCGGGTGGGACGGGTACGGGTTGGATACGGCCCTAGGCGCGGCAGCGAAGGCAGGGCTGATCCCACCTAGGGCCGATCCCACTGCGAGCCCGCCGCCGGCGAGGGCGGCCGAGCCGAGCAACTGTCGACGGCTGATCCGGCTCTGTCCGGAAGATTCTGATGTCATGTCTCTTATCTCCCTCTGACGATGTCACGTCAGCTCCTATTGCATGCCTTTGACTTGACCGCAAGTGACGCACCTGCAACATGCCGGCCCTCCTCACCGGCCTTTACCGCTACTAGATATGGACAGAAGATCGAGAACAATACCCAGGCTCCTCGTACAACTAAAAACACCGTGAAACGGGAGCACGACACCGGCTAGCTGTTGAAGACACGGTGTCTTCGAGAGCCAAAGTCCGCGGTGTCAGTGTCGCTGCCGAAAGGCTGTGACACCAGAGCCTTTCGGCCCTTGATGGCCAGCTCACACCTGGGTCCATTCGCCCCGCTCTCACTCTCGGACGGACTCCCGCACGGCGACGTCATCCCTAAGCATTACATCTGGGCGTAGTTCTGTCCCGAGCCCGGGACCCGGAGGCACCCGTATACGACCGACCGTGATCGGCGGCAGCTCGGTGAGGAGCTCTCCGTACCACCCGTAGTAGTGGGCCCGGACGGTCTCTTGGACAAAGGCGTTCGACATGTTGATCGACAGGTGAGTCGACGCCGTCAGAGCTACGGGCCCCGTGCAGTCGTGGGGAGCGACCGGGATCAGGTAAGCGTCGGCGAGGGAGGCGATCTTCTTCGCCTCGGTGAGCCCGCCGCACCAGCAGACGTCCAATAGCGCGACCCCGACCAGCGCCTGTTCCAGAAGGGGGATATAACTCGCTCGTCCGACGAGTGTCTCGCTCAAAGCGAAGATGGAAGAGGTGGCCGAGGAGATCTCCCGCAAGGTCGCGGGCACGATTGGAGGCTTGAGGGGGTCTTCTATCCAGAACGGCTCGAACTCCTCGAGGGCGCGCACAATGCGCCTGGCGGCAGGGGAATTCCAAAGACCGTGCAACTCCACCATGATGTTCATCTTGTCGCCGACGGCGTCCCGGATCTTTCGGAACGGTTCGAGCCCTTTTTTGAGCTCCGCCTGCTCGAGATACTGGCCGTTCCAGCGCTCTGCATACGGGTCGAACGGCCAGATCTTCATGGTGCTGACGCCGCTGTCGAGGAGGTCCACAGCGAGCTCGTCGGCACGATGCAAAAAGGCGTCGAGATCCTCATATGGCCTCGAAGCGGCGCTTTTCGCCAGCCCCCAATTGGACACCGCCTGGCCCGCAGGATCACGTATGTAGGTGTACCCAGCACAGGTGTTGTA